>JGI24006J15134_10001638_pt1 | contig 12674 bp, 12 predicted proteins | sample LinPmetageLP53_FD_15134 | JGI IMG/M metagenome (IMG submission 15134) | reverse complement strand
AGGAGCGGATGTCAGCATTGAGATCAATGGAACGTCTGCAGGAACCACTGCAGCAGGAACCACATATAGTCAGTTGATTCAAGATGACGAAGGAACAGCTGTCGGTACATCAGCGAATCCATCGATCGTCTCTGACAGCGTCGTAAACAACAACGCATCGACTCCAACATATACTCAAAACATACAGCCAGAGCAGACATTCTCCCTACCCCAAGCTAAGATGGTGGATTCGGACGGAATCACCGAGATATCAGCTGACTACAAGCCGACGGCAGACGGAGCAATGTTTACAGCAACAGTCTGTCCCATTCCCGTCAACGAGTACATTCGGCCGGCAGATTGGCTAGACCTTCCGACAATCTCAGCTGGAGAGCAGAAGGTGGTCGGACTTCACGCAGTATGGGACCTCCAGTTCAATCCAGCGGCCCTCCAGGTCAGCCTAGTTGATCCCTCAGGGACATATAAGGTTAATTGGGGAGACGGCAACATCGATACGGGAATTGCATCGGGCGTCACAGCAGAGCACGCGTTCAACTACGCAGACCTGTCGTCAAGTACAGACACTACGAGGGGATATCGACAGTCAATCATAACCGTTGAGCCTGAGGGAGCTCACGAATTCAGCATATTCACTACGAATACACTACACTCTGCAACTGCAGCAGGAACCGCCTCTGGATGGCTAGACGCCTCTATAGTATCAGACACCATCACTACACTCGCCAACGTATTTGACGCATTAGGCAGTCAGAGGTCAGTTTATCTCGAGAAGTTTGAGTACGTAGGGACTTGCATCGCAACTAGTACGAACGCTATGTTCAGGGAGTCGGGAATTCAGTTCTGTAAGGGATCGTTCAACTCAGTAACCAACGGCGGTTTGATGTTTCTAGGATCGAAGATAAAGCACTTCGATATGGAGATGCTTTCAAGCGGATTGGCTCTCAGCTACTTTCTGGGAAGTACTCCCTGCGACATCTTTACAGGATGTGACATACGAAACGCCTCCTCACTACAGAACTTCGCACGAGCAAGCAAGCTGTCTCAGATAGGAACACCCGCAAATCCTTTGATCCTCAACAACGCTACCTCGATGAACTCGATACTATATCAGGCAGATACTGTGCGCGAGGTTCATATCACGGGAAGACCCAACAACCTGTCGTCAGCATTTCGAGATACCCCTTTAAGGATTTGCAATTTAGGAACAATGGCGAATGTGGTTAACACCACTCAGGTATTTCGTGATGTGCACACACTCTGCAGCATCGACTGCACCGACCTATCGACGTCGATAGATCTCTCAGGACAGAGCCTCTCTCAAGAGGCCATGCTGACGATAGCAAACGCTGTCGCAGACGGAACGGGAGACACAATAGACCTATCAGGCAATCCAGAAACCATCTCTGCCGCAGCAGAGGCCATTCTTTTAGGTAAGAATTGGACAGTAATTACATAACATGAGACTAAACACACTTCCAGCATTCTACAAGAAAAACGAGAGCCCTGAGCAGTGGATGGTCAGTACCTCGAGGGTCGTCAACTCTGATTACACCCTGTTAATTGAAGACTGCGAAGAGTACTCGTATCCGCTAGACGGATGGGTATATCACGAGAGCCCTCCAGCAGAGTATATCGCCTGGTACGAGGCCGAGACTGAGAGAATCGAGCGAGAGCTACAAGAATCTTCAATCATTGATTAACATTGACATAGATACCGCTGACCTCTCGGCTGAATTCAACCTCAGTCAAGAGGACGTTGAGGGATTGATGCAGTATACAATCGAGACCGTGACTTCCGAGTTCGCATTAATGTGGGACCAAGAGGCTGCTCAATCGCTAATGAAGAGTCGAGATCAATACAGAAACGCACTTCAAGTTGATAGTCGAGGGAGATTTACGGGAGTGGTGTATCTGAATCCTGCAGTATGGATCGCTAACGCAATTGAACTAGGAGCAGAGCCATTTGACATGAAGCCGGGAATGCTCTCATCGCCAAAAGCAAAGACGGGAGCAGACGGCTCGAAGTACATGAGTATTCCTTTTAGATTCGGAACTCCTGGAGCACTTGCAGAAAGCAGTGTATTTGCAGGAGTAATGCCTTCAGACATTCACAGCTCAGTCTTGAAGAGTGAAAAGGCAGGTACTCCACTACAGATGGGGAGCATCGCCTCTAAGCATCACATGCCAAAGTCTCACGCATATAGGAATCAACTAAAAGCAATCGGATTCGATAAGATGAAGAAAGGAACGAAGACCACTAGTAAATACGCGGGACTTCAGAGGAATGCTAGAGGTTCGGGATATGTAAACTTCCGCAGAGTAAGTGAGAAGAGTGATCCAGAGGCATTCCTACACCCAGGAGTTCAAGCTAGGCACTTGGGAGATAAAGCGTATAGTAGACTAGACATCCCTTCGTCAGTAGATGAGGCAATTGATAATTTTCTTGCAAATATGTAACCAATGGCAGACATCGACGTACTAGATAGAAAGAACCTTGTGATGATCCCTGAGATCGTCCTTTTCAATGTAATAGAAGCCGTCTTAGAGGAGATCTCTAACGATTGGAAGAATGCCGCACAAGAAAGCGATTCGCTGTTACATCAAATGTATTACGGTCTGAAGGAGGACAAAAGAGACTACTACAAAGAGTCTGTAGACCTCTTCGTAAGGAGACAAGATCATCCTAGGAGAGTTAAATTACGTCAATCGTACGACGCGTCCGTAGGAGGAGTTCCATGCATACACATCACAACACCTTCAGACGACATGGGTCAGAACAGTATAGGGGTAGGTGAATCAGGAGCAGAGGGATCAGCACTTCAGTTTGAAGCAGAAGGAACCATTCGTCCAATCTTAGAGAGGAGATTCAAGTCTCGCTACTCATTCTTCTGTACATCAGATAACGCATCGGAGGCACTAATGATTTATCATACGGTCAGAGCATTCCTAATAGGAACGATGGATATTCTTGAATTCTCAGGATTCTCAAACATTCAACTATCCGGACAGGAACTGAAGATAAATGCGGAGAATGCTCCAAGCCATATCTTCTGTCGAGCGATCAACTTTACCTGCGAAGTAGATATTCGGACACCGAAGTTTCATTCGTACAAGAAAATTACCGATATTGTATTAAACACAGGTACACCAATAGCAGATTAACATGGAGCAATCTAAGAAATCAACAAAGAAGTCGCCTAAGGTGCAGAAAGTGGGAAACAGAGAGATCGGAGTATCCGATTTTTGCTCATTGGCAAGTCTCTCTTTTCGCGAGAAGTTCTGGGCGGAGCGAAAGTTTGCTAACACAGTAATGACAGGCTTTGAGTGGTGCGACCTAATGATTTCAGAGGGAGCTCTTTCTGAAGTTCCTGAAATATTCAATCTAAAGTAAAATAGAGTTAACAGCAATAATAACAACAGAAACAAATGGCCACAGAATTTAATTTTAACGGTAAGAAGATCACACTTCCAGGCGCATACGCTAAGGTGGAATCTGGGGTGAAAAACCCTTCCCTAGGATTCTCCTACGGAGACGTCTTAATCATAGACAAGGATGTGAATAACACATTCGGAGGAGGCTCTGGTATTGCTGGAGGAATCATCGAAGACGGCGTTGCTGTTTCTGGTCTGAAAACTGTAAACACATTCGACAATCTGAAGTCATTCAGATCTTTCGTAGGAGGTGGTAGCATGTATGACATCGCTGAGCCATTGTTTCGCCCATTTGGAGCAGGAACGAACGGTATCTCTAACTTACACTATGTAAGAGCGCTTGATACGACTCCAGCAACGAAGACATTTACATTCACAGGAGGTGGTTCTAACGGAGGTACGTTAGCTATCAACTGTCGATACGAAGGTCTATGTGGAAACGGAGTTTTCGGTAACGAGACAAGGGCTACACAGACTCTAACTATAACTAACGCAGGCTCTACGGGAGACACGATTGACATCACTGCAAACGGAGCTTTACTAGGAACCTACACTCAAGACGCAAGTCCATTAAGTATCACTCAAGCAGCAGCCGCTTTGGCCGCAACAATCAATGCAGGGACATACGGAGGAACTGCTCACGGATACGAAGCTACTTCTGTAGCAGCAATCGTAACGATATCGGCTCCAGTGAATCTAGGATCAGGAGCAAACGTCTTCACATTTGTAAGTGCAGTAACCGGAGCAGCTACTTCAACAGTAGGTGCAGGTACAATGGCAGGAGGTGTCGCTGGATTTATGGTCACTAGAGGATTCAGTACTATGATGAGCGCTGGCACAATAGACAGCACTAAGTTTGTATTGAGTTTTTGGAGAGGGACATTCACAGGAAACGATGCCGAAGGACAGCCTTACGGAGGAGTAGCTGAAGGTTCATCAACTCCAGGATTGATCGCACAATCTCCTGAGTTTAACAACATTCAAGAGGTTATCGATTGGGCAGGCGTTAATGCAGCATTCAACGAGGTATTCCAATTAGGAACTTCTTTCGCTGTAGGGACCGGTGAGGTAACTGCATCTGATATGTCAAGTAACCTAAGAGGCCTCTTCATTGGAGGAACTCAGACTTACAGCACAGCTAAGATGAACGAAGTTCTTGACACCGTTAAGCACTTAGGATACACATTCGTACTATCTACAGACTCAGGAGCAAACGCTCTATCTGTAGAGAACGGAATGATTTTCTCACACTTGTTCGCAGAGGCTCGATTCCAAAAGTATCTGGTTGTAGGTGGAGGCGACAACGCTGACACATTCACATCTCAGACAATAGCAGCAGCTCAGTTCTACAATTCAAACAGAGCAATCGTTACTCACGGAGCAGTAACAGTTCCTTCTAAGACATCAGGACTTGGAACAAAACTCAAGAGTTCACTTTGGAAAGCAGCCGCTGTCCTAGGACGAACAGCAGGTCTTGCTCCACAAACTCCAGTTACATTCAAAGGATTGAAGTACACATCTGAAGTACACCCACTTTCTGACGGAGAGAAGGAGCTTGCAATCGAGAATGGAGTACTTGTTACAGGATACGACAGCGATCTAGGAACTCACGTAGTAGTTGCTGGAGTAAACTCATTACAGAACCCGAAGAATAGCTTCGCAGTGAATGATGACGGAACTTCACACCTAATCTCTATCGAGAGAATCTCTGCTCAGTTGAATAAGGAGATCGAGATCAACGCAAAGGTTCAACTTCTAGGAAATCAGAATGTTGGTCCTAACCAAGCAACTTTAACTCCAGCAGTAGTTAAGTCATGGGTATCGTCTTTCTTAGAGAAGAGAACTGCATCAGCAACTGAGGACAACTTGATTCTAGCATACCAAGACATCACTGTTGAAATCAACCAAGATTCTTACCACATTAACTACTCATTCAAGCCAAACTTCGAGGTGAACAAGTTGTTCTTCACAGGTCTAATCTTGGATCCAACCGCATAATCACAAAAGACTAGATAAAAAACGATCATGGCAGACACTAAAGTATTAACAGCCCCATTAGCCCTTATCAAGGTAGCTGGCGTAACTGTAGGAAAGATGAAGTCAATTCAGTGCTCTGAGACATACCGAAGAGGTAGAGTCTCAGGCATTGGCGAATTAACCCCTCAGGAGCTTCCAGCTCTAGAGTGGTCAGGTACTCTATCTTGCCAATTCTACACAATCAAGTTTGAAACTACTGGACTTCCCGACGGAATAAAGCGAGCAGCAGACTCTGAGCAAGCGTTCGTTGACAATGTTCTTCTACAAGAGGATGGCGTTGACGTTGTAATCTTCAAGAAAGTTAAGGACACAATTGATCCAACTACAGGATTGATCAGCCCTGTACTAGAAGAGTATGCTACAATCAAAGGATGTTTCATTGACAGAGAGAACTTCAACATCAATGAAGGACAGATCTCAGGTCAAGGTCAAGACTTTTCTTACACCAATCCTATTCTGTTCTCTCTATAAGAGAAAAAAGAGTACTTTTAGGGCGTACTTCCAAAAGGGGGTACGCTCTTTTATTTTCAAACAAACAGAAATGAATAGATCAATCGTATTAAAGATTAAGGAAAACAGCTATCAAGTCGACATTCCTCGAATAGGTCAACTGCGAGACATTGAGAATCGAAAGATTGCCATGACTCCATACTATAAGGAGTTGGTTGTGACAAACACCATTCTATCGAATTGGGTGCTTGACCTCGTAGACATGAACGCATACTTTGGAGTACTCTGTCCAACGCTACTTTTAGATTTGAAGACTCCTTTAGAGGAGCTTGATATCTTCGATTTCAAGGAATTGAGAGCAGAGTACCAAGAGCAGTTCGTTCCGTGGTTAAATGAGTTCATAACAGCAATGCAATCAGATGGCGGATCGACTTCCGGTTCCAACTGAGATTGAGAGTATTCGAGACTACGTTACTTGGTGGAATAGTACATTCCCTTTGGATCGTTGGTGGAGAAAGAAGCACAGCGTCGTGTTTGGGTCTAAGGCCCATCATGACCACTGCTTGCTCGATATGAGATTTGAGTTCGAGGAGGACGCAATGTTCTTCAAGCTCGAAAACGAGCCGACCTCGTCAGAAAAGTACACTCCAGGACGTGGGGATTGGTTGATTAAGAAAGAAAGAGAAGCCTTATCTGAGACAGAAGTTGACGATCTCTTCGATAATGTTGATATTGGTAGTATTAAGGAGGAGAGAGGAGCAGACGGAAAATTAAGAATCAACGCCAGCATGTTAGATGAGTGAAACTCGTAAAGAATTTGTATTTAGTGCCCGCGATACGGGAGTAGCTAACGAGGCAGAGAAGATAAGGAGGTCGGTTCAAGGCTTAGGTCAGGACATGATGCGAGACAGCGTCTCTCAGACCTCTACGGCCAAAGACGCCATCAAGCACTACGAAGATCAGATTAGGCTCCTCGAGAAGAGGAATCGATTGGATCAGCAGCAGGCTAGGGTTGCATCTCAAGGTCAGTTGAGAACAGACTTAGCTGGAGCTACCACAGATGGTCAGCGTCGAGCGGCACAGCAAGCCCATACGGGAAGAATGTCAGAGGCGACTCAAGAGAACGCACAAGACAAACTTCAAACCGAACTACTTCGAGAATTACTCGAAACAACCAAGAAGAACTCTAAGGACGAGAAGCATCAAAGCGAGAAGATTCACTTTTCTGAGATGTCTCAGGAGCAGAGGCTCGCGGCAGTAGGGAATAACTCTCTCGGAGGAGTTAGTTCGGCACTCGCAACAGAGGAGGCTGAGGAGGAGGCTAGACGTCAAGGTAGAGGTCAAGCAAAGCCTGCCGGAATAGCGGCAATGGAAGACGTAGCAGGCCAGGAGTCTGCAGGAGGAGCAGGAGGAGCGATGCTCGGCAATCTAGCTAAGTTTGGTAGAGCAGGAGTTGCCGGTCTGGCCGCACTTGCTATATATAAGACTGCGGGAGCCATCTTCGGTGCGGGAGAAAAGCGTGAGATGCGATACCGAAATGTCGCAGGACTTACGGGCGAGGGAGTCTCAGACTTATCTCGATCTAACATGGGAATGGCTGACGCTGGAGAATACGGTGCTCACAGCCTTAACGTAGACATGGACGAACTCCTCGGCCAATCAGTTCCAGGAATGGTTCGAGCGAGAGGCTCTAGTGAGAACTATCTGAAGAGAACGATGGAGGGATTGGAGGTTCAGAAAGGAATGTCGATTAACCCATCAGTAGTCTCAGGTATGGAGTCTGCAGCTAGGTTCACCTCAGGAGTAGGAGGCTCTGCAGACGTCGCACAGGCGGTTTACAGAGCGATGGCTGAAACCGGTGCATTAGGAGCAGGAGGTCAGGATATGTCTCGAATGGAGGGAATACTTCAGAGCTACGTAGGATATCAACAAGAGTTTATGAATCGAACGGGAGAGATGTCTACTATGAACGCCTCTCTAGGAGCAATGCAGCAATTCGAGTCTATGGGAGGAGTCTATAAGGACGACAACTATAAGATGGGTACCATTCAAAGCATGAGTCGAGGTCTTAGTTCTGCTTCTAATCCTGCCGTGAAGGCAATCAAGATGCAGATGTTGAGACAAATGAACCCAGAGATGGGATTCTTTGACTTAGAGGCTGAGATGGAGACGGGCATTGAGTCTGAGGGATTCTTGAAGAATGTCATGCAGTTTATAGAAGGAACTGGAATGAATGACGACGCCAAGAAGATCTTGTTCAGTCAAATGACGGGAGGTCAGATGAAGAAGGCTGATGTCTCAAGGATAATTGAAGGAGGTGTATTCGACGACGGACTAAAATTAGCTCAATCAGGACAGGAGTTCGACTTCAAAGCAAAGGCACTCAGCGCTTCTTCGGAGTTAGGAGCAACTAAGTTAGGTTCAGATGAAGCATTCAATGCAGGGAAGGCTGAGATCATCGAGGCAATTCAGAAGGTAGTGGAGGCATTCAAAGAGTTTACAGAATAATGAGTACACCAATCAAGTACATACACGCCAAGGCTGAATCGCTACAAAGTAACGAGCTCTTTTTAAGCGATCTAACGAACGAAAAGGATTTTGTGGCATACGGAGCCGATCCGAGTGAGATAATCGATTATACCCACGAAGGAAAGACTAATAGAGAGAGACTTCACTCAGCACTGAAGAAGAAAGATAAGCTCTACTATAGTGAGGGAGGAGCGTTTGACATATCAGTCGACTATCCAATCTCACTGGGTAGTGTAATCTACATACCTCAAGAGTATGTCACAATAGAGGAGAACTTCACAAGCAACCTAACTGTGGAGAAGACGGTTGAGAGTCAATTCTCACCACTAGTCCTGAGACAACTCTCTCTCGATCCAGGATATGTTCCTACGTATAAGAATAGAGGAGTTGTAGGTACAGATTCACACCCTCACATTGCAATATTCGCATGGTCTAGGACTAGATACCTAGAAGATCCAGCCACAGGATGGGTCGATCTCACGCCATATATATCGAACGCGAATCTCAATTCCGATATGATGTCGGGAGGATCATTCAACGTAACACTACTTTCACCTACAGCGACACTCAAGAAAAGGTCCTCTGAATCAGAAGGCACCTCATGGACTCCAGAGGGAGTATATGGACCTGAAGGGGAAGCCTTCACTACAGGAAACGTCAATAAGACGAGACTCTATCGAGCAGACAATGTCGTAGGAGAAGATCTTAGGAGAACCGACTTTTATTTTGAGAGAATATTACATCAAAATGACCTGATCTCCATCAAACTAGAGAGATTAGACTTAGATCAAGAAGTTCCTAACGTACAGAGCGGATGGAATGATATGATAGGACTTATAGACTCAGTGTCTACAAGCACATCGTCTCAGAACACAGGTAGCTCAGTATCGATTCGAGGTAGGGATTTGAATAAGGTTCTCACAGACGACAACTCCTACTTCAATCCTTACGCACTAGGTCACTCACAGGGAATCTATGGTGAGCAATCATTCAGCAACAAGAGATATCTTGACGGAGCATTTCAAGACTACTCAGCAATTCGTGCGAAGACAGTTCAAGAGCAGATGGAGTTCATCTTCAATAGAATCGTATCAATAGGATACATTCCTGATGAAGTATTCTTGGGATGGAAGGATCGTACGCAGATTACAAAGCAGACTTCGAGGGAGGGAAAAGCTACCGTACTAGCAGAGACTAGGGGCATTTGGCAGATAATGAAGCTATGGGTAGACCCATCTATATCGCACCTCAACATTCTCGATGGTAGCGTATCTAATCCTGATGGATCTATTCTCGACCTACTACGTAAGACGTGTCAGGCTCCATTCGTAGAGTTCTTTTCAGATACGTACGGAGACAAGTTCTACCTAATGGCCAGAAAGCCTCCGTTTGAGCAATCATCAGTTCTGCAGGTCCTTCGTGAACTAGGAGATGGGGAATCAGCTGTAGGACTTGTAGGAGGAGCTCCAGATTCAGACGCAAAGCAAGCATACGAGCAATATTTGAATGCACTCGAATCAAAACAACAAGCTGATCAGGAACTAGACTTCAATAAAGCGAAGAAAGAGTACCTTAGAGTGATTCTCGACCCAGTTCCCTACGATCAGATGCAGGGAGTAGAGGACGCATTCAACGCTCTAACTGAAGACGAGCAGATGATTAGGATGGGACTGTCTGCTCAAGTTACGATAACAGACTCGGTCTTTCCTCTAATCATCAATGTAGGTGAGAATCAAGTGCTCTCAGATTCATTGAGAATGACAACAGAGGCTTACGCTTGGTTTCAGATAGATAACAAAGGAGACTTCTTAGGTGCAGCTGCAGGGCTGAGTCAGATTCCAGCGGTATACTTTGACAAGTATGCTCAGGTGTTCGGTAATCGAAGAATGAATCAAGTATCAAACTACAGTAACTATCAGTACTTTGAGGATTCAAAAACCCCTGAGAAAGAGAATCAGTTTGTAGAGCAATCGACTCAACTACTAGCGTTTATGGTAGAGACGTCAATGCATCTCCCTTTCACAAGAGAGGGGAGCATTACTATCGCAGGAGGCGATCGTCGAATCAAGAAAGGCTACTACATCTACTACAGACCTACTAACGAGGTATATTATGTATCCTCAGTATCACACACTGTAAACGTAACATCTCGAGGAATCGACCGAGTTACAACGGTTAATGTAACTCGAGGAATGGTTCGCGAATTCATTCAAGGAACCTCCGTAGAGGTGATTGGAGAGGACGGACAGCCTAAGACTATTCAAGCATCATACTTCAACATCGTAGACATTCCTCGACTGAAGAACGGTATCTACGACACGATCTCTACGGGATCTGCATACGAAAAGATGGACCACAAATCCGACTTTGCAGTGAATGAAGACGTATTCAACTTCTTCTTAGCGGGGAAGCAATTTGGTGACCTAACAAACGACTAAAGCAATGTTCCAAACGAAAGCGCAGAAAAAGAAGTTGAGTCGAGAGATTCCTTTGGGAACAGACAGAGACGCTGTAGGATTTGCATACCTAATTCTACCGTCAGACATAGATCGAGTGGAGTATATTCAGGGCGTCAACAAGACAGGATTTGGTATGTTTATCACGAATCACAATGACGTGCTGTCAGAGGTAGCAATACCTAGCCACATTCTGAGAGAGCTCGTATTCCCCGAAGAGGCTGGAGTATATGGAGATTGCTTTTCCTACATAACTCAGCCTAAGACGAATCAGGTTGTGATCACAGGAAAGATGATGAAGCCAGGTCAGTCTTACGCATCAAAGGAAAATGTCCACACAGCAGGATATGAGGTCCTCAAAGGATCGATATCTGCTACACAGAANATGATAGACCTACTTAACATAGGTCTTGTAAATAATGGAGAGGGCGAAGAGGGAGGCCACTTGATTAAGTCTCAGGGAGCATCATCGACATCATCAATCTCTATTCTATGCGATGGAACAGTATCTGTCGAGGCTGACAATCATATCAATGTAGAGTCGGGAAGCACACTAACGATTGAAGTAGGGACAGAAGACGATATAAACACCCTTAATATCGATTCTAACGGAGTTCTGACATACATAGACAGATTCGACAACGAACTACGCTTAGAGGACGGCAAATTAACTATTGAGTCAGAAGAGATTCTTCATGGAGCGGGAGCGAGTGAGTTCATAGCATTAGGAAACAGTCTTCAAACAGAGCTGGATAAGAGTAAGGCTAGAATCAATGGAATAATAGACGCACTCAACAATGGAGTGCCCATTCCTCAAGACGGAGGAACTGGATATCAAGCCTCAATGGCATTGCTATTGGCACCACTCATCTCAGAGGACTATTCTCAAATTCTATCTGAGAAGAACAAAGTGGAATAACGCGTGAAAATCAGTATGTTCTAAAAATAGAGATATGCCAAGAGACATTCAGAAAATAATTATACACTGCACAGCAACTCCTGAGGGAAGGGTTGTTAGCGCGAGTGAGATTCGTCGATGGCACGTTGAGGAGAGAGGTTGGTCAGACATCGGCTATCACTGGGTTATCGAGTTAGATGGCACTTTGAGAGAGGGGAGGAAAGAATATCGCAATGGTGCACACGCAAAGGGATACAACTCCAAGTCAATCGGAATCGTCTACGTTGGAGGATTCGATGAGGACATGAAGCCTAAAGACACACGTACAAGCGCTCAGAAGGAGTCTCTAGTATGCATCCTTGAGGACTTGAAGGGAAGATATCCAAAGGCTGAAATCATCGGTCATCGAGACGTAAGCTCTAAGGCGTGCCCATCATTCGATGCGAAGTCTGAATACAAGACACTACGATAATGGCGAACGAAAGAAGAGACGATCTATTGAGAACTGTAGGGAAGGCAGGCCTTTCGGCTATGTTTCCCAACGACTTTGAATATTACGCACTAACATTAGAGCTAGTTGACTCAAAGGGAAGGACCGTTAGATACCTGACGTTTCCAGTCTCTCCAGAATCAATGTCCTATGATAATGTTCAAGTAGCGAACGTACGAAAGACTATGGGAGGAGTTTCTGCCCTAGACAACGCTACATTCACACCTAAGAGCATTCAGATATCGGGAACATTCGGTAGGAAGTTTAGGCTACTAATTCAGCCACCACAACTTCCCGATAAGCCGGTAGGACAGGGAGGATTGCAGCTCTCTGAGTTGGCATTCGATCCAAAGTTGAAGAGCGGATATGGAACCACTAAGTA
>JGI24006J15134_10001634_pt1 | contig 12684 bp, 11 predicted proteins | sample LinPmetageLP53_FD_15134 | JGI IMG/M metagenome (IMG submission 15134) | reverse complement strand
AATGTATCACCACCTTCTACAAAGTTTCTTATTCCAAATGCTACCTCTACCGAAGGCAGTAACAACGCATCTACTGCTACGATTGATTTTCAGGACGATGGTTTTCAGATAAAATGCACCAATCCAGCGTCAGGTGAAATTTCTTATGGTACGCGAAATTACATCTACATGGCCTTTGCCGATACAAGAGAAGCAGCCTTCTTTAAAGATGTGTCAAGCAACGGCAATCACTTTACACCTGTGAACCTTGATTATCGGGATAGTGTGCCGGATACGCCAACGAATAACTTTGCTACGTTTAATGAAGCAGCGATTGATAACTCAGTTGGAACAACACTTTCAAACGGTAATTTAAGTGTTTCGGTTGCTGCTAGTGGTGGGGCTGAGGGTGTTATATCAACTTTTACTTTACCCAGAACAGGGAAATGGTATTGGGAATATCGCACTGGTGCGGGTGGTGGTAGTATATACGGCAGACCCTCAATTATTACAGCCGATGAATATTATACTCAAAATAACAATGCTGGTTCAATATCTGGCGGCAGTGCTGCTTCAAATCCCAATGGGGTTTTGTTTACCTCAAACAATGGCGGCAAACGCATAGGGGATTCGGATACTTCTTTTGGAAATGCCGTATCAGCAGGGGATATTATTGGAAACGCATATGATGCAGATACAGGACAATGGTTTATATACATAAATAATAGTATTCAAGCATCAGGCGCAGCAATTAGTGAGAGCATAAAAGCTAATTTTGCTGGAAAAGATGTTTTTATTCTACATGAACGCTACAACGGTAATGGCGTTGATATTTATAACTTCGGTCAGGACAGCAGCTTTGATGGCAACCTTGCTACAGCTAACGCCAACGCAGATGGCAACGGTCACGGCAGCTTTGCCTACGCACCGCCAAGCGGATACCTTGCTCTTTGTTCGCAGAATTTGCCAGACGTAGAAATCATTGACGGCTCTGACTATTTCAATACGGTGCTTTATACTGGGACAGGCTCAAGCCACGCTATAACAGGCGTTGGGTTCTCTCCAGATTTTACTTGGATAAAGAAAAGAAATGGTACTACAGACCATCAACTTGTAAATTCAGTTGTTGGTTATCCAAATGGTACTTTGCTTTCAAACGCAACTGATGCTGAATATACTGATGCTGCGAGAGTAGATAGTGCAGATGCTGACGGTTTTACAGTTTCGTCTCCGGGTCAGGTAAACGCTAGCAGTGATACCTACGCATCTTGGAACTGGCTGGCTGGCACAGCGTTCAGCAACGATGCTTCAGCGACAAGCGTTGGTAGTATTGACAGTGAGGGTCAGGTCAATACAAAGGCTGGGTTTAGTATTGTTAAATTTACTTGCGGCAGCGGTGTAACCAGTGGAACTGTTGCACACGGCTTGGGCGTTCAGCCGCAACTTCTAATCGGCGCAACAAGAAATCACGATGTACATTGGTATGTTCAAACACCTCTGCTTGCAACAAATCTTGCTGGTATTTTAAGTGCCACAGATGCGTTTTATAATCCGGGGTACAATCATTGGAATGACACACACCCAACTACTTCTGTATTTAGCGTTGGCGGTTACATGGCTGGTCATTCTGATTTGACTAACCCATCAACAAAGATTGTGTATTGTTTTGCTAATGTCGAAGGCTACTCAAAGGTCGGTACATTTGTTGGAAACGGAAATGCAGATGGGCCGTTTGTCTACACAGGGTTTAGGCCAGCTTGGGTTATGGTGAAACAATCTTCAGCAGCAGGTGGTTGGAATATCCTTGATGACAAAAGACAAACATTTAATGACGCAACAGGGTTGCCTAGATTTTATGCAAATACAAACGCAGCGGAAGAAGATGCAAACACAATGGAAGGTCAAGCAGAATTTTTAAGTAACGGTTTTAAGTTACGGTCAAATCATAGTTCTGGAAACACAAGTGGAAAAACCATAATTTATCTCGCTTTTGCATCCCAGCCCTTAAAATTTAGTAATGCGTTTTAGGAGAATATAAAATGCCGTGGAAATATAGCGGAAGAATAATTAGAGTTGGCAAAGCGTGGGTCGATAACAACGGCACTCAGTATCCTGCCGTGTGGAACAATTACAGCGCAGATGAAAAAGCTGCTATAGGTTTGACTTGGGAAAATGAAGTTGCGGCTCACGACAACAGGTTTTACTGGGGGCGTAACGCCGATGGTGAACTAATCCCTCGCTCATTGACGGATGTGAATGAGGTTGATGCTGATGGTAAGGCAATCAATGATGCTGACGGCAACCAGCTTGTTACGCTTGGTCTAAAGTCCAATGCTATAGCCCAAGTCAAGACACAAGCGGCTGGACTGCTTGCCCAATACGACTGGCAAGTCATCAAAGCAACAGAGGTTGATTCTTATTCTGTGCCGTCAACCGTTACAAATTACAGGGCTGCTGTCCGAACCGCCAGCAATAACATTGGAACATCTATCACTAATGCGGCTGACCTTGCTGCGTTCATGGCACTTTATGACACGCCTGTTGATTCAGATGGTGAGCCAACAGGTGACCCTGCCCCAATTAATGCTTGGCCTGACGCTATATAAAGGATTTATTTGTGGCTTTAAGCAAACTGCAATTCACTCCCGGTATAAACAGGGATATTACATCTTACTCTAATGAAGGTGGATGGGTAGACTGTGACCTAATTAGATTTAGGCAGGGTTACCCAGAGGTTATAGGCGGCTGGGAAAAGTATTCTCAAAATACATATATAGGCACAGCTAGAGGTTTGTTTAACTGGGTGGCTTTAGATGGCGCTGATTTACTGGGTGTGGGAACAGAATCCAAATATTATATAGAGCAGGGTCAGGCTTTTTACGACATTACACCAGTTAGAAAAACTACAACAAACGGTGTAACATTTTCTGCAACAAATGGCTCATCAACAATCACAGCAACTGATAATGGACATGGCGTATCAGTAGGTGACTTTGTTACCTTTTCTGACGCTGTCAGCTTGGGTGGACTGGTAACAGCAGCGGTTCTAAATCAAGAGTATGAGATATTATCTGCGTCAACAACAAACACCTATACCTTTACGGCAAAGGATGCAGGCGGTAACGCTGTGACAGCTAACGCCAGTGATAGCGGCAATGGCGGCGCTGCTGTTGATGGCGTTTACCAGATAAACGCTGGACTAAACACAGGTGTTGGCGGTAATGGATGGGGGGCTGGAACTTGGGGTAGAGGAACTTGGGGATCAGGCACAACAATTAGTGTTACAACATCTCTTCGAGTTTGGAGTCAGGATAACTTTGGGGAGGATTTGCTAATAAACCCCAGAGACAGCTCCATATATTATTGGGATAAGACTGACGGAGTCACAACAAGAGCCGTAGAAATATCTACAATATCAGGTGCTATAGAGTGTCCAACAATAGCTAAACAAGTAATGGTGTCCGATGTAGATAGGCATGTCATAGCTTTTGGCGCTAATCCCTTGGGCGGAACTGATCAAGATCCACTTCTTATAAGATTTTCTGATCAAGAGTCATTTTTAGATTGGAGTCCCACATCAACAAACACTGCCGGAGATCTTCGTATAGGCTCTGGCTCTAAGTTTGTAAAAGCCATAGAAACAAAAAGAGAGATTATAATCATAACTGATAGCTCTGTGCATTCTATGCAGTTTATTGGAGCGCCGTTTACATTTGGCATACAGCCAATAGCTTCCAACACTACTATAATGGGGCCAAATGCAGCCATAGCCGTGGAAGACTCTGTGTATTGGATGGGCAGGCAAAACTTCTATGTTTATGACGGTAAAACAAAACAACTTCCATGCTCTGTAAGAGAAAGAGTGTTTTTTGATTTTGACTTTGATCAGGCTGATAAAGTGTATGCAGCCGTAAACTCTCAGTTTAGCGAGATCATGTGGTTTTACTGTTCTAATGGAAACTCTGTGGCTAATGGAGGTACAGGGGAAAACAATAGATACGTCATATTTAATTATGCTGATAATACTTGGTACTATGGAAACCTTGGCAGATCAGCGTTCTTAGATAAGGGTATAAGAGACTTCCCAATAGGCGCTGAGGGCAACTATTTATTTAATCACGAGAGCGGATACAGTGACGATGGCTCTGTAATGATTTCATCAATTGAGTCAAGCCCTATGGATATGGGAGAAGGTGACAGGTTTTCTTTTATAACTAGGGTAATACCTGACCTCACTTTTAACGGATCAACAAACTCTGATCCAAAAGTAAATGTTACGTTGCAGGCAAACAATTTTCCCGGCGGCAACTTTTTGCAATCAGAGATTAGTCAGGTAGATAGAACTGCTACATCTACTACAGTTCCCTTTGAGCAATACACTAATAAGGCAGATGTAAGGCTTAGGGGCAGGGCTTACTCTATTAAGATAGATTGCAACACAGCTGGGGTTAGGTGGAGGCTTGGAAGTCCTAGGGTGGAATTACGACCTGATGGGAGAAGATAATGGCTACAAACGTAACACCATTTCCAAGGCTCCCAACAGCTCCACAAAACATAGACGAAAAGTACATTAGCGATTTAGTGNGAGCNTTAGAAATATTTTTAAGGCAGGCACAAAACCCTCAGCTAAACCTTCAAGAGATACCAACTGATGGCAACAACAATATTTTGTCACAAGGAGACATATATATAGCTGACGGTGGGTTTCTCAAGATTGTAGGCAAAACTGAAATACACTCAGGCACAGTATCAGCAACCATTTCAATAGGCACTGTCACGGTTTCCGTGTCGTAAAAGTTACAGGTAACTTTATGGCTCAAAAAAAATTACAAAAAAATAGTGTCTACAGTGAATACGATGAAGACGGGGATGGCATTGTTACCGATGATGAGCTTTCTCATGTAAAGGAAATAAAGAAGACCGAGACAGAGCTAAGGAAAAATTTAGCGCAGTTGCGTATGGCAAGATATACTTTGGTTTTTATGGGTGTCTATGCAACTTTTCTAGCCTCTCCTTTGTGTTCTCCTGAAAAGTTACAGGGGCTTGCTGGGGTTACAGACCTTATATTCCTTAGTGGAAGTGGCATCGTAGGGGCTTACATCGGAATGACAACTTGGATGAGTAAAAAATGATACAGGCGTTGATAGGCCCAATAGGGTCACTACTTGGTACTTGGCTTGAGGGCAAGGTCGAAACGAAGAAAGCGGAGACTGGCGCTAAGGTAGCGCGGGCCAAAGCCGAAGCGACCATAATGCAGAAAAAAGCTACAGGAGAAATCGACTGGGATCTAAAGATGGCTGATGCCTCTGCCCATAGTTGGAAAGACGAGTGGCTTACAATTATTTTCTCAATCCCTCTAATACTATCATTCTGTGGTGACTGGGGTAGACAAATAGTTTCAGATGGATTTATGGCCTTAGAGACCATGCCAACCTACTACCAATACACCTTAGGAACAATCGTAGCCGCCAGCTTTGGAACACGCGCAGCGACCAAGTTTTTTGGCAAAAAGTGAAAGGGCTTACAAAATAAAGACTTAACTGGTACAATCTTCCAACTTCAGAAGTTACATATAACTTTATAGTCGGGAGACTGGAAGATGGCACAGCCAACCTTACCAAGATCAGTTTATGAAGAGACTGCGAGATTATATTACTCTTGTGGAAGAAACGTAGCTAGAGCGGCTAGAGAAGCGGGATTACAATATAATACATTTAGCTCTAGAGTAAGAAAGGCCAGAGAGCTTGGCCTTATTGCCGACTCATCAATAAACGAAGCAAAGACTGTAGAAGAAAAAATAATAGTTAAGCCCGTCTATAGAATACAACAAAGAAAATCAAAACCAGAGGAAACAAAAAGAGTCTTGGCTATTGGCGATTGCCACGATGGGCCTACAATACCTGACAAGTCTAGGTTCTATGCTATGGGCAAGTACGCTAGAGAAAACAAGATAGATCAGATTATACAGATAGGTGACTTTGCAAGCGTAGACTCTTTGAACAGATTTGATGGAAACGACACCCTAAAGGGAAAGGAAAAACCATCTTTTGGCGAAGATATGAAGAGCTTTCAACAAGCTATAAGAGCTTTTGACAGGGGTCTTGATGGATACGATGTGCCAAAGCATGTCACTCTTGGTAACCACGAAGACAGGATTTGGTCTTTTACCAATAAGAACCCAGAAATAGCTGATATGCTTGATCAGATATTGTTCGCTACGATGGATGATTATAACTGGACGTACTCTCCTTATGGAGAGTTTTACTTTATAGGAGATGTTGGGTTTACTCATGCCCCCTTAAACATTATGGGGAAAGCATACGGCGGTATGCAGTCTGAGAANCAGATAGCTAGAGATGCAATGCATGATGTTGTATATGGGCATACCCATAAAAGGCTTGATAAAACCTTTCCTAAGATGGGCAACCANTGCGTCACTATAATCAATTTGGGGACAAGTCTACCAGAAGGCCACATAGAAGCGTATGCTAAACATACTTTGACTGGATGGTCTTATGGGGTCTACGATATCCAGATAAAAGATGGTAGAATGTATGAAACGACTTGGATACCAATGGGCAATTTATTAATGAAGTACGGTGAGTAAAATGCGGGAGATTACTAAAGTTATCGTTCATTGCGCGGATACCCCAGAGGGACGCGATGTAAAGACGGCTGAGATCAAGAGGTGGCACACTGAAGAGCGCGGCTGGAGTGATATCGGTTATCATTGGGTGGTTGAGTTGGATGGCTCGGTTCATGCTGGCCGTCCTGAAGAGATCAATGGCGCTCATTGTAGGGGGCATAACTCTACTAGCATCGGGGTGTGCTATGTTGGTGGTGCTGACTCTAACGGAGATCCTAAAGACACACGCACGGAAACCCAGAAAGAAGCCCTAGCAAAATTGTTATCAGAAATTCTTGACAGGCATGACGAAGCTGTAATTTATGGGCATCGTGATTTCTCTGAAAAAGCCTGTCCATCGTTTGACGCAAAAACAGAGTATGCAGCCCTGTAAGGAGTAGAATATGTTACCACTATTGTTAGGATTAGGAGGCTCTGCCCTAGGTGGCGCTGGTATGCTTGGGGGGCTTGGCGCTCTTGGTGCTGGCGCAATTGGCTCTGGTCTTGGTTCTTACTTGCAAACAGGAGACCTAGGTAAGGGTATCCAAACAGGTCTTATGTCCTACATGGGTGGTAAGGCTCTTGGTTCTTTGATGGGCGGGCAAACTGGCACACAAGCTGCTCAGGCGGGCCTAGACTCAGCCGCCACACAAGCATCACAAGCGGCACTAAATCCTGCTGATTTACAGGCTGCTGCCGGAGGTGCTGGAAACCTATCTAATTTACAGGCAGCGTCTCAAGCGAATCAACTTGCCTCTCAGGCCGCTTCTGCACAACAGGCGGCTACCGCAGGCCCATCATTTTTTCAAGGGTTAAAAGCTGATCCAACGGCGTCAATGACCACCCCCGGAAGCTACACTGGAGCTTTCACTGGTGATGCTATGCCTTATGTTGGTGGTGCGTTGGGAACAACCGCTCTTACAAGTGGTAATTTATTCGCCCCTCAAGGACTTGAGCGTTGAGAAGGCGAAATAAGGCCAGAGTCTGATGCCGCCATTTATAAAGCCATGACTCCCGGCGAAGATTACAGACCGGGAATTGATAAAGAGTTTTCATACTTTGACCCCAGTACAGCCAGTAATGTTTATAATCTAAGAGCTGGTGGCCTAGCCTCTCTCAACTATGCAGAGGGTGGAGAAATGGTGGGGGGAAACGACAAAGAGCTTATCAGTAGTGCTGTAAACGCTATTGAGGGCAATTCACCGTCTCCTGAGATTGCCCTTGGTGCGTTTGTCGCAAGATATGGTGAAGAGGCTTTGAGAGACCTTGTAGACCGTGTACAGCGTGGAGAGTTCCAAGCTAACGCAATGACAGAAGAAGGTATGCTAAATGGTGTTGGAGATGGCATGGATGACATGATTCCAGCCACCTTAGAGGGCGATCAAGATGTTGTTCTCTCTGATGGTGAGTTTATTGTCCCTGCTGACGTTGTTAGCGGTCTAGGCAATGGATCATCTGATGCTGGCTCTGATGCTCTTTATGAAATGATGGACAGGGTAAGAAAACTAAGAACAGGCAAAGAAGAGCAGCCTAGCCAAGTTCCACAAGGAGAAATGATGCCAGTATGATGATATCAGCAGTTCCCAAGGAGGCTGTTAACGTGGTTTGGGCCGATGTTAACAGGGTGATGCAAGATTCAGTAGAAACATCAAACGGTAAATTTCACATAGATGATCTTTACCACGGAATCCAAACAGGGCTGTACTCTCTTTGGGTTATTATGGAAGAAGAAAAGGTGATAGCAGCCATAACCACAAGAGTAATAGAATATCCCGGCAGAAAAGCTTTAGCTATGGATTGGTTGGGTGGATCAAAAATGAAAGAGTGGCTTCCTATGGCTCAAGAAACTATGGAGAGCTTCGCTAAAGATAATAAATGCACTCATTTAGAGGGTTATGGTCGCAAGGCTTGGGGGCGTTGGTTGGGTAAATATGGGTGGAACCCAGAATATATTGCTTATAGAATGGAGTTAGATAATGGGTAAGGGCGGCGGATCACCAGCACAGCCAGCATCACAAACGGTCACGCAGACAAATCTTCCCGACTATGTGAAGGGTGATTTTCAACGTCTATTGGCTAGGAGTGAATCTGAATCCAAAGCTGCATATTCTCCATATACTGGACAAAGAATAGCTGCTCCGGGTCAGGATGTAACTGCCTCTGAGTCAATGGTAAGAACCGCAGCAGGTCAAGGAATACAAGGTCTTCCAGCGGCTCAAGCGGCAACAGCAGCAAACATTGCAAGAGCGCAACAAGGTCAACAGTTTCAAGGGACGCAGTTTGGCCCTGCTGGAGAATTTGATTCAGCAGCCGCTCAGAAGTATATGTCCCCTTACATGCAGAATGTGATAGATGTCCAAAAACAACAGGCAATACTTGACGACCAAAGACAACAAGCATCAAGAGATGCAACCGCAGTTCAGGCGGGAGCGTTTGGTGGTTCGCGCCAAGGAGTGCAAGACGCATTGGCGCAAGAAGCGCTTACAAGGCAACTTGGTCAAATTCAAGCATCTGGTCAACAACAGGCATTTGAACAAGCCGCAGGTTTATATGAAAAAGACAGGGCTGCAAGAATGTCAGTTGAGCAAGCTCAAGCTGGCGAAAGAATGGCAGCAGAAAAACTTGGTCTTGGTGCGGCAGAGCTTGGCGGTCAACAAGCCGCGCAGCTTGCAGAGCTTGGTAAGGCTGCTAGAGCTGGCGATGTCGAGGCTGCTCAATTACTTGAGGGTATAGGTAAGTCTCAAATGGCTAGGGAGCAGGCTGGTCTTGATACGGCTTACGAAGATTTTGTTCGTCAGAGAGACTACCCAAGAGAGCAAATACAATTCATGTCCTCTGTTCTAAGGGGGGTTCCTGTTGCTCCATCNACNGAGTCACAAAAATTTCAGTCTTACAACCCAATACAACAGGCACTTGGAACTGGCATAGCTGGTCTAAGTCTTTATAAGGGGCTTATGGGCTAATGAATATCTTAGACGTTCAAGACAACCTTAAGAACTTTTCTGAAAAGCAACTTATTAATGAGATGCAAATGCCTTCTGGCAATGCGCCTCAGTTTTTGGTTCTTAGCGAGATAACTCGCCGTAAGCGTATGCGTGATCAAATGAACATGCAGAAAGCAGCAAACGAACCTACAGTTGCTCAAGAGGCTGTGGCCTCTGCTGGAGTTCCTGCACAGGGTATCATGGGAATGTCTGAAGCTATGGCTCCTAAAGCTGCAATGGCACAGGGCGGCATAGGCTCTGTAATGTCTCAGCCAATGAAAACTCAAATGCCACAATCAACGCCCATGCCTGATCAGGGCGTTATGGCTATGGCTTCTGGTGGCTCCACAAAGACAAAAATTGAAGAACGCCGCATGAAGAACGGTAAGATAGGGCTGTTTAAAGGAAACACCTTCTTAGGCACAAAACAAGAGAGCGGGGGACTTGGAAGTCTGGCTGAGAAGATTGGCTTTGGCGGCAAAAGCAATGTTCTCGATTCTATAAAGGGCGCTCTTGGCTTTGCTGAGGGTGGGGTGATTGAAGCCCAGAGTGGCGCTTATTTCCCATCTAGCTCTGAACTGTACGGACTTTACGGTCAGGAATCAGGATATGGCAAAAATCTGTTTGGCTCGGCTGGTGAGATTGGCCCATATCAAGTTCTTCCAACAACCGCAATAATGCCGGGTAATAAGATAAAGTCCCTTTTTCCAGATCTGGAAGTGGCTATTGCTAAAGGAGACTACCCAAGTGCCGCTGCTGCCTACGAAGCTAACAAAGCAATGGTTGATGAAGCTCTTATGAGCGGTGAAAAAGTTGAGCCTTTTGTTCTTGATTATTTAGATAATGCTGAAAGAATTTTAGGAGACCGAGATCTTGCCACGTTAGCCTATAATCAGGGAATTGTAGGCACAAAAGGGTTTTCTGGAGATGCTCTAGACACTGATTATGTAGGCGGTGTTCGCTCAAACATGAGTGGCTATGAAGAAGCAAAGCCTGAAAGCATGGCGTCAAAACTTTTATCTGCTGTAAATCCTATAAGCAGTGCCGAAGCATCTACCGTGAATAACAACCTAACAATGGTTGAGGAAGATAACAGGCCAAGCGATGATGAGATCAAGGCAAGAGTGCTGGAGGCAAAGCGAAAATCTGGCCTTGGAGAGTTTAAAGGCACTGTCCCCAATCTTGGTGGCAGCGGTGTTGTTATTCAGGATATTGATGATGTTGCTGAAGCCGCAGCGATTAATGCCGAAACAGCACAAAACCAAATTGTTACATCCGCCACACAAGGGGCGTCAGCCTTAGAGGNCGGAGACAGAGTTGACGATGCACAGGCTGCGTCCGATAAAACAGCTAATATACAAGCCCAATCCAAGGACATGGATGCTGCCGCTCTAGAGGGCGGAGCTGCAAAGAACAATACAAAAGCTAAAAAACTTTTAGACGAAGCTGACCAATTAAGGGTTATCGCTGCAAACTCTCCGCCAGCAGTGTCTGCCGCTTTAACTAAAGAGGCTGATCAAAAAGCAGCAGAGGCATCAGCATTGGTTTCTAAGGCGCAAGATCAAACTTCTCAAGCAACAGCCGCGTCATCAGCGGCAATATCTCAAAGAGAAAACAAGTCACCCGATGTAGTAGAAGACAAAACAACATCAGACACTAAAACTGAAGAAAAGACTGAAGAAAAGACTGGTGATGCAAAAACCGCTCCTGTAGTGTCGCCTATTGCAGGCGCGGGGTCTGAAAGTGAGGCCACCTCACTTGAAGCAGAATTATTAAAACTACAAGGAGACATGAGCAAAAGCAGAGAGCAGGATAAGTGGTTGTCACTTGCTCAAGCTGGCCTTGCTCTTATGTCATCTAAAGAACCAACACTAATGGGTGCTTTGGGAGAAGCTGGTCTTTCTGGGCTTGGAGCAATGAAAGAAGCTGAGTCTCGTTATCAAGAAGGTGTGATTGATTTGATTAATGCTAGAGCCAAGTTAAAAAAGACCACACCTCGGCTTGAGGACAAAGATGCATTAAAATCAGTCACAGACATACTAAGCGATCCATTGGCCGACAGAACTTCTGACGATTATTTGGAGGCAAGAAGAGTATACGACATAATTATGGCTAGAAATAATTACGGAAGAGTAAACATTCCCCCTCAAGCGGCTTCTTAAGGGGTAGAACATGGGCGCTTATTACCCAAAAGGTCAGTCTGGCAGAACTTACGGCTTTAATATACAGGGCGATCAGCCCACAGAGTATGAAAAGCAGTATGCCGCTCAGTATATATCTGGGCAAGGTGATATATTTTCTGAAGGCGAATCCCCATTAGTAGACACGGACGAAGAGCGTGGCTTCTTTGGTGCTGTCGGCACAGGTATCGACACGCTACAGATGATGTACGGCTCCTCTCTGGAGGGTATTGGCAAAACCACTGGTATAGCTGCGCTAAAAGATATCGGCTCTGGCATTGTAGAGACAAACAAACAGCAGCTTCAGGAGTCAGGGGCAAACGCCACTAGACTAGATGACGTAAAAGACATCGGCTCAGGATTCCAATTCTTCAAAGAAACACTTGGCGAGCAAGTACCCCAGTTTGGATCAACCATAGCTGGCTCTATTGCTGGTGCAAAAATAGGTTCTTTTGTAGGCCCAGTTGGCACTGTTATTGGTACAGTTGCTGGTGGTCTGGCAGCAAATATCCCCTTCTTCTATGGGGGAAACCGCGAAGCTCAAAAAGAAGCAGACGTAGAAGCTGGCCGTCCAGTGCAGGTCGATGAGGGCGTTGCCCTACTTACAGCCTTACCACAGGCATCCTTAGACTTCATTGCTGACAGAATATTGATAGGCAGAATCATCAGCCCTAAATGGCTTGGTGGTGGTGGCATGTTTTCTCGCGGTGCAAAAAGCGCTGGATTTGGTGCTGTGGCAGAGGTTCCAACAGAGGTTGGGCAACAGGTTCTTGAAAGATTGCAGGCTGGTCAAAGCATCACTAGCGATGACGCAATTAAAGAATACACCGAAGTTGCTGTAGCGGCTGGACTGGTTGGTGGAACCGTAAGAGGATCCACTGGCATTCTGGGCGGGGATGTAAAAAAGAAAGAAGCG
>JGI24006J15134_10001630_pt1 | contig 12703 bp, 18 predicted proteins | sample LinPmetageLP53_FD_15134 | JGI IMG/M metagenome (IMG submission 15134) | reverse complement strand
GCTTCAACAACCATACCGTTAGCATCTCCGTCATCACCGACAGCTAGAGTAGCATCAGTAATAGCGGCACCGCCATCTGTAACTGCTGCTGTAACTAACTCATCAACGATAACTGCACATTTACCAACTGTACCGGCTAAACCAGCTCCAGCAACATTGAATGCTAGGGCTTGAGCTCCGGTAGAAGCTGAGAATGCTGAAGCTTCTGCTGAACCTTCGTGGGTGTATCCTAGAGATAATGTCTGGATGTCACCGATTTTTTTAAGTGTAATAGCCATAATGTTTTACCTCCTAGTTATTAAGTTACGTCTTGGATTAATCCGTGTGCACCTGGGTGGTACATTAGGGAAGTTAATGCGCAATCGACATATCCACGCTCACCACCACCTAAGTTAGGTAGACGAGTTGAGCCCATTGGGATTAACTCAGCGATACCGAAGTATTCTGGGTTAATTAAGTAACCTGAACTATCTGAAGTATTGCCGCCAAAGTTAGGTGTGCAATCAGGGTTAGCATTTACAATAGAAACCATTCCGTGATCTGATTGATACATTTCAACAGATAGTTTGATTGTAGAGTTACCACCTTCGTAGTTTACAGAACGAACACCAGTGTTAGCACCAGCAGCTCCAGCAGCGTCTAAACGTGCGAAGTCACTTATAACACGACGTAATCCAGTATCAGCAACAAGTGTCAACGAGTTAGTTGAACCAGTTTCTTTGTAGATACTTGTGATTAAGTCATTAAGTGTACTTTCAGTAAACGCATTAGCGTTAGCTTCTGTAGTAGTGTAGATGCTTGTAGCAGGTGTACGGTAAGCAGCAGGAACGTCTGTTGGCCCAGCTGAATCTAACCAGTCACCTAATCCGCGTAGTCCGTATGCTGTACCAGCACCGTTTTCTACAGCACGATCATTAGATGAACTTAGAGTAGCTTCGATGTCGCGTTTTAGTTCGCGAATTGCTTTAGCTTCTGCTTGTGCAATCTTAGCTGGCCCTACTGAATCAACAGCGTCTTGTAAATCAGACACCATATAATCACGGCGGAATTTTTGTACATAATTGCCTAAGCGTGCACGTCCAGAGAACTTGTCTGTAAACGCGGTTACGTCAGCACCCTCAGTGATCCCAGTTGTTACTGGAGAATCGAGGCCGTCAACAGTCCACTCAACAAATGTAGCGCTTGCTTTATTTTTGTTGGCAGATGAAAGGATTGGTGTTTCTTCAGGAGCAAGAATAGTCAAGACGTCAGTCAAGTCCTCGCGATTAGAAACAGCCGATCCGTTATTTGTAGTATCAAATGTATTTGAAAATGACATTGTATTTTAATATTATCGGGATTGTAATTGAATTTTTCTCATCTCAGCGAAATCACGGGCACTTCCACTTTTTTGGAATCGGCTTTGGAGATCTGATAGAGCTTTTTTTGTCTTACTAGTTGGTTTTTCCGATTTAGCTGATGACGTATTGCCTGTTTTTGTAGGAGTCAACGATGCTGACTTCTTGCTTGTAGTTGTTTTAGGCTTTTCTGTCTTTAATGGTTTACGTCCGTAAATGCTATTTGCTGCGTGAGCAAACATATATTCAAGACGACCAGATATATCAGGTAATTCTTTATCAATAATTTCCTTCATACGATTGTATTTAGGATCACGAAGTGTAGCAAAAAATTGCTGACGAACAGGATTGTCTTCCCCGTTCAACCACTCAAGTTCTTGGCGAGCCTGGGTATCAAAGGTTTTTTGGATTTCCTTCCCTTGTGCTCTTGAATTAATCTTAGTGAGTTGATCAGGTATGTAGTCCTTTTGGGCTTTCCTAGCATTCAACAAAGCTTTACGAATTTCTTTTTTCGTGAGTTCTTTGCCGTCCACTTCTGTAACCACGTCGTCAGCTGAGTAATCATCGCTTTCAAATAAAACTGTTTCTGCCCACTCTATCGTTGAATCAATCTCTTCTGATTTAGTGTGGATTTTATCCGCTGTATCTAAATCGCTGAAAGGATTGTCTTTGATAGTTTTTGTAGGTGCAGTTTGTTTACTTTGTAACATTGACTCCAACTGAGCTACACGTTCCTCGGCAGCTTTCCGAGCAGCGGTCATTTCACCGAATCGTGCAACAGCACGACTGCCCATCTTTTTACCAAGATCCTTTAACTCGTCTTCTGACAAATTATTAATATCCAACTGTGAAAGAACGTTTTCATCGGATTGTGCTTCTTCAACTTCTGCTGATTCTTCACTTTCTTCTGAGCTCTCTGTAGGCTCCTCAACTTCGGCTGTAACAGCTTCTGCTTCGGCTCCTAGTCTCCTTTGAGTAAATTCCTCAAGGGTCGTATTTTGTGTTTCTTCCGCTGTATTTTGTTCTGCTTCAGCGATTGCAGGTGTGTTTTCTTCTGACATAAGATGATTTGACTGTTCCGCTCTTTTACGCTGAGCGATAGCGATGGATGTATTATATCACAGTGGTCGTTAATTAAGAGAATTACTATGTCTCTGTCTTAACACTTCCCAATCTGTCATACGTAAAATTTGATCGTACGTAATAATCCTACCGGCAACTTGTTGTAATTGCTCGTAGTTCGCATTGTGCATTTCTTCTATAGTCTCTTCCCGCAATGCGTGGATAACTTGCACAAACCTAGCAAACGTTTCGTGGTTGCTAAGCATTTTAATGTCCTCATCTAAATTATTCTTCGGCATCTTCTACCCCTGCTAAATTGAATTGATGATTGCCTACTGAAAATGTATCAACATCCTGCGAGGCATCGTAATCAGCTTCCTTAGTTCTGAACCCGGTAGCTTTTAAAATTTTGGGGTCAATCTTAAAAGCCTCTGCAATTAACTGTGCGCTGTCGTCACTTTGAGCAAAGATGATCATACTTCTGGCTAACTCAAGGTCTTTATCGGTAACTGGTGACTTTTGTTGTACGAACTCTTTCGTATCTTCATCTACAACTGAGTATTGGTTTTTAGCCGATAACAAATCCATAAATGTCGGATTTTCGTTTGTGCTACCTGGCATAAATGTTGACGGTAAAACTTCTTCATCATCAATCATACGCTTCCTATTAATAATAGAACGAGCAACTGCAAACATTCCTTCTTCTTTTTCGCCACGAGCTTCAAGCGCAACAGCCATAGCTAGATTTTCTAAATCTTCTGCTTGAGCTTTTTTCATAGCTTCTTCTAAATTTTTTCTAGCCACGTATTGCTGTGGGCTCATATTGTCGATTTCTTCTTCCATATTATTCTTGTGGCATTTGTTGTGTAGGCATTTCTCCCATTTGTGCTGGGCTTGTGCCAAGGCGACCGATTTGAGCGTTTTCTTGTTGTTGCATTTGGAACTGGTATTGTCCTTGATACTTCTGTAATCGCTCGGCAAATGTTTGGTCTGATTGCATCCGCTCAGCAATATCAGGCTGAGAAGTATACTGCTCGATAACTTGCATAGCGACATCACCACCTGTTTGGCGGGCTGGCATTTCAATTCCGGCAAATATCTTAGCAAGGTCATCAGTAACATTTTTCATTACGTCTTCCTGTGCGTCTTGTGCTGGTTGTAGTATGCTGTCAGAAAGAACTGGATCAATACTAGATGCGGCTATTTCAAGTAAACTGTCAAGGTTAATACGACCACTTTGGTCAAACTGTGTAAGTGCCTTGAACGCTTCTATCTTTTGTTCCTGAACTTCTGGGTCATTATTTAACACATCGTAGTTAACAATAATATCAAAGTTTTCATTAGGATCACCTTTAGTTATTTGCATTGAGTCAGGCACACCAGTTACTCTAAAGAATAAACTATCGGGGCCAAACCTCTGAAAGCATTTAAATGACATATTCAATACTTGGGCTACGTGCTTCAAGAACTTGTTATTTAAGAACTGTAAGCGAGCTGTGCTCATTTGAGTCCCCTCGTCTAGTCCTACTAACCTGTCAGCAACCTTTTCCATTGTTTGCTCAATCTCTACTGAGCCCGAATTGTACATAGGAGCAGGAGCAAAATCCAAATCACCCTTACGACGATATGGGATCATTCTACCTGGCCCCCAATCAGTCGGAGCTTGTCCGATCGGATGAAGGATTGGAGGGAGCGTTGCTATGCTATTTCTATCAATGCGAGAGTCTCGCTCGACTTTTACTTGGTTTTGTATTCCTCTCAGTAAGTCAGGTATTGTTTGCACGTCATATAAACGCTTACTATCTTCGGATAACTTAGTTACCACAACTGGATAGTCCTCATATCCGTTCATTAGTTCGAACTTTGCATATGCAGGGATGGCTCCGTCACCATCAAAGTTTTTGTGAAAGATTGTTTGGTAAATGCCCTCAGAACCATCTTCTTCGTCAATAAGACGCTGGTATCCGTATACTATTTCAATAAGTTCTTCAGCCTCGTATCCATTGTCGGTTAATCCAATGCTTCGCTGACCTTCTTGTTCTCTTTCTATAGAATAAACTTCTACACCCCTATAGTGATCAATAACGTAATCAACAAAACTTTCATCCCAATCATCTGTGGATACTTTGTTCTTTAGTTCTTGAGGGGTATAGTAAGTTCTCCAAAAACAAAATGGTGCTCGCTGCGGATCAGTTACATATGAAGGAAAAAAGAAATCACCATCAGGTGCTAGTGTCTTTACCTCAGGTGCGTCTATCTGTCTTTTTACTACAGGTAATGTTGCCTCTTTATTGTTTCTTAATTCTTTGAGGGCTTTTTTAATTCGTTTCGGAGATGCTGAAGGAAATACTGTTTCCATATACTCAGTAAGTTCTTCGTCTACTTTACCTGAATTTATTGCTTCACCCAAGGCAGGATCCATAGCCGTGATTTGATTTAAATCAAGTTTCTGTAGAAATGTTCTGTCCTCTCTGTGCCAACCGACGTATGTAATTAACATACCTCTCTCTAATAAATAATTAGCCCCTAGTTCCATCTCTTTTTGGAAACGCGGAATGTATCCGCTGCTTACCATCCATTTTAAGAAACTAGATACAACCTTTGATTTAGCTATATCTTCGGTGCCTACTGGATATGCTCGTATGTTAGCGCGATCCAAGCTGGACATAAATAATGATACTAACCTAGTAACTCTCTCATCAATAGTATGAGCCTCTATATCTGAAGCACCTTCCCAAGGGAATGCGTCAGCGCCGTGCTTCCTGTGGTCACGGCTTTTGCCTGGCCAAAAGTTTCTTCGGTCATCGTAGCTAGTACGGCATAAATCAAAGTATGACTCTAGCTCAGTTACTGTTTGTTCATACGCGTAGCGTAAGGTTTTTACATCAGGTTCGTCTTGAACGAACGTTAACGACTTTGAAATTGAATCACTATCCATTTAATTTGTTTTTTAAATTCTGTATTATAGCCCTTATGAGGTCTTTGGGCATCCCAATTCTATCACACATATCCCTGTGTGACATCTCGATAGTGTGCTCGTGACGAATATACCTACAAAACATTTCCCACGCCGCTAAGCGATCGATCTGTTCATTCCTCCATTTCCTACTGCTTGTAATATCTTTTTTGTTATTGCCGTTTCTTGTGGACATATCTATAGCTTTCCCCCTTGTCGTCAGATATGCACTCAACCGTTATCAATTTGCCTACTAGCCTACCCCAAAATCTCCTTGGAATAAGGACTGGTATGCGTTTGCCGATTTCCGCTGAATATCCCCAATTGTAACATCGGTTCGGACACTCGCGTAATATTTTTACCCGAAGGTGCTTTGGCACAATCTCAGGAATTATAAGTGCTTCTTTGAGTATTTCTACTCCTTCTTCGTTTACCCAAGTTCCTTTTCCCTTACCGGTAATCATTTCCTTGGATAGCTTGTCTTGAGCTATTTGTATTGTCTCTTCAATATTTAATTTAAATTCTTCCGCCAATGTTTTTATTCTAGTCTTAGCCATTAGTAACCTCCATTTGCTTTTGATGTAGCCATCATTTGTCTACTTGTAAAATGATCTGGGCCGAGTCCCCCGTTACTCATTCGTAGGTAACGTATTAAATCAAAGAAATCTTTCAGGGCTTCGTCCATCTTGCCATTAGAATTATAATTAATTAAGCTGTCAATCAAATTCCCACAACTTTCGTCAATAAAACATCTTGGTCTATTTGCCTCGTCGATGTCGTAGTTAGGATTATACGTGAACCACTCGTCAACCGCAGCTATACCTATGTCCTCAGTCTTACCATCACTCGGGAAGAATATCATACCGTGATCCTCAAAGCTAGCAAACAAGTCAGTATTGTTCTCATTCTCCCTAGCAAAGTATCTTGAGTCCCCGATTCTTTCCATAACCTTTAAGCTTAACTCATCCTCTATCTCTTCAAATAGTTCTACGTAGCCTTGAACATCTAAACCTATCTTCTTTGATGCTGGGCCGTATTTCCATTTTGGGTCACCGAACAATGCCCACTCTCCGTAAGTAGCCCTGTCTGGCCATTCAGCTAAGATGTATATATCGTCGTCTTCATTTACCGCTGCCCATATTACTGAATAGTTTCTTGCTCCCGCTGGGTCAACCACTTGATAGACCGTAAAGTCCTCATTGATTTCGGGCATAGTCATACCGTACTTGTTCGGCTTATCACTGAGTACATTAACTTCTGTAGAGAATAATGGTAACAGCGAAGTCATTGACTTTACTGGTATACCATAAGCACGTACCATAATGTCTTCTGTTGAGCGTCCTCGTAAGTCCTTTGCTATACGATCGTACCCACCAAAAGGATTCTCGTCAGAATGCAGATAAACCACTGAAGCATCTCTCTCAGGACTGTACTGAGTAATGGGTACTTGTTTATTGCCTAGAAGCTCTGCTTCTCGTGTTTCTAATGTTTCCGCGCCCTTTAGGTACTCGGATATAAATGGTGTGAACCCATCGATAGGGGTGAACCCAATCAATAGCTTTGAGTTCCTTGTTGCTAATCGAAACCGTAAAGTATTAACAAGTGCACTATCTCCTAGGTACTCGTCGAGCCAAGCCCCTAGATTAAGCCCACTAGGCTTACTGAACCCGAACTCAAATCCCTCTAGGATAGTTTGATTATTGCTGAACTGAGTATATGTTTTAAAATCAACACGCGTCCTTGTGTCCGGAAATATGAAACTACTACCAGTAAAACCATTTTGCATAGAATAATTTATATACCCTTCTATGCTCTTTGTCTTCTTACGAAACTCCTTGGGCATCATTTCCCATACAGCTGCTTGCTGAACCTTAACAGATGTATCTGCGTTTTGGGAAAAACATACGACGTGACCATCAGTGTTCTCAGTTACTGCTTGCATCAGTATCTTAGCACAACCTGTAGTCTTACCTGATCTATTACCCCCCAGGGTTAAGCACTCATTGTATTGGGATAACCCACGCTGTATCCTGTCCCAACCCGGTAAGTTAAACCCGTGGCGTAGCGGATCCTCTTGGGATGCTTGTATCCTACCCTCGTGTGCTCTATGTAAACCCTCTAGTAACTTGGGTTCATTTTGGGCTAGTAGTAATATCTCCTCGTCTGTTGGGCCCACTAGGAGAGGATGCTTAGTGAATGTCAGTTCCATTAGTCTTCGTCTTCGTCGTCGTCGTCTTCTCTTATCTTATCCCAAATAATCTGTATGGGCTCACTAGTCATATCCGCAGCAGTTTCGCGAATTAGCATTCTGCCTACCCTTTGATTTGAATAATCATAGAATAAATCCCCATCATCATCCATTACTATAAACATATAGTTAGAGAAGTGCTCGCCTAAGTTTCCGCGAATCTTATCAAACAAATCGTCGTAATCACTATCAATCGCCATCTATATCTATTACCTCCGCGTCTTTTATCTCCTGTAGCCTAGCTTTCGCGGCTTGGATTGTTTCTTCGTAGTCCTCTTGAGTATACACCTTTCTGTCCTCAGTTATCTGTGTGGCCTCACCCCTAGCTGTTAAAGCCTCCCTGGCTGAGTTAGCCTTAGCTATTGATAGCTCCTTTAGATCGCGAAATGTGGGCTCTAACTGACCAGTCTCCATCCGATCCCTTACTTGCTGTATAAGATCCTCCTCTAGACTACTCATACTTAGATAGTTCTTCGCAGCTATCTTTCCCGATAGCTCGCGGAACTTCCCTATGTAATCCGCATAGTCAGCCAATACACTTACCACTGTATGCCTCTCGTAACCATACTTCCTGACCAATCTAGTCTGGCTCGTGCCATTACTATATAGATATAACAACTTCGCGACCTTTTCCGGATTATGCCTGCTTAGACTACCTCGCTTCATAACCTCCTTAGTATCAGCTACTTCCTTGATTGATTCCGCGATTTCAGCTATTAGTTCTTCTTTTTCTTTCATTTATTTTGAATTATTTCACTTTTTTCTCGACAGTCAATAAAAATCTATGGTATAATTACTTGTCTCCTTAAGGGATCCTAGTCCTTATGATATGTATCATTAAGATTAACGCTCGCCTCAAAGCGAGCATAGCGTTAAGATAACCTAATAACCTTAAGGATACCATAACTTCCCTAGAAAGGGCTATGAGTAAACTATTTTTTTAAAGCCCTGCTTATGATATATATATGTAAGCAGTCGCACTCCCTCCCTCCCCTCCCCGTCTGTCGTGCTTGGTTCGCTTTGCTCCTTATGAAGTGTTTTTTTTATTCCTTTTGGTGGAGATATATTAAGGAATCATTTTGGGAATATCCGGGAAATCATTACCAGGAATATGGAAAATGTTTCGGCTAAGGGCTATGAGTAAACTATTTTTTTAAAGCCCTGCTTATGCATATACATATGTAAGCGGTCGCACTCCCTCCCTCCCCTCCCCGTCTGTCGTGCTTGGTTCGCTTTGCTCCTTATGAAGTGTTTTTTTTATTCCTTTTGATGGAGATATATTCAGGAATCATTTTGGGAATATCCGGGACCATTACCAGGAATATAGAAAATGTTGCGGCTTAATAAGTGTGGGCTAAGTATGCTTTAGACAGCCCGAAAATTGGCCGACATTTCTCCAGGCATTGGCCAAACATCTACCACGAATTAAGGAGGGTGAAAAAGGGTTTAAAAAAGTATTGACAATGTATTAAGGAGCGTTCATTTCTTAAGGTGCATTTAAACAATAACCTATATAAACAGAAATATTATGCTAAACTTAGAATACACAAAACCCTTAAGAGAGAGATTTCTTAAAAAAGCAAAGAAGTTAAACCTTGGAGAGTGGATTTGCTCAGACTATGGAAATGACGCAACTTGTTCATCGTATAACGAAGAGATGAAAATTCAAATCTTCTATCCTAATTCAGATATTCACAACGAAGAAAATGAAGAATACACAACCTATTCTCTTGTTGTTGGAGATGGTGAAAAGTATATGGAATTTAAAACATTAGATGAAATTATCTTAGAACTTCTTTCAATTAAAAATAAATAACCTATATAAACAGAAATATGAAATTAAAAGAATTAAAAACTATAGATATTCAAGGCAAACATTGGAGGGATAAAAAAAACGGAAATTCGTATTTCTCCACAGATATTACCTTGAACTTTAACCAACCAAGCGAGAAAAGGCTTAAGCATTCTTTCGCTTATGGCTATGGGGATCAATACGAGTTTTCAAGCTTGGAGCTTATTAAAGAAATGTTTCCTCGATCAAAATGGTTCAAATCAAATTGGAACTTCAACAAGTGGAATTTATTCGAAGCTTACGGAATTGTTGTAAATTCTAGCCTTAAGAGAAATTGCTTTAGAAGAGAACTTCACAAATAAAATAAACCTATATAAAAAGAAATATTATGATAAGAACAAAATTCAAAAACAACCCTTATGCCTCAGTCAGTGGAACTTGCTTGCAAGGTTACATAAGAGAGGACTTTTACAACTTGGTTAAAATATTTGGCGATCCGACTGACGGAGATGGCTACAAACAAGATGCCGAATTTATCATTGAATATAAAGACGGAGATAAAACCAAGGTTGCGACGATCTACAATTATAAGAATGGTAGAAACTATAACGGAGACTCTGCCCCAAAAAGGCAAAACATATTTGAATGGAATGTGGGCGGACATTCTCAAGAAGCATACTTCACAATTCAAAAGATATTAACGGATGAAAACGAATGGTAATTTAATTAATTAGGCAAAAGATTAATAAGGCTTAACGCTTTGGGGCGTTAGGTCGCATTTAGTTTTTAACTAACAATATAAACAAAATAAATAAATATATGAAAATAGACGTATTAAAATTAGATAATATAATCAATAGATTAAAGCTTACTACTAATATTAAACCTAAAGACCTTGAAGCACTTCAAGACATATCAGACAAGTTATTGCTAAAAGAATTAAATAAATAAATATGAGATATACATTAACAGTATGCAAGCAAAGCGGTGAAACCATTTACCGCAATGCAAATTTGAATAAAGAACAATACGAGAATTTAATGGGATTAAATACTCTAAAACTAAATAAAATAAATATGAAAGAAAAAAATATAGAAAGCTTAGTAAAGGGAGGTAGTGAAACCTTTTTTGATGCCGTGGTGGTGGCCGTCGCTGCAATGTCAGGTCTTTTAATAATGGTAATTGTCTTTGCTATTATATAGCCGGATAAAGCCTTGCATTTAATAAATATAAATATATAAAAAAAAATATGAAGCATATTAGAGAAATAGTAGACGGCTTGCTACCGTCTTTAATAACCAGCAAAAAGCACTGCCAAGATAGCAAAAAGCCGTGCCAATACACAGACGAAGCCCGTGCAGCAGATGCTGGCTTAACTGTTGAAGAATACCATAAGGTAATGAAAGAAGCATTTACTCACCAGGACTGGTGCAATAGAATGCAGGAAATAGCCGTGGAAGATGTGGCTCAACTTGAATTAAAAATGGAGGGTGCAAGATAATGTCAAACGGAGCTTATAAAGAATCAAATATTTACACAGTCCAGTGGAGGGAGCTAGTGACTTTCGAGGTCGAAGTACAAGCCGATAATGAAGACGAAGCAAAAGACATTGCCGCCGACATTTACTGTTACGAGGACGCAGTCGACTGCGAATACTGGGACGGATCAATGCAAGTAATTCTAGAGCAAGAAGGGCAGGTCGATATTGATCCGAGTGCCGCTTACAAAGAAAGCAAGGAATAAAATTATGATTAACTTCTCACTAAACAGCGAAAGCGAACGTGTGGCTTTGATAGAATCATTGACGTACAGCGTTGAACGATTGCAAGGCATAGCCATTGAAGCAACTCAATCATTAACAAGTGATGCTAAAAACGGCGGCAAAGAATATTGGATTGAAACGTTGACGGATATATCTGTGGATTTAAAAAGCACTAATGCTTTATTAGACCGAGTAAAGTCCGCTAAAAAGATTGAAGATATTAACGAGGAAGATTTATAAAAATAATTCTTTACATTTTATAGCTTGGGTCATATCTATTGGTATGGCCCATTTTTATGACTGCTCTCAAGACTATCCCTTATTTGAAAAAGAAGTAACAACGCCCACGCAGGCAAGAAAGAAGAGCAGCAAAGTATACCCCAGTGTGACAACTATTTTATCAATAGTTAAAGATGACTTTATTGATTCAATTTATAGACCGAGCAAGCTCGTAGAATTAGCACGCGAATTTCCTAATCTATTCTGGAGAGACATAGAAACGCTCGTCTACGGGACGAGGGAGCAGCCAGTGACAGGAGATACCATTGGCTCGGCTGAGTTTGGTACAGCGGTACACAAGTGCATAGAAAACAAAGTCCTTGAGTTAATGGGAGAGGGAGCTGCTGGAGATGATCCTTACGACGAGTGGGCTGAACCTTTTATTGATTGGATAGACGAGAGCGGAACTAAGCCATTTGCTTGCGAGTATTTAATATCATCGGACACGATAAAGACCGCGGGATCAGTTGACTTCCTAGGTTACGACGCGGATGACAAGCTGTTCCTAGCTGATTATAAATGCAGGACTAATACAAAAGGCCGTGCCAAAGTTTACCCAAAGGACTGCGAGCAGCTTGCTATTGAATCCTATATGATGATGAAGGCAACGAACCTTTCTTACTTACCCAAATGTATATCAGTGATTATTGATTGCGATACTAAGAAACATTACCACAAGGAATGGAGTACAGAGGATATGAAGAAGGGCATAGCTAACTTTAAATACACTGCTAAGTTGTATTGGAATAAACGAATGAAAAAATAGAAAGAAATAATGTGGATACTACCAAAACAAATACAATCAACCACCTCAGTCTATGCACAGGCTACGAGGGAATCGGAGCTGGACTCAGGGGAGTTCTGCCAAATGTGCGAGAAATCGCTTATGTGGAGATCGAAGCCTTCGCTGTCGCGAACTTGGTCAACAAGATTGAAACGGGGCAGCTTCATCAAGCACCTGTTTACACGAACCTTAAAACCTTCCCTTACAGAAAGTTTCGAGGATTGGTGGACATCATCAGTGGAGGATTTCCCTGCCAGCCGTTTAGTCAAGCCGGAGTTAGAAAAGCTACGGAAGACCCAAGACACTTGTTCCCCTTNATCGCAGAAGGAATCAGAGAGTGCCAACCTAGAATTGTTTTCCTCGAAAANGTNGAAGGAATCCTNAGNTGCAAGACCCAAGACGGAGAACCAGTTCTCCAATATGTCCTCAGAACATTGGAAGAAATGGGTTACAGAGCAACGGCAGGAATATTCTCAGCGAGTG
>JGI24006J15134_10001628_pt1 | contig 12714 bp, 21 predicted proteins | sample LinPmetageLP53_FD_15134 | JGI IMG/M metagenome (IMG submission 15134) | reverse complement strand
TGGAATTTCTACATAGCTATACAAATTGCTTGCAAAGTTTTCTTCTTCTTGTTCTAAGAATACAGCAAATGTTTCTGCATCCATTATAGTTTCTTGTTCTTTTAATGTATCTGCTACTCTAAAGAAAGGAACTTTTACTTTGCTAAATCTTTCTAATATTCTATATCTACTTCCAACTGTTTGTTGATAGTCTTTATTTTTTACTTCAGCAGGTGTATATAAGTTCATACCATTTTTGTTTTGTGAACTAGGGTAGTCATCATACATATCTGAACTAGAGTAAGGTTCTATATCTGGTAAGAATTCTTCTACAGCTGGGTATAAATCTAATATTTGTTCTTCTGTAAGAATAGTTGATAAAATTATACTGGCAGCATCTTTAAAATATCTATCTCTAGATGCAGGGTCAACGTATACCCTAAAAGGATTTACGTGTGTGAACATTACTTCACCTCTACCGTAGTCTGCTTCTGGTTCTATATACGCATAAAAGTACCCCATACCTGTAGTTGCGTAATCGTGAACTGCTTGTTTAAAGTGATGCTGCCCATCTGATATATCAAATATATATTCTAATAGTGTTTTCCACACATTAGCTAATTTTGTATCAGAATCTTCTCGTGCTGTAATCCCATAAGATACAGGTCTAGATGTCATTAAAGATTTTAACTTATCTATTGCTGCATAAATTCTATCTATTGTAAAGTCTGCTTGACCTATTGATTGTAAAGTTTCAGACTCCTCAGCTGTATAATGATTTCCTAAAGTAAAATCAATAGCATCTCTAGCATCTTTATCCCAATCTCTACGTGCATCTGCATAACGTCTAAATATTTCTCTATTGGCTGCTGCTGCTTTATCTTCTTTAATAGCCATTAATTATTTTCCTTCTTTAATTCTTCTTTATATTTTTTCATCATAGCTTTTTGTCTTTGGTCATATTCAGATTCCATAGGTTTAATATTTGTTCCGTGTTTTTGATTGTATTGACGTATGTTATAATTCTGATGTTCTGAACGAAACCTATTAGAAATTTCTTTTCTTTTATTGTCTAATTTTGCATACATCTTTGCAAGTGTTGATAACCCTTTTCTTGTATCTATCTTAGCCATTACTATCTTCCTCTAAATATGGTTGTAAAAATTCTTTATAAAATATTTTATTACGAGCTAAAGTCTTACGATTACCATCTCTATCTTTAAATGTTCTTTCGTAATGCTTAAAACCTTCTCTTGTTGGGTCATCTGCTACTGCACCCTTTACATCATTGTTAGCTAAACATTTAGTTGTAGTAGGAAAACTCTTTAAACTTCCTACGTTAAAACATATATCAGCTAAAGCATATTGCAACCTAGTATCTATGCTATGCCAATCGTAATTTTTTCGGTTACAATATTTTTCAGCTTTTAGCAAAGATATTTCTGACTCCTCTAACAGTCTATTCTCAACTTCCGTTGTAGACATACCAGCTTTATCTAAAGCATTTTGTTCAGATAAGCTCTTTATTTTATATCCATAACCTATAGTTTTTAACCCACCTTCAGGTGAGTCGTATGGAAAAAAAATTTCCCCTACTTTATTTTTGTAGCCCTCTACCCTTTTTAAGTAGTCAATGTATTCTTTTATGCTATACATACCCCTGAAAAAATTAACACCATTTAGTATGCGAAGTCTCATATTTTTAATCCTGTCATCCAATTAATTTTAGTAGATACTTTTTTCATCATACTTTGCCCTGGGTCATCACCGTCTGACATACGTCTACTTCTAGGTGGTTTAGCAAAAAAGTCTGCATAATAAAGTCCATCTAACAAGTCATCGTTTCGTCCTTTAGGAAATTCAAATAGCTCATCCATAAGTTCTGTATGTTCTTTTTTAATAAATAGTTTCTTACTATTTACAATACTACCTAGTGACATCTCTAGTCTATCTTCTTTTTTAATACCGTGTGGTGGTCTAACGCCCTTATTAATACCTGGTAGTAATCTTTTTTCATTACTAGCCATACGTTCTACCATATCTCTTACCATTTCCTGAGCACCTACAGTTTCTACGGCTACTCTTTTAAACGGTGAATACTTCTTAGCATACTCCATTATTTTCTTAGGCATATCAAATGCTGGTATCTTATCGTGGTAGTAATCAACTACGTATCTATTTTTATCAGCATCTATTCCCATTATCATAATTACTTGATAGTCAGAACTTTTTGTAGCTGTATGAGCTAAATCTACGCCCATATATAAGTGTATTGGTATTAAGTCATCGTTATCTTTTAAACAAGCAAACCCATTGTTATTTACAAACTCGTGGTTATGATACTGTATTTTATCCATTTGAAACGTAGCAGAAGCAACATCACGTGCATCATTAAGATATTCTTGTGCAAACTTATCTACTTTACCAGCTTCTATAAACTCTTGTTTTTTTTGTTTAAGCTTTGTTAATGAAAATTGTTGAGACCAAGTTGCTTTACCATTTTCTATAGCTCTAATAAATGTTACGTCCCAAGGAAATTTTTTCTTATGTTTTAATGAATCTAAGTAACCATCGTATATATTTTGTAAGAAAGCGTCATAGTGTACGATTGTACCTGATAACCATATCCAGCCTTCTTTGCCTGGACTTTCTTCAAGTGCTGGGTATACTGTAGATACAATCCATTGTTTAATTTCATCTCTACGTGGTGCTGTCTTTGTATTAAGTTCTGATTCAAAGTCATCTAGTATGATACCTGTGTATCTAGAATCTACTTCAGAACGACCTCTAAGCCTTTGTGAAGTACCTTTAGCTATAATACGATGACCTTTATTTGTTACTAAATCTTTTTCTGTCCATCTTTTACCTGTGTCTCCACCACACAAGTTACCAAAGTAATGTCTTATAGCATCATTGTTTTCTAAATGTGAACGTATATATTTAAGATGGTCAATAGATTGACCTTGTTCTTCAGCTACCCACGCCATAAATATAGCTTGGTCTTTGGGTGTAAAGCAAAGTCTGTGCATAATTGCTGCTTTCATTAATACTGATTTTCCAAAACCTCTCGGAAGCACATTACAAATACGTGCTCCAGGTTTTGTACTAATCAATTTTTTACCTAATTCATAATGAAAAGGTGGAGATTCGGATTTATGTAAAAAATCATTTGGTAAAAACAGTTTACCAAACAGTATTAAATCCTTAGATGCTTTATGTAGTACTGCTTCTTTCTCAGATACTGTCATTAAGCTTCACCGTGGTCTTTAATAAATGTTTCAGATAAACCTATTAATTCTTGTTTATCATTATATACTGAAAGACAAGGGCAGTCAACAACAATAAAATCACTTTGACTAACACTGTACATTTCTTTCATAATCATATCTATAAATGGTATATCTTGTTTAACACAGTTAATCATCTTCTCGCATATCAGGCACTTCACGAGTTTGCTCGGCGATTTTTTTGACATTTTTTCCCTCTAGTATTTCCAGCTGCTTAGGATTAAACCCTTGAAACAACTGTATTGATTCTGTTTTTTGTTCTTTCTTACCTAATATACCTGATATTTCCATAAGTATTTTTAACGAAGAAAGCTTGTCGCTATCCCTAGCGTCTTCTTTATCAACAATCTCTTTTGTTTTTTCAAGTAAGTATTGTGGTGTTATTTCTGTTTTTTCTAATATTTTTTCTATTTCTTTATCTACCAATGTTTTAATCCTCTCAGTTCTTAATAGTAAGTTACTTCTTTCTTTTATGTAGTTATCAGATGTTGCTTTAGGGTATGCTTGTTTAAAAGCTTCTATAACTCCATCACCCTTAGCTATATATCTAGCAAACAAGTACTCTTGCTTAGTAGGTTTCTTTCTTAGCCTTGCAGCTTTATTAGCATTAATACCTTGAAAGTTATATATGTTTTCACGTAACTCTCCTTGCATTTTTATAGAAGGAGCACAGCGAAACATACCAATAGCTGTGCGTACATAAGATTGACCATTAATCTTTCCTCGTTCTATGATTTCACAAACCTGCCCATCGTCTGTTAAAACCCAAGAATTAAGTGGAGCAATTCTCCAGTCATCCTGTACGTCTTTAATTGACATAACCTGTCCGAGTTCATTGATATTGTCATATACAATGTGCTCCTTACCTTTTACAATTCTTGATTTCATTTACGATGTACTATATATTCAGGGTCTTTTTCGCTTAATCGTATTTCTACCCAACCTTTAGTCTGTGGTTCAAACATAGCATAGCGTGCATATTCAGCATATCCTATAAATGACCCACCACGTACAAACCATTGTCTTCTTACTTCTTCATTATCTTGCATAATTTCGTAAGAGTCTACAGGTTTAGCGTATAGTTGGTGATTATGCCCTAAATAGTACATATCAGCTTCTGGAAATATGTTTCTAAGTCTAATTAACTCCATATCTCCGTTCTTTGCACCACTTTTACCGTGACCACTAGCAAAAGAAAACCTTTTCTTACCGTAATTAATAACGGCATAGCCAGGAAACGGGAAGTATGGTACTTCTAAGTCATCGCATAGCACTCTAATAATGTCAATACCTGCTAATCGTACAGAACGTAGTGTATCGTGGTTACCACCACGCATAAATACGCACTTTTTCATAATAGGTCTTACCATTTGTACAAACTGTGAGTACTGTTCATTGTTATCGAAAGCTTGGTCGCCTTCTGGTATGTGGTAATTAGGTGGAATAAACTCTAGCATATCACCATTACCGAACCATAACGCATTTGGGTCTTTTTTAATTTTATCTATAGCTTTAAGTAATAGCATCCTATCAAATACTTTACTACCTACGTGTACATCTGTTAAACAATGTAGGTTTACTTTCTTTTTCTTAGTAGTATGTTCTAATATTTTACCTGGTACTATCATCATTATCCTTTTCTTCTAGTTTATCTAATAAGTCATTACTGTATAAATAATAACTACATAGTATTATACTGTAATTTATCAAATCTAACATAGTGTCTTCAAGTTTTTCATTAGAAACTGCTTTTTCACCATTTCTACGTAATAGATTAGATATTCTAGCAATCTTATCTGATATTCTTACTAGTATACCTGTAGGTGTGTCACATATCTTTAATGCTTCTACCATTTCAAAGTTAGAGAAAGGGTCTTTTTGCTGTGCGTAGTCTGTATTCTTGTCATCGCATAGCGATTTTGCTTTTTTAATAATAGCGTCGTAGTTAGGAATCATACTTACCTCCTGATTTTTCCCACAAGTAATTACCGAACCCTAAAGAAAACAGGCTATTAGCCATTACTTGTACTTGTGTTTCTGACATTTCTAAACTTGTACCGTATGTAATAGCGTGGACTACTTCGTGGCACAATACTTCTAGTATCTTAGAGTCTTTCATATCACGTTCTACGATAATATCGCAATTACGCATAGATATAGCTCCTAGTATTTCTGTACCGTCTGTTCCATATTCAGCTTTTTTACCTTCAATGAATCTAATACGGTAGTCGTGACTATTAATCTGAAGCTTTAGTGGCTTCTTTGGTATCTGTATCTTTTTCAACATCTGCTCCCTTTTCTATTTCATCTTGTAAGAATTTATTAAATTTTGTGGTATCTTTTTTCATTTCTATATATTTATTAATAACAGAATCAAGTACCATAAGTTTTTGTTCTAACATCGTTGTATGTTGTCTTAAGAGGGCTATGTTGTATACCAAGTCTTTATTGGTAGGTTTTTTTATCTTTCTTTTTGCCATACCTTAGTTTATTCTAATAATGTAATCAAAGTCAATACCTATTATCGTTTTTTTGTAAAATAATATTTTTATGCTTTTATATGTGGTTTGTCCTTGACTTCAGACTGTTTTTAGGTTAACTTCTAGTTAGAAGAACTATGCAATCCTACTAGCTAGTATAGTTAGTATAGTTATCGGAATTCCTATCTCAAGCAATATCAACACTTAGAAACTCTCTAATAACGCTATTAATCAGACACATTACTAAACTAAAAAAATATCTTAAGTATGTGTGAAGTTCTTTTCTTGCGTGCAAGTCCCCCCCCTATGCCAAACTACGTTAGGAAGTAACGGTTGAGCACCGAGGTTAAGTCTAGCAATATGTGGACTTACGGTTAGTCTCCCTCTAAGGTTGAAAATTCCTGAGCACTGTGGTTTCCTACGCACACGTGAGCACCTGAGCACCCCTTTGCACCCTCGAGCCCCCGTACAAATATGTATCGTTTCTATGTCGACAAACAAAGATTGTGCTTGACTCCTAGATTTGAGCCCCTTACATTATTATACTCGACCGAGGACCAACCGAGACACCTCGACTGAGCCCCACACGGGATAACGGTCTCGAAATAACGACGTCCAAGGAGGACAAAATGAACAATGAAAACAACATCAATAACGTATACTTTACCGACGATAAAGGTAATACAACCACCGACGCTATAGCAATCCTGAATTGCCCTATAGTCGACACGTATAGAACGAAAGTACTCGAGAGCACCGATTACGGTACTAATGCCGACGGTATTAGAAACCTCGACCCTTCCGATTTATCAGCGTTTATCGACGAGATAGGATTGACCTATGCCGACGATATAGTAACGGATTTAGAGAGCCTGAAAGCCTTTGCCGATACTAAAGACCCACTTTGCGACCTGATTAGTTGGGTTATCGAGGTGGAAACTAATCTCGACACTATTACGGCTCAAGCCGAGTGCAATAGTATCGACATTGGCGACGGGTTTGATGATATCATCGAGGTTGGCAACTATACCGACGACATAGTGGGATTGGCTGAATTTAATGCCGAGCCGTTAAGCTATATCGACGGTATAGACTTTGAAACCGTAGAACTAGCCGACGGTAGCATCGAATCAAGGGCTATTTGTAACGACAATAACAACGAGAACAACTAACACCGTCTTTACCGACGGGAAAGGGGTCAAAAAATGACCTTTAAAACGACGACCGTGACAAACCACGGTCAAGGAAACACGCCTATTAGTAACGGGAATAGTGGCAAAATTCCCACAAATAACGAGATGCTCGATATGAATCTCAAGAAAGAGTTACGCCCTCTTGCGAGGCAATTAGTATCGACATTGGAGAGAAACGGCGACATCGACAAAGCAAACGCATCGTCTTTACGTAACGACATAAAGAGACGACCTAAGTCTGAGATTGTCAAGCTGATTGACGAACTGAACCACGCTTTCAGCCAGCCTAGTAGTAACGGCACTAGTGGTGGTAGTGGCATACCTAAGCCGAGTTCACAACCTACTACGCCGTCACCTAGTAACGAGCCTGATAGCGAGCCTAGTGGCGAGCCTGATAGCGAGCCTACTAGTAGTGACGACACTAGTGGAGAGCCACCAACTAAGGACGACGTTGAGCAAATGATTGCTCAGGCTTTACTGTCGGCAAAGGCAAATTCAACACCTGAGCCCGTTACTAAGCCGTCAGCTAGTGGTAAGCTTGAGCACTGGCAAATGCCGTTGATTAAGGCTATTGTCGAGACGAATAGACAAGCTCTACTCGTGGGTGGTGCTGGTAGTGGTAAGACGACTATAGCACAACAAATAGCCACCGACTTAGGATTTACTGGAGATGACTTTTACTCCATATCCTTGAGTGCTGGAGTGAGTGAGGCTCACCTGACTGGACGTATGGTTATGACGGGTGAATTTCTCGACACCAAATTCCTGAACATAGTGGAGAACGGTGGTCTGATACTACTTGACGAGTTTGACAACGGTGATGCTGATGTTATGGTATCGCTTAACTCGTTACTAGCTAACGACGAAATCAGTGTACCACTGAGACGAGGTAACGAGACTGCTATACGTCACAAGGATTGCTACATATTAGCGACGGCAAATACTTGGGGCAATGGGTCTGGGGGCTCAAGTGGTTACGTTCGTAAGCAATTAGACTCGGCGACTCTAGACCGTTTCGTTTGCTCTAAAATGTACCTCGGTACTGACCGACGTATAGTAAACCTCGTTATGGGGCTCAGCGACGAGACGGTGACATATCCGTTACCTATGACGCTTAACACGGCGTTCCAACCAACGGTCGCCCTTAAGCAACTACGAGCGATGCTAGACTTTCTTAGCGTAGCTATTAACGACAAACGTCGAGCCGTCAACCACTTACTAGGTGTTCGTGGATATATGCAAGGTGCGAGGTTAGTACGAGATGCTAACATATCCCCACTATCGGTGCTCGAGATTTACCTGAGCAACTGGACTGACGACCAGTTAAAAACCGTGAACATCAAGCGTGACTACGATGCTAAACTCGACTACTTTACTTACGACTTTAGCACTTTCGAAAACGAGGTGTTCAATGTCTAAGCCTATTGCAGAACGCAAAGACGGTCGTGCTGAGCTTGAGCACTCGCTCAGGCTACGAGCTAAGCAAGTCGACTTAGCTCAGCATATCGTTGACGACAAGTACGACCACGACCTTGTTAACGACAAGCTACAATACGTTGTCGAGTATGATAGTTTCGACGACTTTCTTGCCGACGTCAAACTAGGTCAAGACGAGANCTCGGAACGTTTCGAGGAGTACGACTATAGCCACGGACGTAGTTATGATACGAGAGACGGGTGGTATCAAAGTGACGTTATGGACGTCAAAGGTCGAGCACACCAACTTGAGATAGTACGTCGAGGCTATACTACGGAATCGATTCTCGATTTCTACGAGTCTCAGAAATCTAAGCTGAACGCTAATCCTGACGACTTAGAAAAGCTGGGTTCGATTGGTGTAGATTGCCGACGTAAAAAGCGTGCCGACTTAGGTGGCTATATCGTCAACATAGACAAAGCAATGTCAGGTCTCGACCCTATGGAGAGTTACAAACGTAACAACCAATCCCAATGTGTCAGGTTCTTTATCGACCTCGCTCGTCTTGGTGACGTGCCCTGTGAGAGCATCATCGAGGCTTGTACACTTGCTATTGCTTGTGCCAGTGCATTGGAGGAACGTGGTTATGCCACTGAGATAAAATACGGGACGACAAACTTGTCGTATGCTAGTGGTCGAATTAGACGAGCACTTGGTGTCGATAAGAACGACCCTCGTGACGAGGCTTTCCATAGATTATCTTGGATAGCTAAGCACCCCGACGAACCCCTAAACGTTACTAAACTATTGACGTTTAGTTCGGCATCGATATTTCGAGACCTCATATTCCAGTTCAGGGAGAGCGTTCTCGAGCAAGGCATTGGTGCGAGTGGTTACACCGTTGTTGACCCTGAGGAACAAGAGGAATTTTTCAGGCAGTTCACCGACTGTGACATTTATGTCGGTAACTCCGATAACCTCAATACGATTATCACGAACATATCAGGCGTGCTCTCTTGAACGGGCACGCTGTAACTCACCAACTAGAGTTGGTGCTCAGAAGCTGCGACGTCAATAGAGTAATAGAACTTACTCTATTGGATTGTTTTCTGAGCCCAGCAGGTGGTTCAAGTGCTCAGAATTATCCAGATATACTATCTAGAAAGTTATGCCTTTTAATAACTTTCTGGATGTATATAGATGCGTGTGCGAAAGCCTTTAGGGAGGGATTTACTTGCCCTAACCACACGGGCGTATGCAGAAATGTAACCGACGGACTACATAAACAAGTAATTTATTTACTACGTAAATTAATTCCTTGACAACCACCGAGGGAAAGCCTTAAGATATTATATGCGAAAATCGAAACAACAAAATTTACAACAACTGGCAACGGTATCTCAGGTACTGAACGAGAGGTCGTCCTCGCATACAAAAGAGGATTGTCGTGGAATTGACCACATTGAAGACCAAGCTTGCTTACTTGAGTATACCCCTGATGCCCCTTTAAAAGTAGGGGCAATGCCAACAACATTGACAAGTAGTGTGCGAATCGATGTCAAACTAACGCCACCTGAGTTATTTATCTTTTGGTTGAGCACTAGCCTTAGAGAGATAATTTTTAATGGTGGCAAAAATTTATTAATAAACCGAGAGGATATGTATGAACGAAGTAACTAGTAACGACGTAAAAAAAGGTACAAAGGTGTTCTTAGCACCAGTGCCGATGATAAGTAATGCACCACGAATAGCGACCGTAATGGACAATATGAGAGGTGTAACCCGTATGGTAAAGATTGAGGAGAGAGACGGATATTTTGGAGACATTGGTAGTGTATATGTTGACGAGATATTAGCCGTAATACCTGATGATTTCGAGACTACGGGGATTAGCATAAGAGATTGTGTTATGAATAGTAATTACGAGGATATTATGGTGAGTGATGCTCACTGGAAAAAATTAAGAAAAATTCGTCAAGCCGAGCACGACTTGTTTGGAGGCGAATAATGAATTTCGTTGTTCTATCTCAGTGGGAGATAATAAGTCTTATGGCATTTGCCATAGGACTTTGGGAATTAACAAAGTATTATTACAATAACGTATAGAGGAGACCAATACAATGGCATTAACAGACGAACAACACGAATCAATATCAAATGACATCAGCAACGCTGAGTTAAACGATAAAAGAGGTAGTCACTTACTATTTGAGCACACTGCACCTTGCCTAGAGGACGTACAAACGTTCCTAGATGCTTGTGGTGACAAAGAAACTTGCGAAGAATACGTAGGACAATATGAAAAGAGACACGTATCACGAGTGATTACCTTATGTGAGGAAATAGTGGAAATGTATGGTGACATAGATGACGATTAAGAAAAAAATAGACCTACTATTAGGTGGTTCTGCTTGGATTTTCGAGAGTGTTTTATCTCGAGAACTCAGGGGAACTACGAGATTACAAGAACTTAAGTCTATGTTTGACGACTTAGAATATGATGAACTAATATCTATATTCGTAACCGAGTTGGGTGATAAGTATGAAGTTACTAACTTATCCAGTGCTCAAATCAAACTAATTGAAAAAAAACGAAAGGAAAAATAATATGAAGAACTATAAGGTATCAGATACGTCGCTTGACACTAGGCATTATTACATAGAGTGTGACGTAGAATTATCTTACGACGAGGTAGTTGAGGCTATACCGTTCTCGACTAACAACGTTAACAACAAAGCTAAATTTAAACTTAGTACTGGTGCTCAAGGTTGGATATCTTTTGAGGATAAAGAATACGGAAATGGACTGGTAGAGTTTGAGGACGTGTCTGATGAGTGAGTATGAGGCAGTAGGCACACACAATACCTTTGGTATTGACACGGGGGGAGGTAAAAACGCCTACCCCGAGCACATAGATGAGGGTAACATAATGTGTCAAGTGTGTGAGGAGGAAATAGATACTTTCTATTGTGGATACAACGTCAACGAGTATGATGCACAAAATCTAGTGTGCGAGGAGTGGGAGTGTTGGAAAGAAATTTGTCTAGAAAGAAACTACGATAGTTTACAATTCGGTGATTACCCTGAATTAAACCCTGATATTGAGGAGGATTTATACCACATTATAGAACAAGAGATGCTAGGAAATGGCTCTTACAAAATCACCCTGATAAACAAGTAATTTATTTACGTAGTAAATTAATTCCTTGACAAACACTGAATTTTTTTACTACGTTATAACAACATCGCAACCAAAACGGAGGACAACACGATGAAAAAAATCAATAAAAAACAAAAACCCGATACGATAAAATTTAATAGGTTCGACGACCCTCATACAAACGAGGGAGTATCAGAAGTATGTACTCGATTAGGTGATGCACTTAGTCGTATGACACCTATGGAATTACTAACGCTTGTAAATGTATTCGAGATATCAATACACAAGCAAAAGAACATCGAGTGGGATAAGGCTAACACCAAAGTACACCAAGAAAGAGACGGTGGTGAGGTAGTCGAGGTATCTTTTAATTCAGATGATACACCTGACGTAAGATTACGTAACCTACTTACATCTTTACAAGACGAGGTTGAACGAGCCTTAGGTATGATTGACACGATGCGAACAATGTCGTCAATGATACACGAACAAGACATAGACAACATAACACTAACGACTGAGGAGGTCGCAGATGCATAAAACGAAACAAAAAAAACCGAGTGCTCAACAAATAGAACAAGCAAAAAACTTTGCTAAAACACCGAGAGGTCAGTTAATATTCGGTCAGGCACTTGCATTAGGTTGCGAGGCACTTAAAGATAGTGAGCCAAGTAACTCAGATGATATGAAATACTTAGGCGAGAATTTATTCGGCATATGGTATATGATATATAGCCCCGAGGGTAGGCAAGCAATAGAGAAAGCTACCGAGGACGCTAACAAGCTAAATGCTCAGGCAAATAGTTAATGATTTGTCGTTCTAAACGACACACATCGGGAGACAAGAACCCTCGCCTAAATAGGTGGGGGTTTTTTTGTCTAAATAAAAACAAAAAAAAGGGAGTAAAATGAAAGAAATAAAGCACCTACCTGTGCAGACTAAGGCACAAGCAGAATTACTATTAGAACGATATAGGAAACTAGTTCCGTGGATATGCGAAAGACTAACTGAACTAGAACTAGAGGAAAAAGAACTACTAGAGGAAATTCAAAGTATGCAACGACTAATAGATAGCGATGAAATGTACCTAACAAGTACGGGAGTAGACAACGACAAAGGAGTAGAAGTAGATGGGTAAGATGAGTGAACTAGATAGAAAAATGAGAGAAATAGATGAGTGTATGGATTTGGATTTT
>JGI24006J15134_10001627_pt1 | contig 12714 bp, 7 predicted proteins | sample LinPmetageLP53_FD_15134 | JGI IMG/M metagenome (IMG submission 15134) | reverse complement strand
GACCCAACTGGGGTATGCGTAGGATTTAGAACAGTCTGTACACCAAACGGAATCTCTGGTTACTGGGACACTGTTGTCCCCAACGCAGATATACCATCAGGGGCTCTACCAAATGCGGTAGCAACCCTAGCATGGAACGGAGTCGTCGACTCTATCCCCGGCCTCTCAGGAACTATTGTTCCTTGGGCAGAAACCGAGATGCATAAGAGTTCAATCATTGGCGACGAGTTCGCTAAGATAGAGGAAGAAGGTTAAATATGGCTAAGAAAGAAGCTAAGAAAATAGTTGACGTATGTAACAAATGTGGTAAAGCACCATGTGCGTGTGTCAAAGAAGAAAAACTAATTCAAACTAAAGACACTCAAGGTAGAACTTGGTTAGTAGATAACGAAGGTAATAAAATTAAAAGAGTTTAATTATGGCTAAAGACAAAAAAGAAACTAAAAAGGCTGAGCCTAAAAAAGAAGTAAAGAAAGAAGTAAAAGAAGAACCTAAAACCGAAATGGTTATGGTCCTAAGACTAAATCCCAAGACTGGTAATAGAGATTTAATGGAAGTCGCTAAGACTGACATGCTCTTATCCCAGAACGGGGATGTCGGAATGAAAGATATACTCGCTTAGAGTTGTTATCCAGTAATTCCCGCTGCGAGTGTAAGGCAAATGAGTCTTGCACTTGCGGCAAAAGAATTTTAATAGATTATAAGAATTAGAACAAGGCTTTTATAGTAGCCCAAACTATAGTAATGAACCGCAAAAGGAGTGGTAAAAAATGTTTAAAAACGAAGTAGCAGAATTTATATATAAAAGAACGTATTCACGTTGGTTAGATGAAGAAAACAGGCGAGAAGATTGGCCTGAAACAATAGAAAGATTTTTAGGTTTCATAATTTCAGAAAGACCTGATATACCAGAAAAGACTCTTAATAAGATTAAAAAATACATGTTAGAGTTTGCCGTAATGCCATCAATGCGTTTCTTATGGGCCGCTGGACCAGCAGCCAAAGCAGACAACACATGTATATACAACTGTTCCTTTGCTAAGATTAACTCCATCGAGGCTTTCGCCGAGTGTTTATATGTACTGATGTGTGGAACGGGGTTTGGTTTTTCAGTGGAACAAGAAGAAGTAATGAAATTACCTGAAGTGCCTGAAATAAAATCCGGTCAAGCATTAGCTAAAATTCTCATCGAGGATTCCAAAGCTGGCTGGGCTGACTCAGTAAAGACACTTATGGGAAGCCTCTATGATGGACAAAATGTTTATTTTGATTATTCAGCTATAAGACTAGAAGGTGCACGGCTCATGACTATGGGTGGTCGCGCCTCCGGTCCTGCACCACTAGTAAAACTACACGATTTCATTCGTGAGACAATGCACAACGCACAAGGACGACAGATAACTACAATAGAAGCTCATGATATATGTAATCAGATAGCAGAGATAGTTGTTGTCGGAGGAGTAAGACGTAGCTCCCAGATATCCTTGAGTGATTTAACTGATAAGGATATGAGACATGCTAAAGAATGGCCTTTCCCTATAAAAAGAGCAATGGCAAACAACAGTGCTATATATAGAGAGAAACCATCAGCAGCCGATTTCCTTATCGAATGGGGAGCATTAGCTAAATCAGGAACTGGAGAGAGAGGTATATTTAATCTCTCCTCAGCNCAAGCTAAAGCCCCTTCACGTCGTTACGCTCCACTCATACAGGGTACAAACCCTTGTGGGGAAATAATGTTACGAGATATGCAATTCTGTAACCTTTCGGAAGTAGTAATAAGAGAAGACGATGACCTTGACACACTGTTAGACAAGGTTGAAACAGCAACTTGGATAGGAGTTATACAAAGTTCTTTCACTGACTTTCCCTATCTAAGAAAAGAGTGGAAAAAGAATTGTGACGTAGAAGCGCTGTTAGGCGTCAGTTTAACAGGTCAGATGGATAACCCCTCGGTTCTGACATCGGAGGCACTAGCGGCCCTTAAAAGCCGTGTTCTGCGCATTTCCCGTAAAGCATCAGCTATACTGGGTACAAAAATGTCAGCAGCTACTACTTGTGTAAAGCCAAGTGGTACAGTCTCACAGTTAGTCGACTCGGCTTCAGGAGTACACCCCCGATTTTCTCAATACTACATACGTCGCTATAGAATTGCTGCTCGTGACCCATTATTTAATATGTTAAGGGATTTAGGAATTAAAGCCCACCCTGAAAATGGTCAAACTAAGAAGGATGCCAGCACATGGGTATTAGAATTTCCAGTAAAATCACCAGAAGGGTGTGTTACTAGAAAGGATGTAAGTGCACTAGACCAACTTAAACACTATAAAAACTTACAACACAACTGGTGTGAACATAACGCTAGTATGACGGTATATGTAAGGGATGATGAATGGTTTGAAGTAGGTAACTGGGTGTATCAGAACTGGGATATTATTAATGGAGTATCGTTTTTACCCTACTCTGGTGGTAAGTATCAATTAGCTCCCTATGAGGAAATTGACCACAGAACCTACGAAAGGCTTATAAAGGCTCAGCCCGTAATTGATTATAAGCAATTGTCTCAATATGAGAATCAAGACAACACTCAAGGAAAAGCTGAGTATGCTTGTGTTGGTGACAAATGTGAAATCTAAACATGGAATACGAAACAGATATTACAGGATATGGCCGTAAAATGGGCCGTGATGCAGGACTTACAAACGAAGGAAGAATAGACACAGTAGTTAGATTAGGTGATGGTCCGTATAATGGAGAACAACCCGCAGGTACAGTATCTGCTAGAACAATGAACCCCGGTGGTTCAGAAGTATCTGGTGGTGGTGGTTTGTCTGGTGATTATTGTCCTACATATGGTCGAGATGATGGTGTTGTTGGTAACCCACGTGGTCCACCAAGTATGAACACCCCCTAGTTATCTTGTTGTCCTATATACTCTGCTAACGTTGGTGGTTTTTTATTTATATTTAAACCAACACTAAATCCACCTGTAGTAAATGCAACTTTTTTACCACGCACTCTATAATTACCAGTAAACACAGGGTCGTCGGTTTCAACTCTTATTATATCATTTTCGTTTAAGTAAGCACCCTGTGGACTTTTTATAGAATATTCATATTGAGTCTCTAAGTTTGCTCTAAATAACTTTTGAGCAAAATCCTTACATTCAGCAGGCGATTTTAATTCTTCATTTGTTACTTCTAAATAGTTCCTATCGAAAGCCTCCATAGCTCCTTCATGTACAAAAGTACCTTTAACATTTCCCAAACCATTAACAATTACGATAGTGGGTACCTTTCGTTTTATAATTTTTAAATCAATAATATTACCATACTCAGTAAATACATGTTTAATCGTGGATGTATCCAAATCACTCTCTAACTCAATTACCAACTGAGAAATATTACCATCATCAACTACTCTAATAATATTAGGTTTTGGTATAGTAGCGCTATTATCCACTGCTCTACTAATCAAGTTCTTTATTATATCTTTTATGCCCAATGTACCCCTAAGGGGAGGTCTACTAGAGCTAAAAGAAGGCGTAGTATCGCCTATCATAGCTGTACCTATTTTAGTGCTTAATTGAGCCTTGCTTATAGCTTTACGAATAGCATTACCTACGGTGAGCCCATCTATATTATCTTCCTTAGTTAAAGCAATTTTAGCCTTTTCAGGATTACCACCCTTTACCATATAACCTATTATATCTTGAGCATAAACAGTCATCTTGTTAAAGTCTTCTTGAACTCTTTTTATATAACCCCTAAACATAGGCGTAGAATCAAAGTTGTTTAAAAAAAAAGTAACTTCCTTATTCCATAACTTTCGGTATCCGTCTTTTATCAGTGGTAATTCAAACTGTAATGTAGCAGACGTAAACCCTCCAGAATTAACATAAGTACCGCTGGTATAATCTACATTTTTACCGTCAATACATATTCTAGGAATAACTTCGTTCATTTTCGATTCCTCCTAATGGAAATAAATTAGTCATCATATCACCATTAGCTGCTAATAAAGCTATTTCCAAAACAGTCATAGTAAAAGTGTAATTAACTACAGCTCTAGGACCACCCGCAGCTCTAGTTTCATTTACATTTTTAATAACACCCCAGAATCTTACATAAGTTCCGTCTTTTTGTTTCTCATCCCAGTATACTCGGACTGCGTCAGCTTGAAGCTTACGAACTAGATGTAAATATCCATACATCGTACTAGGGCCATGACTATCAAAAGCTGTAGAACTATTCTCATCTCCCAAAGCTTTACTATTAAACCCTATTTGTTCTAATTTAATACCAGTCTTGGATATAAAAACCTTACCTTTTCTAGTAATTGCTTGATAAAAGTTACTACCTCTCCCAACTGAGACATCCGAAGTAAGAGGAACTGAGTTTAAATTATAAGCAGAGTCGTCTTCGTGTTTTACTACTGAGGTAAATCCTTCAGTAGCGTCTAAAACATTCCAAATTTCTGGAGTATATGTATTGGTGGCATAACCACCTCTGGCAGCAGTCTGACCACTAATGGTTATCATAAGAGGATATTTAGATTTAGTATTCCAAGCATCTTTCAATGCTTTACCTACACCACTGGTGTAAGTAGTAAAAACATAATCATTAGGAAAATAGGTTGCAACACCAGCATCGACTGGGTTCTGGAAATAATCAGTACCTCCAGACAATATATTATATAGTTTACTAGCTCCGGGGAACACCTCATAAACATTAACTCTTCTAACTAATATCTCAAATACATTTCCAGCTTGTGGTAATGTATAATTAGTGGTTGGCCAACCAAAATGTGCATACAGGTTGTTTCCACCATCCCAACCTCCTGCGTAATTACTATTACTAGTAATTTTAGCACACCACATATTCTGGTATTCCACAGTAGGAGTACCAACAGTTTGGTCAACAATCTGAATCATATATTTAAAGGCACCTACATCAGCAGCACCACCTAGAACACCCATCTTAGCTGCAAGTAGTCCGGGAGTATCACTAGTAAGTACTACGTTAAACCCATATTGAGTATATGAAGTAGTTGGTGTTGCACTACAGGTAACTAAAAATTTTTCAGTAGTAAAACTACCAGAGGTGGTATTGGTTTCATTACTTACTCCCGGCGCTACACCTCCATATAATTCTTCCATCTTAATACTACTCCAATCAGAAGGCATATCAAAACTAACTATACCGGATTTAGTAAAAGAATTAGAAATGGTTTCATATGTGTCATCACTTGTGTTTCTATACTCTATAGAACTACTAGTGGTGTCTTGAAATTCAACTGGTACCCATTCACACGATTGTGTATTTGTTCCAGAATCAGTAACCTTAAGATAGGATACACCAGCAATCTTAGCACCACTAACATCTATCGGACTATCTCCACCTTCCCACCAAGGAGTACACTCAAAAAATATTTGATTAGTTTTAGCATCCCACAGAGCTATAAAGTATTCATTAGCAAACCTCGTTTCTGCGGTAGTTTTCCATGGTTTAAAATCAGCAGTATTCATACCACTCAATGCCACCAGACCAGCACTTCCTGTGCTATTATTGAAAGCTTCTGAGGTATAATCTTTAGTAAAACACCCACTTGTTGCATAACCCATACCATCAAAGGTACAAGATTTATCAGCGGTATCAAAATTAATAATAGGAGTAATCCTAGCTAACGTAACTGCATTACCACTAATAGAACTAGTGTAAGACACACCAGTAGAAGGTTGCATAGAATTACGTACTAAGTGATATTGGTCAAAAAATCTCCCATAATCATCTAACGCAAACTGATTAGTTCTTTGTACAGTAACAGCGCCGGTAAACCATTTAGCATTACTATCGGTAGCACTTCTACCAAAAGGCCAAGTAAATTCACCAGTAGCTCCAGTTGGATTAGCCGCAGGTGTTGAATAACCACCTATTCCATCAGTTCGAGGTTGATAGGTGTAATGTACTTCTTTTAGAGATGTTGTTTGCCTTGTAGCAGCAGTGAATCTACCACTAGCATCCAATGCCCACCGGTCATAATCTATACCAAACCACCCTTTACCGTTGTCATAAAAATAAAAAGAGTTACTTGCATTAGCTGCTGCTGGTCTGCTTTGGGAAAAATCTAAAGTAATATATCTATCTATATCTTCTGCCTCTTTATATGGGGAACCTGTAGAAACAAATCCAATAGGAATTATGTCTCCAACAGCATCAGAGTCGAGTGTGTCAGTTATTCCAACTATAAATATCTTTAACTTATTGAGTGCTGCATTCTTTGTGTAATCATTAGCATCACTCCCCGTTAATTTAGGGTTTAAATATTTTATACTCAATACCCTTTCCACAGAAAGACCGGGGTCTACTAATGGATGTAGAGCACTTTGTGTACCCAATGAACTTATGGATGTTGAAAGTGTTTGAATAGACTTACTATAACCAGTTTCCATTTTACCGTCAGTAATAGTTGCACTCACGGATGAGTTTGCTACAACACATTTTATTTCCAATTTAATACTTGTTATGTATCCCAGCTCGGTTGTATTCATTGTAGGGGGAACTTGAACGTATATTTTGGTAGGTCCTTCTTTTAAAAATAGTGAGTTATCAATACCAGATTTTACGGTACGGTTTTCAACTCTCATAATACCAGTACCAAGAATATCAGCTACAACAAGACTAGCTACATTTGCTCCATTTTCAAATGGAACCAAATTGGTATTAGTTGCTTGATTTTGGTAATATCTTGATGCGTATCCATTTGAATTAATGGTCTGAATAACGGGTTTAAATGTTCCTTGTTTATTATATGTGTGAGTAGTAGTAAAAATATATTGTGGTTCAGTAGATTCTATCCATTGGTAGTTGGCTTCAGTTTTCTTATTAGACTCACCATCGTCCCAATCAACATAAACTGCTCTTACATCGTTATCCTTTAGGGTAATAGTTGCAGTTGCTTCACTGTTAACAGTTCCTCCTCCAGACCACACTAATGACGTCATGTAGTAGTCCTCCATGCGATTTGTTGGGATATACCAATATCTTCTGGAATACCGCCTCTAAAATTATGATAATCTGCCACAATAAGTCGAGCATTATGATTAATATTAACTCCACCTACAACATCAACTGTATCAACGGTGTTATATAAATATGATTTAGATTTCTCTACAATTTCAAAAGCTATATTGTTTAATACAATCTCTTCTACCATACCAGTAGTCCCTCTATAGGTACCAGTATCACCACCAACTACAAAGTCGGCCTCAGTAGTTTGTTTAGACACACCAGTAGAAGAATTTTCTAGTGTTCCATTTATATATAACTTAGCTTTGATAGGAGAACTAGCAGACTCATTATACGTAACAATTATACTAGTAGGCACATCATTATCACATACGATAGAACTATTGCTAATTAGGCTAACATTAGCCCCTAATACAATTTCTATTTTATTATCAGTTCGTTTAAACATTTCAAAATTTCCAGTAGCAGCACCAGTCGTACTAGTAGTTGCAGTACAAATATAAGATAAAGTGTTTAAATCAGCAACCGAAGGAGTATAATGCACTGATAGTGTAAATTCAGTTAGGTCTCTAAGATTAGTGTAATTAGTGGCATGTGCTACCGTAACCTTTCCAGTAGCAGCAGAACTATCTAAACGGGCTGCATAACCTCCCTGACCTTCTACCATACCTCTAACGAGGCTTTCGGTAGTTGCCAGTGCTGAAACACCAGCTATATTATTATAAACCTTATACGGTGGTGCAGTACCTAAACTACTACCAGATTCATTCAAAGGAAGCCACATAGAAGCTTTATGATATTTATCTTGAATATTTTCATCATCAACAATCAACATCCGATACCACACATCTTTAGCGTTTGATTCACCCCACGTAAATTGTACAGCATTTATATTTTCGGTAGTAAGAGCATATAAGTCAGTGTCGCCTGTTATAGTATTAACAGCGGAACTTACTTCAAAATTATCAACGACAGGAGGAAGGTCTACATAACGTATATATAGAACTGGTTTTTTAAACTCATCTGTCTCATCATCAGTAAACACAGTTACTTCTTCTACAAGAGCAGCTCCAACTTCCAGCAACATAGGAAGAGGTGAGGTAAGGGTATTACTTATAGGACTCGAGTTAAGATAATTATCTATATTAAAATAAGCATGTTGATTATAATACATTTCTGTATTAGAAGCCACACCTTCAGGTAATCCTTCCATACCATAATCCTGTCCAGATAAGTAAGAAGAACCCTCAAATAAATTCCATGCTCTTTTATATAAAGCAGAACCTCCCCCAACACCTTCTTCACCAGTCTCATATGTATAAACAGATTCATTCATTGTACTACCCAATTGTGAAAGTGTAGTGTCATTAGGTACTTCATTAACACCACAAATGTTCGAATATGTTCTAGGGGTAAGAGTAGGTGGTGTATCCCAAAGCATAGAAACCCAATACTTTTCAGGACCAATCCACAACCAAGGTAAGTTTTCTTCACTTAACAATAAAGTTGAATCATCTGAATCTGTTAAATCCGTAGTAAATGTAATTGTGCTATCCTTTGGTGGGTTATTACTATCTAATTTTAAACCAGTTATTTTATTAATATTGCTTCTACTATATCCCATCTTGTATATAATATAAGTTTCGTTAGGGTTAGTGTAATTAAAAACGTCAGGGTTGCTAACTTGTATAGCATTGTTCCCTAAAGAAGCCTTTTCCGAATCACTAGTTTCTAGTTGGTCGGCCACTATTGTAGGAATATTAGTTATTTTAGTACTTACAAGTATATTTTCCCGCTTTGTCCATCTACTAAAATTATTATATGTTGAGTCTACACTTACATAAGCAAATCCCTTTTGTCTAAATGCATCTACAGACCGGAAAGTATTTGCTCCTGCTCCTAAATTTATTTCACCAGCCACAACTGCACCAGTTGGGTTTGTAACAATAGTAGTACCAGAAACTACATCATAATGATTAGCAGCTGATAGACCCTTTACATAAGTATCAGTTGCAAACATTTGACCACCGTTTACTATAGATATTTCACTACCATCATTAGTTGTAGTGTTACTCTTACCTACAATACCTCCAGCAGTAGCAGCAACAAGGGGGTCTTTAAAGTATGCACTTTTAAAGAGAGATTCGTTCATCGGATTAACGGACATCGTGTCCCAATCAGAAGTACCAAAATCGTTAAACAACACATAACCGGCCGCATCAACCTCATAAAGATTACTGTCACTATTTATAGGTAAATCACCTTTGTCATCAAAACCTATACATATTTGTTGTCCGGCATTATATTGATATAATTCACCTTTGTTTGAACCCGGTACAAGGGTTCCATTATTAGAGAACACCCAAGATTTTTTGTAAGCATTACCGCTTATTATCGTACTCAAAGGGGAAAATACAGCTCTGGGTTTCATTGCTATATTTCCTGCTCTAGTAGTATTACGGACAGTAGGCTCATAATTTACAAGTTTAACATTATCAATATATACTTCTAGTTCTCGAGCAGCTCCACTTGGTCTTAGTGTATTATCACCAACTCGTAGTAGTCGAGTGTCTACAGTACTAGATAATGTTCCATTACCATAGTTGTAATTCCATAAATATCCTGTGGCAGAAGCGGTAGTATCATCAGACGAAGCATCACTTAACCATGGAAAGTTCTGGACCCATATAGTCATATGTCTAGGGTAATATTCTGGTTTGTCTGTCCAATTATATACATTACTTGTGGCATCTCCCGTTGGGCTATTCGTAGTACCATATGGAAAGGGAATATCTAAAAAGGGTAAATCAGTAGTCTGGGAATCACTTTCTCCAGCTACCGCAGTATTAGTCTCAAATATAATACGCATCGTACTTCCACCTTGTCCTATCGTTCCGGGGGAAGCTACATTATAAATGTTCTTGAAACTAGAAAAATCACCATTGTTAAATGTTGGACTGTTAAATATACGCATCTTAAACCACGAATTCATAGGAAGGGTCTGTAATTGGGGACTTACTGTGTTGTTACCAAACTGAATGTCACCGGGTGAAACCAGTTTGAGGTTACTCAATCTATTGAGATTTTCAGTAGCACTACTAACTCCAGTTATACGCGCTAAACCACTCTCTTTCAAAATAGTGCTTTTTTCATTTAACCACTTATTCCCACCTACAGTACCACCTGTAAAAATAGCAGCACCCGATAGTGCCTGTGTTACCGGACCTACAGGAAGAGGCATTGCATACATACTATCAGTAACGCTAGTAACGCTTGTATCTACAACACCACCCATACCAGCTCTAAAGAAACTAACACCACCTACAATATTATCTCCGGGTTGTACAGTAGCAACATCAAATGTTAAATCATTAGCAGGAGTTGCTCCACCAAAAAAAGTACCCAGTATGGTAAAGGTTTCAGTTGCATGATATGAACTACCGCTGTCTAATATAGTTACAGTAGCAGCACCAAGTCCATCAATAACTACAGAGAATGTAGCACCAGTACCACCTCCAGCAGTAATAGTGTAATCTTCAGTAGTGACAGTATAAGTTTCAGCAACCCGTCCTGCACTAGCTGCACTTATACTACCGACAGTAAGTAGTGAGCCACCGCCAGAGTAAAAATTACTTAAACCATAATCAATAAAATCATCTAAAGTAATATGTTCAGCTTTGGGTTTATAATTAGAAAAGGTTACAACAACACTCCTTAAATATGTAAGTGCATTTATGCCAGCTTCGCCGCGTGTAGTTATATTTGCTTGTTTTGCATAAAGGTAGGGGTCTTCAAGAGATGCACCACTAGCTAAATTAATTTGGATGGTTGGGTCCATTTTTACTATATTCATATCTAGTTGTATTTCAGGAGCAGTACCTCTGTGATTACCATATATAGGGGTGGCATCAGTAGAACTAATAGTATTCTGTGCTATCTCGAAAGGAAGTGGTGGAAATGGTATATTATATAGAGAAGTCCTAGAACACTGCGGATTTAGATTACCAGACAAAGAAATTTCTTTATCTATCTGAGGGTTGTTAGGGGAATATCCCCAGTTATGATAAAATCTCAATGCTTGACCAGCATTTAAAGAATTAGCTGTAGACAATTCAACTACACTATCTATCATAGGGGCATTATCATCTCCATCGTATGGATTAGAATTTATCCTAGTGGATGCATAATCATTGAATATTGTGTTATTTGTGGTAGCTGCTGGGGTTGCATCTAAATCTATCTGGGAAGAAGTTATGGCTCTATAATTTACTATATTACGCAAATCCTCCATAGGGTACTTATTGTCCTTTCCAGCTACAGTATATTTGAGTTCACCAGAGGTGTTCGTAGAGTTATGGTCAACACTAAACTTAGTATACCACCTACTTTTATCTTTAGTAAACCATATTTTTATCTGAGCGTTATTTGCAAGTTTTGTGTCTCCAATATCGTTCTTTGCAGCGGCAGTTCCATATCTTCTTACATCTGCTTGAGTAGCATAAGTCTGTTTATAATATTCTAAAGGATTAGAACTACTAGGACTAAACTCAGTAGTCTCAATATTTGTACCATTTTGTGTATTGACATATGCAACAAAGTCATTTATATCTATAAATGGTTCACTATAAGTTTGCATAGTATTTGGTCCTTGTCTTGTGATACTTCCAATATCAACATTAGCGCCCTCGAAATTTTCACTTATATAAAAACTCTCGGGGTTAGCATAAGACGAATAGACAGCATAATCACCACCTACAGTAGTACCAGATTCACTATAACCAGTATGGTTATTTATAGCCAATGAAAAGGCTCCGCCAGATATTACAGTATTGTGTATTAATGGATACATATCCATAGGAACACTACTTCGAGAATTTTTATTATCTACAGTGCTCGGAAATAAGGTTAAATAACCACCATCTAACTTGGCTTCACCATAATTCGGTGTTGAAGGGACACTACCGGTTAGTAGTATTTTCTTAGGTGAACTACCATTACCTATTGTTGCTAGTTTGTTTGTAGCATCTGTAGCACTCGGTAAATCAACAAAACGTTCATCTAATTGAACTACATTATCTATAAATTTTTTCTTATAAAAGGCATTTTTTGGTATTATAACACTCATACTAATCCCCCAAAGGAATCTATTCCAATCGTTACATTTTTAAGTACCACTTGACCACTGCCTAACATATCTCCGGTCTGCTTGTTATTAAAGATTTCCCCGGAAGTACCCGGAACGAATAGTTCTGGACCCTGTTCTCCAACAAGATAAGGTGAATTACCACCTGCCATGCCACCACCAGCTCGAGGGGACACATATCCACCACTTGCTTGTTTAGACAGCATGTAAGCACCCCCAAGACCAGCCAATAATGCTAGTGTTCCTATACCACTAAACCCAAGGGCAGCTCCTCCTAACATCCCAGCTCCTCTCACGCCAGCGTGCGCCATACCCCTTTGGGCACCTTTACTCCCTACCTTTCCTAAAATGGCACCTCTAGGACCCACAACTACATTACCGCCAATTGCCGCCATCTCTGTATACCCTTTTCTAAGGACCATTTCACCCATCAGTCCACCCGGCAGCATCGCCGTTGCATTCACTGCTATTTGAGCAGCTGCTACAGCCATCAATGACCTTGAATAAGCCCACATAGCTATAGTTCCTAGCGGTATAACAGAG
>JGI24006J15134_10001624_pt1 | contig 12722 bp, 17 predicted proteins | sample LinPmetageLP53_FD_15134 | JGI IMG/M metagenome (IMG submission 15134) | reverse complement strand
ATTACAAGATCTAATAACAGTAAAGAATGGTGGTGACCCATCAGCGGCTAGGGCTGTGTTAGAAGATGTAATGGCTGCATCGCTTGAACCTATCTTTCGGAGAGATAGGAGTATGGATGCTACACCGAGGCAGATCCGTGACCGCTTTGTAGAAGATCTTAATGCTGACGAAATAAGTTTGTTACCTAATGAGGAACAGTTTGTAACTCTCTTTAATCAGTTGGTGCCTTCAGCGAACGTATCACCATTTGAAAATGCATTGGTTGCTACTCTTAAAGACATTATAGAATCAGACCTTCTACGAAATGCTACAACAAATAAGATCTTTGAAAACTATTATTTAGGAACACAAACTAAAAATGTTTCAGCAGCAGATGCTAGAATGTATCGCGACCAGATCGTTGCTAACTTGGATAAGGCGGCTGGTCAAGAGATGACGAAACGTTATGGTGGGACGGGTATAGCAGCAGGAACAAAACCAGTTTCTTTTATGGACGCACTAGAAGACCTACCGTTCTATGTGTTTGATACAGCGAAGGATCTAAAGGCTGACATTAGAAATGTATTAAGCGATAACAAGTTGTTAGCAACTTATCAAACTATTAATGCTACACAGAACCCCCAGAAGTTAACAAGAGAAATGTTAAGAACAAAACGAACACCTGTATCCGGGAGGACTGAACCACCACCTAAGCCTGCTCGGAAGCCTCAAGGTATGGAAGAGTTTGATATACCAACCCAAGTAGAAGGCTCATTTGACTTTGATAAAGTGGATACAACAGGAAAGGCTGTCCCCGACACCGGAGCCATTTTCCCTGATGGCATCTTTAATAAACAAGATCTTAATAACTTCTTGGATAAGGTAAATGATCTAGACGAGTTTTTAAAACTTGTTGATGATGACCCTGCTACATCTCGGTTGCTTCGGACAGTTGTAAATGGTATAGCATCAGGCACAGGCTCCTTGTTTGGTCGGTGGATACCTAATGTTTCTAAGAACGGTGTCCTTGCTGGACAACTCTTGCTAAACCCCAAGTATCATATGATGAATGTTTTATCTATGCCTGCTATGGTGCTCTCATCTATAGGTCCTAAGAAAGCAGGACAGGCAATGAAACCCAATGCTATGTCAGCAAATGTTTTACAGAACCTGAATGGATACCAGTATAGAAAGGCAGGGGATAGTTCTTTTGTTATTACCACACCAACTGGAAGAACTTATGATGCTGATCAAATAGCAGACATTGTAGAAAGAAACGGTATTAATATGTCGCAGGCTACGGCAGAGGTTCGTGCTGACATTTACCGTGACTTCGTAAGATGGACAGGAGAAAACTTCGGAAGGTTCGGTAGAGAACCAAAGACAGTAGAGTTCATTAGAGAAATAGGAAAAGGAATAGAAAGAACATTTATCGGAGCAACAGGTAGAACTGCATGGTCAGAACTTGCTAACGCAACAGACAACTACTTCCGTGTTAATGTTTTAATAAGTGCTTTACAAGACGGCGCGTCAGAAGCGCAGGCTGTTAAGTTGGCAAGAGAAGCAATGTATGACTACAATAACTTAACTAAGTTTGAAAGAGACGTTGTGATGAAGGGTATCTGGATCTACGCATTCCGAGCGCAGTCTTATCGTAGGGTTATGTCTAATGCTATCAACAACCCAACCAGACTGTTACAAAGTTATAAGTTAGTTAAGGGAGTTAACAATGAAGAGGATGAGGGATACCGACCGTTTATGTCGCGTTATAAAAACTCCAAGATGTTCCTCGGCATCTACGATGATCCTGATACGAGAAGTCGTTATGCTCTCTTTGGTCCAGATGTTCCTGTTATTGATGCCTTTGATGACATTGCTTCTGCTACCTATTCCTTCGGCGCTATGCTTAAAGGTGTTACAGAAGGTGATGTTGCAGGGTTAGGCAGACAGATAGATAAACAAGGTCAGTCTATACTTTCGCAGACTTCCCCTGTTGTTCGTATTCCTCTAACGCTTGCCGGTTACGAGTTGAGTTTCGGAGAGATCCGTGATGCCTCTACATACATTCCACCAGCCTACATTTATTTTCTCAAGAGGACTGGTAACTGGGAAGCCTTTAAGGTTTTTTATAATGTAAAGGCTAGAACTCCTCGGACCGGCAAGCCCACCATTGATGGACTAGAGTGGGGCATTGACCGTAAGGACAAGGCAGCAAGAAGAAACTGGCTACTCTTAAAAGAAGGAGCATTGCTGTTAGGGTTCCAGAGAAACATTCGCGAGTGGTCAACTATAGTTGAGCAGATAGACCCACAGGATAGCGTTAAGTTATCCACACAAGAAGCACCCGGAGACCTTGGCTTACTGCCTACAGACCTTGGCTCATCTACCGGTGCTCTTACAGTTGAGGAAGTTCCGAATAGGCAACAACAAGAACTGAACATACTAAATGAAATAAAGTATGGCGGGTAATAGACAATACGTTTTAGGAGTAAGACTATGAATACTACAGTTAGTTTAAAAGAGTTTATTATGGTGGGGGGAGTTGTTGCTACACTAGCAGGTTTTTATTTCTCTACAGGTTACAGGCTAAATAGTTTGGAGGCACAGGCAGCAGATGTTGAAGACAATAGCGATATACTTATTGCCGTTAGCCATCGCTTGGCTACTATTGATACTGAACTCAAAGAAATAAATAAAGACTTAGACAAGTTAGAAGATATGCTAAAGAGGAGAAAGTAATGCCTAAAGGTTTATACGCAAACATTAATAAACGAAAGAAGGCTGGAACTTCCAGAAGTAAGAAGAAGTCTACTATAGACCCAAAGACTTACGACAAGATGAAGAAGAAGAAAGGTGGCTTTAAACCCAAGAGGAAAAAGAAGTAATGCCTTATGGTAAAAAGAAAACTACTAAGTCAAAAAAGAAGGGGCTTTCTGCATTGCAAAAGGATAACCTTAAAAAGCATTCTAAACATCACAGTGCCAAGCATATGAAAGCGATGCGTGAAATGATGAAGAAGGGTAAGACCTTTAAGCAGGCACACAGCGCAGCGCAAAAGAAGGTGGGCAAGTAATGCCCTATGGAAAGAAACCAAGAAAAGGTAAGGCAAAAGCCAAGACCTATACAGACAAAAAGTCTGGTCGTAAAAGAAAGGTTTCTTATGGACAAGCAGGAAAAGCCAAAGGGGGAGGACCTCGCGTCAAACCCGGAACAAAGAAAGGCGATAGTTATTGTGCCAGATCACATGGTATCAAGAAGCGGTTGTCAAAGAAAAAACAAAATGATCCCAATACGCCCAACAACTTATCTCGTAAGAGATGGAAGTGTAAGGGCAAAAAAAGTATGAAATAAAAAGGAGATAAGATAATGCCAATGAAACGCAAAGGAAAGAAGAGCCCATTCCTAGAGGAAGAACTCTTTGGAAAAGGAAAACGTGGTGGAATGAACGGCGCAATGGACGGCTATCGTGCTGGACAAATGGGTGGTGGTGGTTTCATACCTCCTCAGCCTGTAGGAACCGGCGGCTATGTGCCTCCCGGAACACCTAGTGCTGGACCTAGAGGACCTATTGCCCCACGACCTGTAAAAGGTGGTAACCCTCTTAGTCCATTTACAGGACCAAGGAAAAGTGCTAAGAAAGCAGCAGCAGCCAAGAAAGTTGTTAAGACACCTGTCAAGACACCTCCCAAGACACCTCCCAAGACACCGCCAAAGGCACCAGTGAAAGGTAAGGGCTGATGGATAGAGCCCAACAAAGGGCTTTGTTTCAACAGGCTATAGACAACCTAGATACAGACTTTAAAACTTTGTATCAAGGTCTTGTTGTGTCTGAACAGATACCTGCTATGTTAAGTGTAAGGCAAGAGAAAGGACCAGCCATTGGCTTTACTCAAATAGAACCTTCTACAATGCGTGGTGCCCTAGTCAATGCTATTATTAATGAAGACATGGAAACGCTAGAACTGTTTGGTATTGAGATGCCAGAGGGTGCGCAGCGCCTCCAAGACAGCAAGCGTATGCGGTTTGTTGATGATGCTGTTATGAAAAAACTTAATACATTAAATACTGATGAAGATGTTATAGACTTTGAAACAAAACTATTTCCTATTATTGTTAAACAAAAAACTAATACGGATAGACCGATAGCAATGAAGCGCATCCAAGGTGGTGATGATGTCATAGCAGTTATTGATAGCCTTGACTTTGAAAGTCCTTCCAGTATTGTTGAGTTACAAAAAGTTTATAACCGTGCTGGCAAACCTCGTTCAGAAGACCAAGTAACAGAGCAGTTGAAAGGTCATCGTGAGTTTATGGGACCAATGTATTTCGGTATGGAAGGTCCTCCCATAACAGAAGGTTATGACGAACCAGAGCCTAGTATGTTTAAAAAAGCAAAGGACTACATACTAGACCTTATAGGTTTAGAGGAATAAACTTCCTTTTGACAATAAATAAACTATTTACTTTTAGAACATAGTGTGTTATATTATGTTTAAAACTTGGAGGTTTTATTGTATGTCACGAAGAAAGTATGGCAAGGTTACTTGCCGCGTCCCTAGACGCACACACACAGATAGGTTTGACACTTGTCAAACTTGGGAACAGATAGTTAAATGTCCCCTGTATGATGACTGGGTTAAGGTTGTCTATGCTAGTGAGACTTGGCTAGATACATTCCCCGCTCAGGAACCATACGACAGAGGCTCTGACGAGCGGTATGAGACACTTTGTGATAACATAGATGGTCTCCTTACCCCCTTTGAAAGAAGGTGCTTCTACGGCATAGCAGAGCAGAATAAAAGTTTAAGACTTATTGCAAAAGAAGAGAAGTGTTCTTACGAAAAAGTTAGACAACACTATGAGAAAGCAGTTGTTAAGTTAAGAGACAACATTGAGCGATAAAGACTATACCAAGAAGCAACGCCAACGCGAATGGTATATAAGAAATAAACCAAAGAAAAACTTAGAAGGCAAAGTCAAACGCTTGTTTAAAAGAATAGAAGATGACATCTCTTTAGACAAGTTGCTTGACAAACTGTTTATAGTAGTAGAAGACGAAACTGACTTGTCCATTGAAGAGTAGGACCGCAAGGCACCCTGCTTAACACGATGACAAACACCGGGACCGGCAATGAAGCGAAACGCAAAAGCAGCAATAACCGCAATAAAGAAAGGAGACTTTGAAAAGTCTCTTCAACTAATATGTGCTACGCTGATAGAGAAGTTTGAGGAAGACGGCTGGAAGACAGCCAAAGTCCAAGACCTAATAAGTATGATGGTCCTTCTCCGAGGCGCGCAAATCAAAAACGACGAAGGTGTTTCTCCCGTGGATCAATGGTTAGTATCCGTGAAGAAGGCACCCGATGACAACAACACTTGACCAAGTATTAAACAACCCTTTAGAACTTATCTCGCGTTTAAAAATAAAAGATAAGAAAGGAAAGTATAAAAAGTTTGGTGAGGTTATCACACCAGAACAGATAGACATTATCAACACTATCCATAGTCACGATAGGATCGCTATTGTTAAAGCAAGGCAGATGGGTATCACCACTGCTGTTCGTGGGTATTGTTTTTGGGAACTGTTCTCTTCCCCAGAAAGTCTTAACTCTTCTGTTGTATCTAACAAACATAACTCTGCTTGCGAACTATTAAAGATAGACCGTCGTTTCTTTAACACCTTGCCTAAACCTCTTAAGAGAAGTGTGCAAGATAGAAAAGATAGGTTGACATTTAGTTCTACTGATAGTTCTTTGATGGCATCGTCGGCACAGTCAGATAGTCAAGACCGTGGTTTTACTATGAACACTGCTCACCTTTCTGAGTATGCGTTCTATGATAACCCAGAAGAGTATCTGGCTTCTATGGTTGCTTCTATCAATGACGGTAAGATCATTATAGAAAGCACAGCAAACCATTACCAAGATGCGTTACACCGTATCTGTTTAGACGCGAACTACAATGACCGTTGGAAAGTTATCTTCTTACCATGGTGTTCTTTCCCACAGTATCGCAAGGCTCTACCCAAGGGTGGCTTTGAGATGGATGCGCTTGAAGAACAAATAGCAGAAGAGCATAACCTGTCACCAGAGCAGGTCTTCTGGAGAAGAGAAAAGATAAAAGAAATAAAAGATGAGCGTCTCTTCCGCCGTGAGTTCCCTATCACAATAGAAGAAGCCTATTCACTTTCAGACGACAACTACTTTACAGATGTTCATTTTGAACACATACAGAAAATAGAAATAAACAATGACACAGTTACAGTATTGGAAGAGTATGATCCCCGTGACAGTTACATCCTTGGTGTGGATGTGGGTGGCGGCACAGGTGGGGACTATTCCTGTGGTATAATACTTTCCCGTATTAGCCACTCTCCAGTTGCTATCATTAGCAGCAACACATTATCAGTTCACGACTTTACTGTCGCTTGTATGAACCTAGCCAAGCGATACCGCGCACAGATCTGTTTTGAAGCCAACAACCACGGTGCTGGTTATAAAGAAGTTTTAGACAGTCGCGGTTGGACTAACTACCGTCCATTCACAACAACTAAAAAAAGTAAGATACAAGTGTATGAGCACCTACGCAACTATCTTGAAGAACAAATGATCTTTAACTTAGATGATAAAACATTTACAGAGTTAAGAGGTTTAGTAAAAGATAACAAAGGTCTTGCCCCCTCTGCACCTCCCGGCTTACACGATGACAGGGCTATGGCACTCGCTATTGGCTTGTATCACCTGCGTGATGTGCCAATGCCAAAGAGTGAATGGGACAAGGCTATGTTTAATAGCAGAAGAAATAACATTAGAACGCCGAAAACGGCACACCCTTTAAAACAGAATAGGAGATATAGAAGATGAACAATGGAGAAATAGGATCTCTCGTAGACTTTCACCGAGAGTATTGGAGCCAGAGAAGGCACCGTATGGCATCATACACCCGTGCGTATAAAGGTGAGATGTTTGATGACACAACAGACCACAACCACGCACCAACAAATATGGTAACTATTAACACCGCTGATACATACGCGTATGTTGAAGGCTTTGTGGCGTCTCTTTATTCAAAGAGCCCAGCAGTAACAGTAGGAGGTGACGCAAGTGGAAGAGGAAATACAGAAGTTGTTGAGGCTTGTGTCAATCAGTTCCTTTATGACAAAGTTGAACAAGTGGAAAGAGGCTTACGTTACTCACTTATTTATCCGTATAGTTTTTATAAACTTGCTCTTAATGATCGCGACAGTGTGTTAGACGCAGTTGACATTCGTTCAGTTCATCCTTGGGATGTTATCGTTGACTTTGATGCAGACAGTTGGGATCGCTCTCGCTTTGTTGGTCATCGTTATTACTTGCCGTATAACGAAGCCAAGCGTAAGTTCCCCGGTGTTCGTCTCAACCCTATAACAAAAGAAGACTACCTTAAGATAATGGAAACCCAAGGTTATAATGGTCAGTCGTCCTCGGCTTCTGATGATGGTTCTCACCTTCTTTCTTACGTTGAGGTTTATGAGTTCTATGACCTTATGGAAGACGAACTAATCTTTTTTGTTCCCTCGGCAGAGCGTGCTAACAAAGTTCTAGACCGTATCTCTCCTATTCCTTTCCGCAAGGCTGATGGCTCCCCGTGCCCACCGTTGGCACCAGTTTATCTTTCTTATTCCCCAGACCAACCACTACGAGGTTACTCCGCAGTTGCCCGTGTGTATGACCAGTTGTGGGAAATAAATAACTTGCGGACTGTTTGGGCTAATGGTCTTCGTCGTGACGCTCGCTTGTATGTAACTCGCAAGGGTGCTATTGATGAAGAAGGTAAGTCTATCCTAGCAGAGAACAGAGATATGTCTATTGTTGAGTTAGATACTCCACCAGACGTTGATGCTAGAAATGCAATAGTCCCTCTTGCTACTGCTACCTTCTCACCTGACTATCAGATCTACAAGGCTGAGGTTAGAGGAGACTTAGACAGGGGCACAGTGCTCGCACCATTTACCCGTGGCATTGCTACCAATGCTTCCGCTACAGAGGTTGCTGCTCTTACACAGTATGCTTCTAATGAGATCGGTCGTATGGCTCGCTTCTTCCACAGGTCTGTTGAACAGGTTGCCGAGATCTATCAGTCTCTTATTTTTCATCTTATTATGACTAACGATGAAGATATGAAAGAGGTTGTTCTTATTGATGGTAAGCCAACAGTTCTTGTTAGAAAACACTTTGAGGGTAAGTTCCGCTATGCTTTTGCTGATCAGGCTAACACCCCAATGGCAGGTGCTGTTAAGCGACAAGCGATACAACAACTTCTTCCTGTGCTACCAGCACTCGGAGCAGACCCAGCAGAAATACTTTCTTACATTGTTAAAGTGTTTGACTTACCTCAAGACTTTATTCCAAAGGTTGATGCAGCAGCAATGCAAGGCATCCAGTCAGGTATGACACAACCGGGTCAGGAGGGTGAAGAGAGTGTCCCAGTTGGTGGTGGTGGTCTAGCCGCTGCTATTAGAACTGAGGGTCAGGCTATAGTATCAGAGGGAGGAGCAGAGTAATGCCCATTTACGAATACAAGAACTTTAAGACAGGACAGATAGTTGAAAAGATCTATTCTCACAAGGAAAGACCAGACCAGTTAAAGAACGAACTAACAGGAGAGGTAGCCTTTCTTATTATTTCTAAACCTGCTAAGATGGCTTCTCAATGGGCTGACTGGCAGCGTGGGCTTGATAGTCACGGCAAGTATGACCCCGCTCTTGGACAAACTATTTATGGTGAGACACATCGTGATGAAGTTTTAGAAGCACGGGGCTTGGTTCGTGAAAGTGATCTGCCTACTAACTGGGTTGCTGATAGAATGGAGAAGCAAGCAAACTACGAAGCGCACCAAGATAAACGGTCGGATGAACTTTTTGATCTCATGCAAAAACACGGGGTTGATAAACCACAAGAAGCAACCGCAGGGTCAATGGCTGCTATGGAAGCAGTGTGGGATGAATGGATGCCAGCCAAGGAAACCCTTGCTGGTAAGTATGATAAAACAGAACTAAAAGACTTTTAAGGAGTATTAACAATGCCTATGGTAACAGATGAAGAAATGATAGAGACAACCCCAGACGGGAGAGCAGAAGCAGCAATGGAACAACTAATGCCTTCTATTAATGAAGAAGCAGCAATGGTGGATGACGCCGTAGCCGCTATGACCCCCACTGGAAGATACACTGGAAAGCGACTTAATGCCGCCTCCGTTGTTATTAACAAACTTTTTAAGTTAGTTGGAATAGAAGATGTGGAGATGGATCCATCTTACACTGATGTGGAAGGACCGCTACCGGTAGCCATCGTAAAGGCTTTTGCTGGTATCAGAGAAGCACTTGATGCTTTCTTTGCTGCTTTCCCTGAAGAGCAAGACGGTGAGATGTATGATGTTAGTGCGCTTGTCACCGACGCAGACATTGCTATGGTTACTGCTATGCTAGATCAACTAATGAAGAATAAAGTATTCCAACGCTTTTTGCGTGAAGAAGAACCCACGGTGTCTATCGTGGAAGAAGAACCAGAAGTTATTGCGGAGCCTGCTGGCGAAGTAGTAGAAGAAGTTCAGTCTGAAGAAGTAGACATTCTAAATATGCTATAAGGAGCAACAAACAAATGGAAAATAATAAAGCCACTCAACAGCCCGTAGAGGCAACCGAACAAGGCACCCCTACCAACACCCCGGCAAGTCCGCAGGATGCGTCTCAGGAGGTCTCACAGCCTCCTAGCCTATCCCTTGATGACCTGCTTGACCAACACCTTAAGGGTGATGAGTTCAAACAGGAAAAACATAAGGGCGTAGACTATAATAAAGTTTTGGAAGAGTTACCTTCGGATGCTAAAAAACTTATTCAAAACTTACGCGAGGACTATCGTTCTAAAACAACGACGTTATCATCACGCAAGAAAGAGTTAGAGGAGCGAGAGAAGTCTCTGCTTTCTCGTAAGACGGAAGAGGACCTGCGTAATGCTATGTCTCTACCAGAAGACTTAGACTTGTATGACCCGCAGGGGCTCCAAAAGTTTATTGAAGCAAAGACGGCAGAGCGTTTGAACTCTCTGCTTGAACCTGCACGCATGGACTTGAAGAGATCGGAGAGGATAGATCAAGTTAAAACATTTGAAAGAGAACATCCCGACCTTCCAAAGTATAAGCCACAGATAGCCAAACTTATCACTGAAAAGAATATGACTATTGAAGATGCTTATTACTTGCTGAAGGGTAAGGAACACAAGGCTGCTCTTGAAGATAAGAATAGCCAGATCAAACAATACAAGCAAGCAGCGCGCGATGCTGGCTTCAAGGTTAGTATTGGACAGGCAACGTCGCAAGCCAAGCCAAAGTTTAATACTGCCTACGAGGCTTATCAGTGGCATCAAAAGCAAAAGCAGGCTAAATAAAAAAACCCCCCTGTTCCAATCTAATACGAACAGGGGGGTTAAACTTGGATGATATTCTAAATGTCAGTCTAGAAGAGGGCTAACTACACCCTCACTACTAAACAGTATTGTCAAGGTATTTAAGCGATCGCTTCTTGTTTATCAGGAACCCTTGCTTCATACCGCTCTCTATCATTTTTGCTTCTACTCTTCTTGCTTCTGCTTCATCCATAATGCGATCCTTAATGATAACAATACGGCACTTACTTCTATCAAAACCTTTCTCCTCTGTGTATCTATACACGGTGCTTTTACTTGACCAATGGTGGTGTAACCTATACTTTAGTTTGCGTCTGGTGCATCCAACATAACGCTTGCCATCTGGAAACGAAATACAATAAACAGTATGGTAGTCGTTCCATTGGTCCTTCATCATCTGGTCTTTATGTCGCTGTCTATTTGCTTTGTAGTATGATCTTTTACAACTCTTGCATTGGGAAATAGGTTTCCCCTTTTTGCATTTATAAAACTCTTCTATTGGTAGTCTGTTGCCACACTTCGTGCAGCCTCTCTCGGTCTGTTCATTCGTCATTGTATAACTCCTTCCATTCTTTAACCATCTTGGTTTGTAGTTTATGCCACCGGTTGGTGACGGAACGCGGGGTGCAACCCCACTGCTCTGCTAGTTTGTCGCGGCTGATAAAGCCACACTTAAAGAGAAGCAACTCGCGCTCCTCTGTTGTGGACACACACTCAAAGATGACCTCAGTCATTTGCTTCTTGTGCAGTGCGCTCACGATGTAGTCGTCAATGTTCTTGGGCTCCATAGGTAACTCCTTTATTTTTCTTTTAATACTAATGCGTAGCCTGTCAATGATCCAGTTATGAAATAACTTTATGGCGTATGTATTAACATTCGCACAACTCGGGTCGTAGTTCTCAACGAAGCACTGGGTCTTTGCTGCGAGGAACTCTTGGTTGATCTCAGTAACTAGATCGTAGGTAGAGGTGTAGGGGAACACCGTCTGATACCATCCAAGGATAGTGCCAGAGGTGTGGGTCTGATGCTTCATCTTCCAAAACATCAGAGCCCAGTTGGTGTTCCACCACTTCTCTAAGTGCCAGTTGGCTCCCATTACTGGGAGCCCCACAGTTCCCAGTTGTCACCGGTGTTGAACTCCCACAGTCCGCTGTTACTACCACGGCAGGACTTACCGTCCATCTCATAACTGACCCTGACATTTAGTTCCAACGCGTTGTCATAGCCGGGGATGGAGGTGTTGCGCATCCGGTCTACCGACCATTGTTCAAGTTGAACATCCGACACAGGCTTGCCATTGACCTCGGTGATGGTCTTCATATAAGCCATAAAGTCAATAGGGTTCTTGACGATGCCTTGTTCCCATGGTCCAAACCAGTTCCAGATAAGTGTATCAATCGCGTGCCCCGCCTTGTCGTGGGCATCGGCTATTGCCTTCTGATGAAGACGCTCACGCTCAATGTCAGCCTTTTGGCTAAACTGCCAGAACGGGAAGGCTGGTCTGCCTTCCCTGCTCTCGCCGTAGCAAAGGGTTCCTGCGAAGTCCTTCATCGTATAACTGATGAGGCACGCATAGTTCTCGCTCCTCGTCAAGTTGTTGATCAATAGTTTAGCGTAAGTTGATCCGTTACGCTGGGTTGGGTAGTATCGCTCGTAGCGACGACCCTCGTATGACCAGTTGTTAGTTTGGTCAAGGTCAATACCTGCGATGAGCATAGTGTCCCCGCGATCATTGGTAAGCAGGTCGCCTACCTTCCAGTCTTTGATCCAGTCGTATCGGATACGACCTTCCTCCGACATTTTATTTTTACTGACATTCATTTATTTTTTCTCCAAGTTTAGTTTAGTTTGTGAAGGCTTCATCCCTGCCTTACATATATAATATAGCACGGAGGGGATGAGATGTCAAGCAGAAAGATGAAGTTTATTTTCACCCTGTTCCTCGCTGCCTTCATTAATAAGTAGTATGCTGAAAAGTCAAAAGCATAACTATTTTCAAAAAAGTTTGATGACAAGTTGTCAGTAGGTTATGACAGTATGTCACAGTAAGTTTGACAAAGTGTCAAGAAAAAAAAGATCAACTATTTTCATTTTGTGTTTCACTTTTCTTGTCGCTCAAACGTATAATAATAATGTAAGCATTAGAAAGGAAACACACTGGAGGAACAATGGGAAACAGACCTGAGCCCTATAAGAGACCAACTGTTGAAGAGTTAAATGAAATAATAAAAGAACTGAAACCAACAAGAATAGCAAAGAGTGAGTGGGACTTAAACTACAAGACGGTTGCTGAGAAACA
>JGI24006J15134_10001623_pt1 | contig 12732 bp, 6 predicted proteins | sample LinPmetageLP53_FD_15134 | JGI IMG/M metagenome (IMG submission 15134) | reverse complement strand
GATGATGACGCAAAATCAAAACGCACAGAAGTTATTGAAATGGTATACCCTATGGATGAGGACAGAAACTTTTTGAAATCATTACTGACATACCTAGATGCTGATGATGAAGAAGATGAATCAACCATACTAACAGGACGACATTAATATGGCAAAAGAAAATAAAAAAAATTATAACATCATGTCTTTAGATGGTATAACCGATCAAGATTACGTTGATATGTTTGATGTTCCCTCAGAACTAGCAAACACACCAGGAATTAATAACTGGTTAATAGAAGACACACATAAAAAAAACCTTGACTTAGAATATAAACATGCATTAAAACTTGGAAGGTCTGAACAAGAAGCTACAGCATGGGCAAAGAAAGTTGCAGACAAAGGTAAAAGAGATGCCCAACAAAATGTTAATCACATTAAAAAGTCACGAGGATATTAAAAAAAAACCCCCACTAGAATCCGTAATGGAAACTAGTGGGGGTTTTTTTTACATAGGTTTCTTAATCATATAATCTAAAGAACCTTGCAACTCTTTAATCATTTTTTGTAAAGACTTGGTTGAGTAAAAGAATTGTTTAACATGTTGAACATCATTTGTTAACGCCATCTTACTTTTATTATTTTGTAATCTCATTTGATCTAATGACTTTGATCTTTTGAAAGTTATTTTACCAATTTTCTCATCATCAATAGTCCAATCGAAAGCCATTGATGGCTCTACAATTTGTTCCTTATCATTTTTTACTGAATCAAACATTTTATCCCAAGTAGATATTTTTTTTAGCCTTGCTAATGCAACGCCTTCTGGAGTTAAACGTCTACGATATTTAGTTTTCAGCTTGTTTGTAGCATTCATGTTTTTATATTTATATGTATCTTCAAGAGTAGAAGCATACTCATCTTTAATTAACTCACCGTTATCATCTAAATCAAAAGTTAAAGCTTTATAAATTGTTTGCATATGACTATGGTCTGCACGACTATTCATATTTTTAAAAACATTATTTAAAGCATCTGCTGAAGGCTCTGCTTCCATAGGTGTAACTAAATTACCATCAAAAATATGCAAGGATGTATCACCAACAGTAGTATGATCTTCAACAAAAGATTTTCTTTCAGTAGCAGGAAGTTTAGCTTGTCTTGCATCATGTTCTTTTTTATCTTCAGCAATAATTGTATTATGTCTATCCATTCTACCACTTTGCATATTAATATTATCATTAGCATGGTTTAACATAACAACTGCTTGTGTTGCAGCTCTTAAAGTAGCAGCCATAGATTCAACTGTCATAATTTGTCCGGTTTCATCCTTCTTTTTTTTCTTAACAGCGTACTCTTGCTTGGCAGCGAAATCCCAAACAACTTTCATTTCGTGAGCAACACCTTTAACAACTTGCGGAACACCATCACTATCTTTATGCTCTGGATGTATATAACTAAACGCTCTATTAGCACCTTTCTCTTGACTTAACCACCAAAATTCACTACCAATAGGAACTCTATGTCCAGCTAATGTAACAGGAAACATATCAAACCCTTGTGCTACTGCTTCATTAGAAGCTAACGAAATCATATTAGCAAAGTCTTTAATCCTTTGAAAATTTGTAGTGATTGCTTCAGACATCATAGCGCCAAGTGGGTCTATGAATTGCACATCAATATCAATACCTTCTTCTGCAAACTGTTGCAATAAAGTACCATCTCTTTTAATTATTTCATTAACAAAAGCTCTTACTTGATCTATATGTCTAGCACCACCAGCACCGTAACCAAAAATCATTACAGGTTTTTTAGTAAACGCTCTACCTAAATTACTTTCTTCAAATATTTCTAAAGCTCTTCTAAAGTTATCTGGTCCACCAGCTTCTTGAGCTTTCATCATAATTTGTTTCATAGCAAAATCAGCTTTATCCTGTATCATAGATGGATAGCTAACAAAATTTCCACTTCTAATATTCTTAAATTTATTTTGCATACGTTTAGAAGTTTGATTATAAGCATCTAAGTATCTATCAAATGTGTTTGGGTCGCCTGTTATTTCATTTGAATATTCTCTAAGTTCATCTAATTTACCAGCACTTTGAAATTCTTCTATCTTGTCATAGTGTGTAGCCCAAAGAGCATAATCATTTTCATCAAATATAAATGCACCAGCTGCAGTATTTCTATCGCCTGCTTGCATAGCTGAATGACCAAGACCATTAGTTTTGCCATCAATTTCTGTAAAGAAACTAGACTTATAAGTCATTAAACCCGGAGCATCTAATCTTTCTTTAATATTAATAGCTTCTAATATAGAAGTCACCGATGCCCAACCTTCATGTTCAGATGCAAGTTTAAGAATTGCTTGTGGATTTTGTTTAATACTAGTAAACTGGTCTATCATACTATCAAATCTAAGCGCAGCTTGAGTAGGATTTAAATTATCAAATGAAAATCTTTTCATTACTCCTGCTTTCAAACGTATAACATGATCAAGATTGTTTAGTTCATACATAACTGGTTTGCCAGAAGCAACTAAAGCTCTAGCCAATTTGTTATGTTGGTAATTACCTATTGTTTGATCAACACTAAGCCTCCAATTTTTTCCATACCTATAATCATAATAAAATATTTTCTGAGAATTTCTTTGTGCCCAAGCTAAAGTCTGAATAAAACTACCGTCTTTAACTTTGTCACTAAAGTCATCACTAAAATGTGCATCACCTTTTATTTGTGTTGTTATTTCTTGAGCGTCTTCATCAATCAGAGATGGAGAATCTTTATGTATCAACTGTCCATTTCTATTAGTAGTATAAACTCTACCCGGTCTTTGTCCAAATGCACCTTTGAATCCAGTACCATCACCTTTAATATTATAAAACTTTGGATGATCAATGATTGCTAATATGCTTTCCATATCTTCTGCATACTGTAAATCATATTCAGAATCTTGAAAACTTTTAAAAAGATTATTTAAAAATAAATTTGTTGGCTCATGGATAGTGACAGGTACATTTTCTGCTTGTTCTAATTGTTGTGCTGCTTCAGTTGTGTCACCAAAAGGTACAGTGTAACCTTGGTACTGATAAGAACCATCTATTTTTTTTGCGACTGGCATATTAATAAGTTTATTAATAGCTGTTTGATCTGTTTTTTTGTTACCATATCTAACATCTCTAACAGAGCTTGGCATAACTGCATTAAACAAACCTTCAAAATCTTGCGCAACTGATAACCCTTCATCAGTAAGTGTGTAAGCAATATTTGTTTTGCCATCTGGTTTTTTATGAACAACTTTTTGTACTAATGCTTTTTCAAAATCTGCTCTATTACCTTTTGTATAAGGAGCTTCATTTCTAAATGTTTCAAATGTCATTGACATAGCCATAGAACCAAGCATAGCTTTTTGATCTGGACTAGCCTGAGAAAAACCCATGTTCTTAAATATAGTGCCACCAATTTCAACTTCATCTGCAGCACCAGTCATTAATGTTTCATCAAATCTTTTAATAGCATCTGCTGTTTCTTCATCAGCCAACTCAGAATTATTAGGTTGTGTTTTCTTTTGTTCGTATCTATATACATTTCGTAATGTATGATCTAAGACTGCAAGCATCATCATGTCTGACCACATGCGTGCAGCATCAGGTCGACTTTCAACTAAAGCAGAATGTGTTGCCATAAATGTAAGCACAAGTTCTTCAGCAGATTCTTTTGAAAATTCATTAAATCTACCACCCAAATACTTTTCAGTAAACCTTGTCATTTGCATAGGCGAACCAGAATAGTTACGCATGCTATTCATGAACCCTTCAAAAGCTTTGTATTGTCTGTTTGCCATACGAGAAGAAACAGATGAGATATCATTTGGCTTGAGAACTCTACCAAGTTTTTCTGCAGTTGTTCTTCTTTCATTGGCTAAGTTATCTACAATAGACTCATCAAAATTTGTATTGCTTTGTGCATCATACATACGTTCAGCTGTAGCATAATCAACAGGAGCACCGTTCATACCACGAGCCATTATATCTTTGACAAATTTATCTTTATTAGTTCTAGCTGCTTTAGCACCTGCAGTTTGTTTACTACCTAAAGTATTATCTACATTACTAAATTGATCAAGAATTTTTGGTTCGACATAAGGAGTAGGTGTTTTATAATTTTTATTTTCTGCATTCTTACTCTCCATGCCATCTAATTCATAAGCAAAATTAATCTCAGAGTCTAAAGTTCCTGTTGCTTTACCCATGTACCTGCCAAATGCAGCACGTAAAGATGGCGATTGTGCTATTTCTTTTGCACTTAAACCAGTCTCTTTTTGAAAAGTTTCAAGTAAGCTAGCCTCTTGTTCATAAGATAAATTAGGATTAGCAAAAACATCTTTACCATCAAACGCAGAGTTACCAAGTATACCTCTTGCCCAGCGTTGTGCTTCTGCAATAGCTACAGCATCAGTTCTTCTTAAGCCATCTACGTTTTTTTCTTTTGTAACATCAGGACTAACACCTGCACCATCTGAAGTATATCTTTCAGAAGTAACTCTTGGTTGTGCACGATTAGATTCTGAAAGATTTTTATCATAAACAGCATCTATATTGTTACGTATTTCCTGACGTTCTTGTTCTGAAGCGCCTTCCTTCAACACTCTAGTTATCGGATCAACTTCAAATCCAGATAAACTTTGAGATAATCCAGCTAGATATTCATCTTCTGTAGGACTAACAAAGTCTGGTAAATATTGATTCGCATTGTTAACTTGCGAGGCTGCTGTTTTAGCCATTTGTAACTCCTTTAATTAAACGGTAATGTTTTTCTTAGTGCTGATTCTAAATCAATGCTACCTCTTCCAAGGTTCCATTCTTTAAAGTCTTTATTTTTACCTAAGAAAGGTATCTCTCTGTTAAGATAAATGTTTCGTCTATCTAAGTCACCTTCTAAATGAGCTAAGAACATCTTAGCAATTTGCTCACCATGTGCATATGTAGGACCAAGTAGTTCTGCTATTGCATGACCACTTCTGCCCATAACAAAAGAAGGAGTAGACTCATATGGTTTTTTCTTATCATCATATATAGGACTAATAGCTGCAAGAAATCTTTCTGGAGTGCCTAACAATCCTGAAGATGTAACACCTCTTTGATAAAAACCTTTCTCACTTAACCACCCCGGTCTACCTCCATATCTCCATTCATCTTTCATAGCTTGACTTAAAAACGCAAGCATAATCATAGTTGCACCTATAGCAACTGTTGCATACTTAGCTGTTGGGTCTTGCGACTTAACTCGTTTCCAAATCTTAGGAAGAATAGTTGAAGTAAACACAGACATAAAACCATTATACTGTGTAAACAATCTATAGTATGGATTAGAATAAAACAACGGTCTGTTCATTGCATCTGGATGAGCAATTGCATTATCTACCCAAGTCATTCTAGCAATGTCCATGTCATTCATAAAGTCACCACCAAAAGGATCAAGCTTATCAAGAGCTAAAATGTTTTCATATAACTGTTCAGTTTGTGAAAGATTTCCACCCTTGTTTAACATCATTCGAGCAGCACCAATTACTTTATCGTATTTAGCAGCCAGTCTGTCAGGGTCAATGTTTAATTCTCTAAGCCTTTCAAATGCATCGTGAAACAAACCACTGTCTCTGCCTTTAGAACCTACAGGATACATAGCAATAATTTCTAAGTCTCCAAAGATAGCATCATTAGCAAGAGCTAAACGTGCAACTCTAGTTGTATCAGTATAAATCTTTAAAAGATTTGCTGTAAAGAATGTCTTCATTGCAAACTCTTTAATCTTTGATGCCTTATACACAGCATCATCAATACCTACTTGACCAATTGCACCGTGAGTTGAAGTACCATAACCATACCTGTAAAAATCTGCAAGATTTCTTGTGTACTCTTGTCTTGTTACTCCAGATTGTGGATTAATATATGACCAAGCATTTTTAGATTCCATTAGATTTTTTCTAGCAAAATCATTAACACCTAATTGAAATAATTCCAATAATCTTTTATCACGAGTCGCACCTAAAAGAACAAGTGCTGCTTCTGGTAGAGAGGCTAGAGCTGATAAATCTAAATGAGAAAAAGTATTAAAGAAAGTAACGTGACCAATAAGTCTTTCTATTTTTTTGTTAGACATTCTTCTGTAATCACCACGAGATGCAGCAATACTATCCAAAAAATTTGTCATTATTCTATTGTCCCAATCGTCACCCATCTCATCTTTTAACATTAACAACAACTTCTTTATCTTTACACCATCAACACCAAGATTTTTTCTATCAATTGAATAATTTGTTTGTTCTTGAAAAGCTTCTAAAGTTCTTTGGAAAGGATCAGTCTCAAGAAACTTAGAATCTCTGCCAAAAACATTATATAAAACATCGTTAGATTGTTTCAAAGATTTAGATGGGTAGTTTAAAAAACCTAATTCTCTTAACTGGTCTTTTCTATAACCCATTGGTCCATCTTGTAAGTATGCGTAGAAAGATTCTGCTTCTTCTTTTGTCCATGAATTTTCAACAAGCGCATTTACAAAACCATCTTTATCTTCTAAGACTTCTGGTATTTTTAACTTAGCACTGTCTTGAAACCAATAAGGCTTGTAACCGTGAGTTACTTTTTCATTTGCAAGTAATGCTCTAATATCATTATAAAAATTATCTGTGATACCTAGAGTACCATCAATCTGACCACCCAATTCTAATCTTAATTGTTCTAATTGTTCTTCAACATTTTTAAAATTTGAATTAACTTCTTTACCAGTACGCTTTGCTTCAAGATATTCTAAAAATATTGCAGTAGCCTCTTCAGATGTTCTACCTCTTACACCTACACCTAACACTGTATTTAATCGAGCTTGCAATTCTTTAATTTCAAAAGAATATTTTTGATATAGCTGTCGTTTCTGTCCACCTAAATCTAAACTTTGCATAAAAGAAGTATTAGACATACCAGCCATACTTGAAATAGTAGCAAAAATTAATTTGCCTCTGTCTGACATGTTATCAAACTTTTTATTTTTCCAGTATTGTCCAACTTTACTTACAAATTTACCGGGAAACTCTTTCATGTTTTGCCAAAGAGTTTTTGTACCACCTCTTGCAGTACTTAAATCTTCTTTAGCTCCATCTTCATATACTTTTTTAGCTTCTTCTTGTACTTGTTCATCTGTTCTAGAAGTTCCTACATCTGGTTTAGGTTTTTGTGGTCCAACAAATTCAGGTTGTTGTGGTCCAACAATTGGTTTCATTGGTCCAACAAAATCTGGCTCAGGATCGTTTAATAAATAAGCCATGTTGTTGTCCAAAGTATTACCAATGTAATCAGAGTCTTCTGGCACAGGAGAAATCTCTCTATTAAGCCTAGCAAATCCTGAAAGGTTGGTGTATGTAGATGATGTACCAGCCATGCCACCACCAAGCAACATGCCACCAGCTGTTGCATTGATTGCTATACGTTTGTATTCATCCCAATTCATTTCATCTCGTACTTCTTTATCAGTACCTAAATGTCCTAAGAAAAAACCAGAACTTTCTTGTAAAAATTCTGTGCCACCTTCAACTGCCATACCATAACCTGTTCTTTGTGCAATATTTTTTGCAAGCAATGACTTGTTCATTTGTAGTGTTGCAATAGTACCAAGGTCTTGCAGAACATCTTTTTTTAATTGACCTACTTCAGCGCCTACTTTTCTACGTGCTACATCTAAAGTAACACCTAATTCTTTTGCATATGTTTGAGCAACTTGTTCTAAACCATCTTGTCTTAAACCTGTTGAAGCTTTTAATAATCCTTTTAAACCAAGACGATCCATCAATGTCATAAATGAACCTGAAGCTATAGCAATACCAGCATTCTTTTGGTCCATATTTCCTTTCATGTTGCCATATGTTTCGCCTGAATAAGTCCAAACCCATGGAGCAGAAGCAATTGTAGCTCCACCAAACAAAGCAGCTAGTCCTCCTGCTGAACCCCAGATAGGAGCAGAGCCGGCAACAACAGCGCCAGCAGTAACCGTACCAATAATTCCTAACATGTATGGCAGAGCAACGCCAGATATACCAGCAATCCAGTTACCAAGATCATTCATGTTTTCTATTGTAGATATATCATTAACAAAAGTAGGAAGCTGTGCATTTTCATATGCAATAAAAGCTGCCCTGTCTTGACCAGATTGATACATACTTTCACTGTTAACTACATCACCAAGAACAGATAAACCTTGAGCTGCTGATTCTTTTATAGAACCCCAACCTACAGACCAACCTGTTTTAAAATTACTGTTAGCTACATTATTTAAATCTCTATCTTTATTTCTAAACTGTACATCATTACTAATAAAAGGACTATAACTCTCGCCATAGAATGCATCGTATTCTGCTTTTTGTATTTCATCTAATGCTTCTATTTTAAAACCACCAAGTCTTTTTTTATTAAAATCTTCTTGTTCTTTTCTAGCGTTTGACCAGATAGTTTCTTTTTTATCTCCAGTCTCATCACCAAAAGCTCTAGCAAAAATACCCATGTCATATAACTCTTGTTGTTCACCATTAACTGGCATTGCAAGACCTTCAAAAAATAATTTGTTTGCAAACTTTTGATCAGTTTCTGGATTCTTTTTGCCACCTAAGTCACGACCATAATAACCTTGCTCACCTGTACGATACACTTCAGAAAAATCACCTTCATCTGCTAGCTTATCATACAAGTCTGCATAAAACTGACCACCAGATTCACCTATAGTCATACCATCAGGTCGAAGATGTTGTACTTCAGGAGCACTAAGATTTTCAAATCTTACTGAGCCTTCTTGATCTACAACTGTATCAGCATCAATGAGAACTACAGGTCCTAATGTTTCTTTTAAACCATCAAGGTATTGATTTTGTGTAGACATAATGTCTCCTAGTTATTTTTTATATAAAGTTTAATTGCAGTTAATAATTCTTGATCAGTTTTACCTTTTGCATCTGCATCATATAACATTCCCCATTTAGAATTAGCAGGCAATTGATTAACAAATCTTGTAAATACACCTTCACCAACTTTATTAGAAGCCTTTAATAATTTTTCATACCTATCAGGTTGATTAATTTTAAAATCATTAAAGTCTTTTTTCAATAACATTAACGCATGTTTTTCATTTCCAACAATAGGAATAATCTGATCATTAAGTTTTGTATATAATGCAGCTACTGATTTTCTTGCACGTGTAGCTTTTGTTTGTGAATATTTACCTTCTTCTATTAAAGTGTTTCTATCTGGTGAAATTAAAGACGGCTCTATATATGTAGCATCGTCTGTAAACTTTTGTTTTATAAACGCATCTTGTATATAAGTTTGAAAACCAGCTGTATCAAACATTTGTTTCTCTTGCATCCAAACACTAAAAGCATTTTCAAAAGCAACTCTTTGATTAGTGCTGTTTCCAAAATCAACTTGACCTGTCCAATTTCTAGTCATCCAGTCCATGGCTTGATCCATTTGTATTTGAAAATCATTAACGTTTTTAAATTTGTCTTTAGCTTTATCTGACAAACCTTTCCAATATTTATCTGCTCTATCTTGGATATAAGAAAAATTATCAGAAGATATTTTTTGTTGTGCTGCTAAGGATTCTTTGTTTCTTGTTCCATTAGTTGCACGCAACTCTTTGTTATAAGCAATTTGTGCATCAATAACTGTTCTACGATCCCATTCTGCTGCAGCTCTTTTTTCTGTAGCTATTGTTTTTTGTAAAGCAGCTTCTGCTGATGCTTTTGCTGCTGCTTCTGTTTCTTCTTTTTCATAATCATCAGCAACTACACCAAATCCAGTATTCATTGCTGTAGTAAAATCATCACCAAATAACATAGCAAGCATGCCAATAGCCATAGCCTTTCTAAATCTTGATGTAACAGTTGGAGAGTCTTTAAGCTCTTGTAAATATTGTTTTGCACTTGCAACAGCTTCTTTGTTTGTAACTGTATCAGCATATGTAGCAAAATCATTTAGAGTTGTAAGAGCAATACCTGTAGGGTCTTCTTCTTTAATAATCTTAACAGCTTCAATAACTTTATCTTCTTTTTTTTCGTCAGATATTTCGTCTTTAATTTTATTTTCAATTTCTTCTTCTTCTTCGTTTTCTTTAACAGGTACTATAGGAAACTCACCAGAATGAGGGTCGCCATATTTAGCTTCATAACTTTCTGGGTTGTTCATTATTTCTACAAACTTTTCTGGATGGCGTGTTCTCATTCCCAATAAATAATCAGCTTCTAATTCAGCAGCTAAAGCTGTTTGTGCACTATAAGCTTCATCATCAGTTACACCTAAAACACCTACATCATTTTCACTAAGAGCAGGAGTTGTTTCAAGAACCCATTCTTGTAAATCAGAATTGTATATAGCTTTTTTGTCTGATGGTGCAGAAGGAAATTGATCTGCTACACCAAGGTACTCATCCATTGTTATGTATCTTCCTAAACGTTCAGACCAAACCATTTTTTCATTAGGTTTATTTTTACCTCTTCCATTATTTGAACCGTTAGCTAATAACATGCTGCTACTTAACTGACCGTTCATTTCAATCTCACCTAAATGTGGACTAGGTACTTGTGCTATAGAAGGTCCATTAAATGAAGGATAAAGTTCTTGAACCGTAGCTCCTAAAGCTGCTGCGTTTTCTTCCTTGTCTCTTCTTTCAGCATTAATTGCATCAAACCTTTCTTGCTCTTGCATTGATAACATATCATAAGCATTAGGTGGTCCAGCTGGATAACCTAACTCTTCTTCACGCATTGCAGTTGCTGCTTGCTCTAAATAAGTTGCTGGTGTAAAAACTTTTGTAGTAGTTTTTACATCGTTTTCATCTACATTTGTTTCTTCAAGTGTTTCGCCAGAATCATCAAACACAGTTGACCTTGTATACTTTGGTTTGCCAGAACCACTTCTGTTAGAGCCTCCTTCTGGAGTCCTCATTTGACTATACGTGTTTGGACTGCCACCTCTATTAGGTCCTCCTTCTGGTGTCCTCATTTGACTATATGTGTTTGGACTACCGCCTCTATTGTATCCACCAGCTGGTGTAGCTAAAGAAGCAAACTGTTTGTCTAGTCTTTGATTTTCTTTAATCTTTTGCATTTGTACTACTCTTGGGTTTGCCATTGTTGTCTCCTTAAATTTTACTTGTATGCATATCCTAGCAAATCGCCCATTGATCCTTGGTCTGATGCTGCACTTGGTTGAGCTTCAAAATAGCTGTTACTAGTACCAACATTATGCATACCATTAAAAACAGGATAAAAGTTTGAACCAAATTCTGTACCATCTTTACTACTAAAATTAGTTCTTCTTCTGTCTTCTATTAAATTTCCATCTGCATCAATATAAGATTCGTTGTATTGCCTAGAGTTAATATTAGGAGTTCCTTGTAATCTATTTATTTCATTAAGATTTGTATAAAGCTCTAACTCTTTCATACTAGGCTCACCAATTACACCATCTTCACGAGGATTAGGACTAGCAATATAATCAGGATTTAAAGAAATCATTTCACCATTCATTCCGGGTAGTTCTGTAGTTACTGTAGCATCTCTACCATAATATTTTGGATTAGGTACACCGTCTTTGTTGCCTTGAGTATACGATATCATCTCTCCTTTTTTATTATAATGTGGAGAGTTTTTTCTTTCTTTAGCAATTGATTTTTGAATTTCTTCATTTCTCATATATAACTGTGCAATTCTTTCTTTTTTAGCAACTTGTTTAGCTTCAGCTGCTTGATCCATCATAGAGCCTAAAGCACTAGCCATTTTAGAACCTAGTCCTTTTTTTTTGTCTTTAGGCATTAAAGCTCCTGGAGCTCCTAATGGAGACATTCTTCCTCTTGCTTGCACACTGTTATATAATGGTCCGAATGGATTAGTTGCCATTTAAAATCCTCCGTAATGTGATGGAGACCAGCCTGAACTAGCACTTGCACCGCCACCAAAAGCTTCATGTTCATATCCTGAACCACCACCAGTATTAACTACTGCTGCAAGTGGCGCTGTATAAGAGCCACCCGGAGTCCAAGAACCTGTTTGTCCTGCATTAGAATTAAAACCAGCACTACCGCCTTGCGCTGCAAATACTTTTTGATTATCTGCAAAAGTTTTAAGAGCAGCTTGATTATTGTTATTAACCATTGCATGGCTAGCTTTCGTTAGTGCAATATTTTGTGCAATGCCATAACCGGGATACTTTTTATTAAAAGCATTTTGTGCATCCATAGCTTGTTGCATATTTTCATACTGTCCACTTTTTACATTAGCTGCAGCTGCACCCAACATAACTCCAGCATTAGGAGCAGAATTAATTCCTCTTAATGATGGTGGTAAATGATTTTGCATTTGGCTTAAATTACCTTCATAACCATAAGCTCTTACTCTTTGTTCGTCAGACATTGGTCTTCTACTACGCATACTAAAACCACTACTACCGCCACGACCACCTTTTGGTTCTTTGCCAACACCTTTTGCTTTTAACGGATCATAACCAATTCTATCTAATTGTGATTCAGCTATTCCAAAACCACCTAATGGTCCCATTTGTCCTTGGTATTCCATTACTTACCTCCTGTGTCTGATTCTGAAGATGTTTTCTTAGAGGCAATATTAGAAAACATTTCGCCAAGTTGTGTAAGTCCCGTGTATCCAGCATCATTAACATTTTGTTGTTGTTGCTGTTGTGCTTGACCAACTTGTCCCAT
>JGI24006J15134_10001620_pt1 | contig 12755 bp, 8 predicted proteins | sample LinPmetageLP53_FD_15134 | JGI IMG/M metagenome (IMG submission 15134) | reverse complement strand
TAAGCGTCTTTATGGGATACCGCTATGTCTACAGCCCTTCCTGATGCATGAGCGCCTACGGCCTTTTTACGAGCTTCTATGGGGTGGTCTGGGCAACGGTAGGCAGAAGTGATAGGAAAAGGGAATCCCATCTTGTCACGTAGCTTATCTACCTTCTGCATAAATGCAGGATCAATACCCTGTTCTTCACAGTGCTTGCATTCTAGTTCTTTCTCTGTAAAATATTTGTACATATGTATCCCTATTAGAAGTAGCAGCGGTATCGTTGCAAAAAATAAGTACCTAAACATAGGTAATCCTATTATAGTATTCCCATCTTTTTGAATAGATCCCTTATAGGTCTTTGTTTTATTCTTCCTTTGTACCTATTACTATAGTCATCCAAAGTAGGTAGCCTATTGAACTGTTGTTTACTTATTCCTAAATCTTCTGCTGTTCCTAGATCAACCCTAAAGGAAGGGCCTTGTCCCGGTGGTGCAAAAACTTCTCCTACAGAGTGAATTGCTCCATATGTTGATAAATCTCCAGATAAGTATTGCCCTGCTCTATCAGCTAAGAATTTAACTTGATCAATAATAGATTTTTCTGCTATCTTTTCTTCACCTTCAAAATCAAACTCGTCTGCTGCTACAATTTTATCTCCGTCACGTACTAAGTCTGTTCTTCCTAAAGTAAACTTTAAAGCTTCTGTAGGATCAGAGACATCAGGTAGCCCCATTTGATAACTTATCTTTGAACCTGCCTCTTTGTTGTAATCAGAGTAAACAATACCAGTACTGCCGCTTTTAATTTTATCAGCAGCTATACGGCGTAAGATTTCATTTTCTGCATCTTTAAAAAATTCACTACCTAACACAGGACTATTACCAATAGCAGCAGCAAAAGCATTAGCAGGAGTGGATGTAAGTAGACTAAACACTCCTCCATCTGAATCTTCTTGTGTAGTTTGTCTTTGTTTACTTCTAGCCATCAATCCTCTAGATGGAGTCGCAGCAGCTTCACGCCTTTGCTGCATTGCTCTTTGTCTTGGGTTCACAGGAGCTTTCTTTTTAGGCTCTTCAGGTAAATCTGTAAATCTAGATTTAAGCTCTCCCCCTATCATAGTACTAAAAGGACTTCTTGCGCGAGTAGGAGCTTTCTGTGTAACCTGTGCAACTTGTTGCTTAATAGATTCTTTTTTACGATCTGTTACATTTAAAGAATCTCCTGCTCGTATGTAGTTTAGTTTAGCTTCTGGAATACCGTTCATATCAGCAAGATCTTTAACAGTCATGCCAAGTCTCTTTGCAATCCTACTCAGCGAGTCTCCTTTTTGAATAACGTATTTCATTCTATACTCCAAATCCTAATCTTTTTAATGGGTCTACACTGCCACCGCCTACAAAACCCAGCCTACGCAGCGGATCTTCTTCATCTACAAAAGCCGTACCTGCCTGTTGATCGTAGGGCATACCTGTCATCTTATCTATTCGCTCATCAGGCTCTTCAGGTGCATTGGGTACATCAAGAACCTCACCACCTTTGTTCAACCTTGGGACATACTTTTTCTCATCTACATTAGGTTCATCTACAAGTAGTTGCTCACCTGTTATACCTTTGTAAGCTTTCAATGCTTGTCTAAAACCGGGAACCTCATCTAGTATTTCTTTAAAAAACCCTTGATAATCTCCTCTATCATAATCAAGTTTAGCATCACTAGCAGCCTTTCCCATACCTTCAAACCATCCTGCCGCTGGAGCAAGTTGTGCAAGGAAGTTACCTTCCTGAGAACCATATTTAACTGCACTCCATGCCTTAGAAGCTATCCAGTTGTCAAAGTTACCAGTTGCTTTCATACCTTCAGCTACTTGCTTTAAAGCAAAAGTTTCTTTTTCTTCTCTATCTTCATAATTAGGATCAACTGATGCTTTAAGGCTGTTAACAAACACCCCAGCAGGTATTGTGAGTGCTACCCTCATCAAAGCAGTAGCATCTCCTGACTCTACCTTATTAGCAAAATTATTCACTTGCACACTTTTAGCTTGCGCCCAAGAAGAAAACTGACCTAAGTTTCTTATAAATTCGTTATTAGTCTGAGAAAAGTAAAGTCTGTTGCCCATTAAAGGAATAATTGCATCTCTGTCGGCGGCGCTTCTACCTGCTATATCTAAGATACTACGAGCATTACCTTCTTCAAAAGCAACTCTAATGTCTGTATACTTTCCTATTTCTTTTAAATCGTCTGCACTTATTCTTAACTCTTCCATTTCTTTAACAATAGCTTTATTAAGTTTTCCTGTTTTTTTGTACTTAGTAGCAACATCAAAAGCTCTGTTAACACCTGTATCGTAAGCAAAGTTTCTAGTTACTTTTGTTAACTGTGGTAGTCCTATAAAGTTAAAAAATCTTCTATTAAAAGTAGAACCAAGATTGTTAAACTTCTGATACTTACCTGTTCCCTGTGTTCCTGTTTTTAAAAGAGCTTCTAGTTCTCTTTCAAAAGCGTTATTGTGCTTAAAAGATGTCATATTAGAAAATCTATAGTCTTTAGATCTTCTAGCAGTAGCTTTCGTTGCTGCAAAAAATCCGCTTTGAGTGAATGGAGCAGCAAGCTCAGCTAAGCTTGTGAGTGTTACCTGTGTTAAATAAGTAGTATTTGCTAAAGTATTAAAAACATTCATAGTAGTACCCCAGCCTTCAGGATTTTTGTTTCCGTAACTTCCCCAGAAAACCTCAATTGCATCTACTAGTCGTTTGTTATATTTTTTACCTAAATCAAGTTCATCTGCATCTCTAAAAGCTTTAGCAGAAGCATTAAGAGCGAAGTTAACAAGTTCTCCGTTAGCTCCAAATGTTTTTGAAAACTCAGCTACCTTTATAGACTCACTACCATAATCAAGTAAAACATTTTTTGAATCTAAGTTTAACCATCCTCGCTCAGCTAAGTATTTAACTGCATCTTTATCTTTAATCCTTCTAGTCTGCTCAAAATAATCTGCAAGTCTTCTAAATTTATAGCCATTTTTACCATCGCTAACAAACACATTATTATTAGAAACAGCATCTTTTGCTCCCCTTAGTGGCCTATCTCCAATTAATCCTCTGTACACAGACTCTAAATCTTCAGCATCAACAGCTTTGCCTTTATTCTGTATCTTCAAAGCTTCAGCTAAGTCTTTTCTAAACTTTTTCAACCCCGCAGCATTTTGGGCGTTGTCGAAATTGTACCTTTGTGCCAGACCGTAATCATCTTCTACTTTATAACGTATACCTGCTGCGCTTACTGTTTCAGCTATTTCATCTCTTGCCTGTTGTGCAAGAGGTACAATTCTATTTACTTCTTTTATCTGATCAGCAGTTACAGGATTTAAAGAACCAGCTATTCCTTTGTATCCTACTTTCAGAGTTCTTGGATCTACAAAACCTCTGAGAGATTCACCAACTAAAACACTTACAACATCATCGTTTACAGACTCTCCATATATTTTAAATAATTTATCTGTATAATCATCTTGCGCTCTTATCATACGAGCCTCTAAAGAATCTGATGCATCTCCTATTGAACTGTACATCAGTCTTCCTAGTACTTTGTTCCATCCTCCATCAGTTTTTAGCTTAGTAGCAATACTAGAACCTGTCACACGATTAAGAGTTTGACGTATTAAATTATTTCCATTGTTTATTAGAATTTGATTAGCTTTATCTTTTTGTAAAGATGTTAAAGTCTCAGACCTATTTACGGCTCTCCAAGCAGTGCCTAATCCAGCACCAGCAGCGGTGTACCCTATTAAAGTTCCATAATCGTCTGAATCTTCCATCTGCGAAACACCCAGAGGAAATGTTGCAGCAGCACCCAGCATAGGTCTAGCTGTTTCATTTAATATAGAAACCATAAGACCATCAGTAAGTTTCCCTTCTGAACTTAACTTCTCTAAAGCTTTTATGTTTATGTTTTCTACTTCTTCAACAAGCTCTACTGCTCTATCCCCGGCTTTGGAAATAATAATATCTCTTTTAGCTATCATTTCTTTTTTAGCTGCCTCTGCGATTTCTCTCTGAGACTTATCAGACATCCTTGCTATTTTGTTTTCAAGATCTTTTATCTGCTTGTCTGCTACTCGTAAAGATTCAATAGTTTCAGAGCTAAATACAGACTGCGTTACTTTACCTTCTGCGTTAGTCTGCGCTCCTACAAATCTTTGAACAGTATCTAAATCTTTTGCTTCTTCTGGACTAAGAACAACTTCAGCACGAACCCCTATTCTAGGTTTTTCTCCTGCAACAGGCGCTCCTGACACTCTAACTCTAGGTTTAACAATATCAGGTTCAGGCTCTACATCATCTAATATACGAGTTACTTTATCTTTGTTAGGGACTTTGGTAAGAACAGCATTTAAATAGCCACCTGCACTTCCTGCTACCGCTGCGATAGCTATATTGGTGCCGGTGATCTCTCCCTTAGTCATACCTTCTCTAAGAGCAGCTTCTGTTACGCCTATTCCCGCCCCTATTCCTGTTGACGCTATTTTACCTGCTTTTGCTAACTTAGCCCAAGGTATCATCCAAGTAACAGGGTCTGCTACTGCTGTTCCTAAACGTCCTGATATTACAGCAGCGTCCTCTTCTTGATCTTGTAAGCCTATAAACTCTGTAAACTCTTTATCAATTTCACGCTGTCTCTCTTTCTCTAAATCTTCCCACGTTTTGTCAGTAGTTAAAGTTTTCATCAAACGCCACAGATTGCCACCTATCATTGTTTCTTGTGAGGCTCCATAGGCTACTTTTCTACTGGTGTCTATCCTAGATAAATCAGGGCCAGTGCTAGAAAAAGAAGAATAAAAATCAGGCAGACCATTATCTGCTGTTTCTTCAGGTAAAGAAGAAACTACATTATCTTCTTCTTGCTGTGAAAAAGAAAAGTCTGGAATTTTAGTCGCCATCTATTGCGCTCCAAAAGGCATTCGCGCTGTACGTTGCAAAGGATTTACAGAAAAAGACTCTTCTATAAGCTCATCTAGTAGAGTGTAAAAATCTTGCCCTACGTCTGAGAAACCTTGATCTTTTGCACTTGCTTTACCTGCTCTAATAATTGCTTCTCTGCCATTCTGAAGCTCTTGCCTTTTCTCTTCTTGTGTTGTTGAAGAGTCTGATAATACTTGATCTCTAAAATCTTTAAATTGCTGTATTGATGATCCATAGTTAGTTAATACTTGTTGAGTATCAGTCCTTTCTCTTGTAGTAGCTCTGCCACTTCTAATAGCCTCTAACTGTATTTTTTGAACTTCTTTGTTATTTGTTAGAACAGATTCAATATAACTTTGTAGTTCTTGTGTTTGCTCTGAGCTAATTCGACCATCTAGTATTTGAGGATTGTCGCTAAACATACTACCAACCAATCCCGGCAGTCCCTTACCCTTCAAATCTTCAGGGTTGATAGGCGTATAATTCATTCCACTTATTGCCCTGTTTAAGTACCCTTCAGCTACTGCTTCAATAGTACCCTCATCAAGAAGTGCATCGTAATTAAACTGTAGATTTTCTTTTCCTATTTTATTTTTAACTACTCTTAAATCTCTGTGAAAACTACCAACAAGAGTAGCAAGAAACTTATCAGTTGCTTCATCAACTGGGCCTTGTTTATCTGTGCCTATTTCACTATATTTATCACCTTTGTATAGTTTGCCAGCAAAAGCATCTTGTACTGCTACCAGAGCATTTTGTCCTACACCTAATCTATAAGTACTTACAAAATCTGGTAGAGCCTCTTTAGATATGCCTTTAAGATTTCTCAAAGCAACAGCTTCTACTTGCTCCCTACTGGGCCTATCTCCAAATTCGTTTTTAGCTTCATTATAAGCAATACCGTAAGAAGGATTTTTGCTTGCCATTCTTCTGTGTGCCAGATCTTGTGTAATAGCTGATGTTTTAGCATTTTGCTCTTCAGGAAGCGAAGCGTAGAACTCAGGACGGGTAGCCATCAACTCTGTCATAAAGTTAGCTGTTTCGCTATCCATATCAAAGTTAGCACCCCTAATATCTAAAGCTTCTCTTAATCTTGTACTTAAATTTTCTTCGTACCCATCCTGCTGAAACATGCGATACCAATCAGCTTGCTGAGTTTTGGGATCTCCTCCTGTGAGTATCTGACGAACTGCTGAGTCTGTAAGATCTTTTGGATCTCTTCTAAAAATAAAATTACCTAAACCAGACGCTAGTTTTTGAGGCACAGTCCTATTTAACTTACTAGCTTTGTACCTTCGTAAAACTTCTTCGTTGCTTGGAGCTAATCTCAACTCATCTCTAAGCTTTATTAAATCATCAACTTCTACTCTAGAAACATCTCTTAATTCTTGTTCTTGTCCCGCTATGTCAGCAAGAACAATTTGTTCTACTTCAGTTCCTAAACCCTTGTGCTGACCAACAAGACTTTGAATAGCCCCTTCTCTGTTAAGCTGATACGCCCCTTCATAAATGTCACCACCTTGAGCGGCCTTGGTCATTTGAGAAATTTGAGATTCGACATCTTTCAAAGCGTCTTGTGTGGAACCCAACCTTCTGACTAAAGTGTTACCTTCTCTAGTTGAAAAGAAATCTTTAGAGTTATCACCCAGAAACAAGTCACCTGCAAAATCTACTACGCCTTCTCCCAGACCCTGTACAATAGGAGCAGCAAACATGGTAAGAAGCTGTTGCCTTTGTGCTTTTCTACGATTGCTGTCGTACTCATCTTCTCGTTGTCTGGCGCTTTGTGAATACGCTTGTCCAAGAAGAGATGCAAAATCACCTAATCCATTTGCCATTTTATTGCTCCCTAGCTAACAAAGATGGTGCTTCCTCGCCCATCATAGTATCTACTTCTTCAGTAGGTTGAGGTTCTTGTATAGTAGATAAGGCAGATCCTAGCTGTGTAGTAGGTTCCGCACCTTCTTCATCATCTGTTATTACAAACTCTATACCTGCTCTCTCAGCCAAAGATATGAGCATGTACGCTAAAGGTTCTGCTATGATTAACATCATGTCAGGATTGAACAGACCTTCTTGAAATCCTTTAGTAAGGAAAATCTGTACAATATCCATGATTGCAACTTCATCTTCCATAAGATCTAGAATACGCTCGTGTACATCTTCTGATGTAAATAAATCAAAATAATATTCTAATACGTCGTTCTGCTCAGTAAACTGAGGAGGCTGTTCCCAAGGCCAAGGCTTTTCAGGATCACCAGTTAAAGATTCTCCCGGTACTGGCCTACGTAGCTCTAAGGCTCTGCCTCTAGCATACTCTTCTATATCTTCTGGTGCTTCTGGTTCTAGTGCTACTTCTGCCATTTTATATTCCTTATGCTACCGCTCTTCGCATCCAAGCGTTGTAAGACTGAGAGCCGCCATACCCTATGTTGTTGCTATTACCTTCAGTGATTCCTGAGACAAATCCTCCATAGCTTACTGGCTGAAGTCCTACTGAAAGGTAAGACTGATCTGAACGGAACTCTCCTACTGGTCTTATATAGTCAGGTGATTCTGGATCTTCTGGCCCTAAGCCAACTGCATCCATAGCAGCAGAGGAAGCCACGTTAGTTACTCCTTGAGCAGTTCCTTCTATCCCTTTATCTAACAGACTAGAAGGACTGAACTCTTCTACTACTTTATCATATCCTCTACTAAAGAATCCTTTCTCTCCTGTTACAGTAATGTCTGTCTTAGGCGGCACAGGCTTAACAGGAAGAGTACCATCAGGGCCTCTCATTATTGCATCCATATCTTCTCTGCTTGGAGGAGTTTTTATAGGGTCATCAATAGAAGACATGCTTGCAGGTTGAGCAGTAAATGCACTTATATTTCCTGAAACCAAATCACTAGCAATATCTCCAAAACCTGATAAGTTTTTAGAAATACCTTCACCTACTTTACCTATTACACCCTCGCTACCTAGAAAACTAGTAGGGCCTCCTGCTGTAAAAGCATTCTTTATTCCTAATTTATTTCCTAAATACTTTGTAGTGTTACTTAAAAAACTAGTAACCCCTTCTGTAATAGTAGTGAATGGCTTTGCAACTAGTCTAGCAAAGTTACCTGCTGCTCCTAGCACAGTCTGTGCAGCACTGGCTATGCCTGATAAAGCTCCTCCACCAGCAGCCACAGATCCTAGCCCAGATAGCATAGTTCCAAAACCTTTCATCATAGCACCGCCTATCCCCGGCATGATAAACATCATACCTATTTGACCAGCTATGCCAAACTTGTTCATAAACTTTCCAAACTTGGCAAAGCCACTTTTAATTCCTTTGCCTATTTTCTTGAAAGTCTTTTTAACGCCCTTCCATGCTTTACTAAGTATATTAGCCAATTTCTGTCTCCCTAAACGTCATTCAATATGTCTTGAATTAAACCAAATATCTTTGTTCTCTGCCTTCCTAAAGATGTTTTATCTCTAGCCTTCAAAAATACATCGTTACCTAGCGCAGCGTTCAATAAGTTTAATGCCCTATCTTTACCACTCTCTGAACTCTGCTGATCAAAGGTAGCTTGATCTCTTAACTCTTGCCATAGTTGAGCTTGTGCAGTCTGTGACATATTAAAAGCAAAACTAGCTGATTGTTGATTAGCTGCATTCTGTGCAGCAGTGTCAAGAGTATTAGACTTTCTACGCCACTCAACATTAGACTGCTCTACAGCTTGTGCATTAGCAGCGTTCCAAGAATCAGTTCTAAATTGTAACTCTTGGTCAAACATTGCAACTTTTGCTCCTAATTCAGCGTTAATAGAATCAGCTTTTAAAGCATTTTCTGCTTCTAGTGCTGACGCTCTATTAGACTCTGAAGCATTGAACTGAGATAGAGCATTCGCTTGAGAAGCATTAAATTGACTCATGTTAGCTTCCATGCTTGCTAAAAACTGATTAGTTTGATTTTCAGATGTAGCATTAAACTGTCTTGCTGAATTAGTTGCTGCTTGGTCAGATAATAATCTTTGTTGTTTCATCTGCTGATCTAACACAGTAGATTGTTGTCTATTGTTAAGGTTTGCTAAGTCCATTTGTAAAAAGTTCTGAGCATTTGTAACTGCTAGTTTAGTTCTTTGATCTACTGTAGCTAAGTCTAAAGAAGCCATAGCTGTTGCATTTTGCATAGCTGCTTGTTGTTGATTACTCAAGTTTTGCATTGACATAGTTTGCATAAATTTAGCATTAGCTAATTCTACTTGTTGATCTGCGTTGAATTTAGTAATATCCATGTTGGCTTCAGTTTGAGCATTGAACATTGCTGCCTGTTGCTCGTTGCTTAAATTAGCAAGACCCATCTGATTCGCAAGCTGTGCGTTTACTTGTGCTGCTTGCATCTTCTTTTCATACTTCTGTAAACTAGCTACATTCTGTGCAGTCATGCTTTCTGAGTCAGCTTGATTTTGAGCAGTAAGATTAGCTAGTTCTACTTTTTCTGCTGCACTCAATCTAGCCAACTCTGCACGTTGCCTTAGTTCAGCATTCTGAGACATCATACTAGTATAAGTAGTTAATCGTTGTAATTCTCTTCGTTCATCTGCTGTAAAGTTTGCAGCATCTGTAGCAGCCCTTTCAGAAAGATTAGCTAAATTCATTTGTTGTTCTGCATTCAAATTAGCTAAATCCATTTGCTGTGCTAAAGTAGCATTAGTCTTTTTAAAGTCTACAAGTACATTAAGATTAGCTAACTCTTCTTGATTTTCAGCAGTCATTGTGTCTCTAGATGCTGCATTTTGCTCAGTAAGATTACTTAATCTCATTTGCATATCAGCAGACAGATTAGCCTTCTCCATATCTTGCTGTAGTTCAGCCTGACGCATAGTGCGATTAACTTGAGCATTATAATTAGTAAGTCGTGTCTGTTGCTCTGCACTAAGATTCTGCGCTCCTGCTGCGTTTAAAGCTTGGAGATTTGCAAGATCAGTACGAGTACCTGAGTCTAAGTTAGCTAATGCGGTCTGCTGTCGTTGACTAGACTCCTGCGAAGCTTGCTGCTGTGCAGCTTGAAAGTTAGCTAACGCTGTTTGTTGTTCTTGTTGTTCAGAAGTAATTCTAGCTTCTTGTCTAAACTGACCCTGCTGTACTTTAATTTGTTGTGACATCTGTGCAGTCTGAGATGCTGCTGTTTGCTGATTAGCAAGATTAGCCATGCGCACCTGCATTTGATTTTGAGAAGTAGCAAGGTTAGCTTGTTGCTCATTGCTAAGGTTTTGTGCAGCACGTTGCTGAAGAGCCTGTGCGTTGCTATTAGCAATAGGTAAGGCACTCTGTATGATTGCATTAAACAAGGCATCACGGCCTACTGTAGAGGCTTCTAAGCCCCTTTGAGCAAGGTTCTGCTCTATAGCTGCTACTGCTGGTCTTGCCCATGCAGGAGTCTTACCATCCTCCATACCTGCTAGTAATTGTTCCATTTGAACAGACACTAGAGCCTCTTGAGGTAGTGCTGCTACTGCTGCTGTTACTTGAGGATCTGCACCAGTATCAATTTGAGCTTGAACATTTGCAGGATCTTCTGATATAGCTGCTGTTATTTCATCAGGCAAATCAGCCACTATTGCCATCATGTCTGCTGCTGCTGCTGTACGTTCTGTACCTGTTACAGCTTGCATAGAGGCTGCTGCTGCCGTAGGAATACCTCCTATTTGAGAAGCATCACCTTGAGCAGCAGTTCCTGTAATAGCTTCACGACCTTTTAAATCTACGGAAGGAGCATCGCCTAACTGAGTTTTAATTTTAGAAGCTGCCACACCTACTTGTGCAGTACGCCCTCTGGCAATCATTACAGGATTACCTTGATCATCAAAAACAGGATTTCCTTCTGAATCTTTCTGCTGTACTTGCTGCCTATCAAAAGAAGGGATACCTTTTATTACTTCTCCAGTTTCAGGATCTATAGTGTCTTCAAGAGTAATTTGACTATCTGACACACGCCCTAATAAAGTAGAAGCATCTTCGTCACTTATTTGTTTAGCTGCGCGAGTAGCTACTTCAGGTGAAGGCATCAACCATAACTACAGTACCATCAGCGTTTCTTACTGCATTACCTTCAGCATCTAGCAAAGGTACTTTAGGCATCTCTACTGAAGATGCTTTTCCATCTGTTGCTGCTGCTGCATAATCTTCACCTTCTTTTCTTTCAGCAAACGTCGTAGTACCAGCTTCAAGTTTTTTAAGTTCTTCATCAGTAGGAGCAGTGGCTGCTGAAGCTTTATCAGTTAATGAACTTATTTCAGTTACAGAAGCTTCTTCAGGATCAGAACCTTGAGCAGCGGCTGTAGCAGATAAGTCACCTGCTTTTGCAGCAGTCACCTGTGCTGCATCAATGGCTCCTTTTTGCATATAGGTATTAGCATTCAAACCTATATCTCTAGCCATTGAAGCAGAATTAGGATAAGTTTGAGCAACACTGCCATCTTTACGTACTAAAGAAAAAGTACCATTTTTGTTTTTAACAGCCTGTACACTTGTACCAAACTTTTTACTTACTCCTTGTCTTATATCATCGTTAAAAGAGGATAAAGAAAAACCTGTTTTAAGATCAGCTTTTGTGACATCTGCTGTAGTTGTAGAAATACCTTGTGCTGTTATATCATCAGGAGCAGTAGTAGCTGATCTTTCTGATATTTCTTCAATATCATCTTTAGAAGTTGTTAAATTAGATAGAGGTTCTCCTTCAGCATCTACACCAGTTTTAACTACATCAGCTTTAGGCACAGTACCAGTACCAGCAGCAGCCTGTTCTACTCTTGTAGCAGTTTCTGCAATTCTACGTTCACGCTCAGTAGTGTCTACAACAGGTTCTGAAGAACCACCACCAGTAGTACCCCCTCCAGTATACAAAGGATTATTAGGATCTTCTGTGGGATCGTATGTAAATCTATCTCTTCCTTCCATTTGTGTATTTCCTGTATCTGTTGCAAGTGCATTGTTAGCATTAAAACTTGTTAAATCTTCAGCAGCTTTTTTAGCTTCTGCTGCTTGTGTCGCTGCTAACTTTGCGGCAGCTTCTTCTTGTGCTTTTCTTTTACCTTCTTCTGAAGATTGATAATCTGATAGTTCTTTATCTGCTTTTACTTTAGCTTGACGATCTAATTCTAGTTGTCTAGCATCTACACCTTCTGATGCAGTTTGTTTACCTTTAGCTACTGCTTCATCAAACTCAACACTACGGATTTTAGCAGCTTCTTCAGCGTCTTCTTTAAACTTTTTATCAGCTTCTTTTTTTGTAGCTAACGCAGCTTTACCTTCATCAGTTTTATAGTAGGCTGCTTTACGATCTGCTGCCGCCTTCATTGCTCTAGCGCGAGGACTATTAGCATACTTACCAATACCAGCAAGCTTACCTAAATTATACTTCTCTCTTTTATGCTTTAAAGCCTTTAAAACTTTTTTAGTATTTCTAGAAGATCTTTTATTACTCATAGCAGCATACTTCCAAATACAGTTACTGATGTAGTAAATACTACTGTAATTACTAGCCAAGCTAGTTTTTCCCAACGTGCTGCATGACTGTCAGCAACTTTACGAAGTTCACGTAACTCTACAGTACATTCAGCCCAGCGTTCTCCGCACTCTTTCTCATGCTCTGCTATACGTTCTAAAGCTTCTAAAGCTATGTCCATTTCTGTTTTAGCAGTCATAAGTGTTTTCACCTACTGCTTGGCTTTGCCAATGTTCAGTGCAATTACGTCAAGTAGTTTATAAGCCTTTGCAACCCATACGTCATCCGTAGGTGTAGGCGTTAAAGCTGCTACAGTAGATGCTAAAGCTACAG
>JGI24006J15134_10001619_pt1 | contig 12756 bp, 24 predicted proteins | sample LinPmetageLP53_FD_15134 | JGI IMG/M metagenome (IMG submission 15134) | reverse complement strand
AGTACATAGTACGACAGACAATAAATAAAAAAAGGGGGGGATGGGGTGATGATAAGTTTTTGAGAGCGCCAGAATAAGTCCCCCTCTTTTATATAGGACTAAGTTGGTATTCTATTAATCAGTACTGGATTGGTCTTATTAATCTTTTGACCAGTCAGTAATAGAATCCCCTAGTCTAGGGGAATCTAATTCTCAAATAATCTAATAATATCAGGGTTATTTATTGCAGATGCTATAGACTCTTGTAGCTCTTCTTCTGTAGTTTTTATATTTAACGTCTGGTTTGATTCAATTCTAGTTCCTTCAAACAATCCCACACCCTCTACTTTGCCCATTAACTCATATGCTCTTAGTCTTGTTTGGTCTGAACTTGCAGACTCGGCAAGTAAAATTAGCCCATCTAAGGCTTTCTCTCTCAGTGCCACCGAGGAAAGTTGATGTTTCTCCTGTCTTTCCTCCTGTAAACTTTGAATCGCTTGGGTAATCTTGGGGCTGTCGAGCATGACACAGCTTTCTTTGTAAATACTGGAGGGTTTCATCCCATCTGCACTATAAGCGAACTTATACGACATACTCGCAACACCCTTGCAATCTTAAGCAATTTGGAATTCCCAGAGCATACGCATTAACAAATTTCCATTGTTTATCTGTCAGCCCCATTTGGGCTTTGTTCTTTCTATTAGCCATAATCTCTCTTTTTTATAGTTTACTTACCCTAACATGTGACCAGTCAGCACTTCCTATATAATTTAACGGGCAACTAAAGAGGGGCAGAGCGTATTAAAATGCTCGTGTATGATTATACATAACCAACCCTCTTCACCCATCTGACGGGCTTTAAAACGTCTTGGTTTGTTCTCTTTCTGTTCTATAACGGCTATTTTGCCTGTATTCTATTAAATAAAAGAAAAGTTCTTTTTTTAAAATAAAATCCAAGAATAATCACCAGTCATGCGTTCTTTATATAGAAACATACTAAAAGGTGATTCGTTTATTTGGTCTGTTTCTGCCTATAGGATGTGACTAGTCAGTATTTATATATGTAAGTGTTCTAGGTATACAGTCAAATGGCATTTTTATAGTTTAGATACAGTCAAGAATTTCTTGCCAAAAGCAGTTTTTGATGCTAAGAGAAGTCTCTATTGACTTTTCGAAGTTACTAGAGGGGGGGCAAATTCCCTTCCATGCTGAAGTAGTCCAGATGATTGGATGAAAGAAAAATGGAGGTGCAAATCCTCCTCTGGAAACATAGTCCACTTCCAGACCACCCTCCCAAGCTGTGTTGCAGTCCAAACCCAGACACAGCCTTACAGAGATTATGTCAGACCGAGACATGTTGAAATGCTAGGGGATTTTTAGAGGTATTAATAGTTAGTGTTTTTGGAGGGTGTAACTGTCAGGTAGTGTGCGCTATCTCTGATGAGTTCAAAAGAACGAAACAGTAATTCAATAACCAAGGAGACTTTATGCTGAATAGAATAATTAAAGAGGATAATTTTACAACTTTCATCCAAGCAAAATTAATTGATATTGAAAGAATGGATAATTCCAAAAATGGAAATCCAAATTTTAAATTAAAGTTTGAGTATTTCGATGGTGAGGATGCAAGAGTTATGTTTGTTTATACTGAGGATGATTATAATGTGAACAATTCAATATGTAGTAATATGCTAGGAAAACTGTTTAATGTTACTGTATTTGATGAAGGTGCAGAATATAAATATCTTTCTGACTGGTCAGAATCACCAAAATATAAATTATCAACTTTATACAGTCTGTCATAAGACAAGAGGGGCATTACTGCCCCTTTCCCTTTTAAAGCATAACAACAGGAGAATAGAGAATGAAACAAAGCGATTTAATGTCAGGTGCGACTGCTGAAGATTTTAAAAAGTGGGAAGATGATTCCAAAACTTGTGCTGAAAGCCAATTATATCACATTATTAATGATTGCAAAAATGCAAGGGATGCCATGAGAGGGTGGAATCCACCTAAAGAAAACTATTATGCAGACCAAGCTTTTACTTATCAGGATGAATTAAACAGAAGAATTAAACTTAATTCATGCTAGTCACACAGCCCCAATTTATTAATTTTTAAAAGAAAACAGGAGAATAGAAACATGGCTATGATTAATCACCAGACTATAAGCATTGCAGACATGGGAAGAATTATCAGAAGAAACATTGCCCAAGAAAAGGTCACCCTAGTACTGGCTCAAATTGGTGTGGGCAAGACTAGTATTGTTCAAGATATATTAAAAGACCCATCCTTAAATATTGACTACGTTTTACAGCTCAATGGACAGACAAGACTTGTAGACGATTTCACAGGCATACCTACAGCACAACAAAATCCAGATGGGATTACTACATCTGTATGGGCAAACCAAGAAGAGTTTGTCAAGATTATCAGACTTGCTAAGAAAGGTATTAGGTCTGCTATTGTAATTGATGAAATCACATGTTGCAGTATTGAAATGTCCTCAGCACTTCAATCTCTGGTTCTAGAGGGCAGGGTTGGAACTCTTGACCTGTGGACTGAATACAATGGAAAAATTATAAAGCCTGCTATTGTATGCATGGGAAACAGACCAGAAGATAACAGCAATTATAATGATTTGCCTTTAGCCTTTTTTGACAGGGTAAGGGTTTATGAACTGCACCCAAGCGCAGAAGATGTAATTGAGTTTTCAATTAAAGATGGATGGCATCCATTAGTAACAGCTTATATGAAACAGTTCCCAAAATGCATTACAGAAGGTTTTCTTCCAGACCAGTTTGTTTCTTTTACTCCTAGAAGTGGTAAAGAATTGTCTGATGAAGAATTTCTGGGAGACATTCCAAAAGACTTGGAACTGCCTATTATTCAATCTATCATGGGCAGTGAACGTGCGAGAGAGTATGTTGCATTCAGAAGAGTTTGGACGGAATTAATTCCAAGAGAAGAAATTTACGCAGACCCTACAGGTTGCAGACTGCCAGAGGTTAACAGACCAGACTTATCGTTCACCCTCGCACAGTCTTTGTCTTACTTTATGACGAAGGAAAACGCAACTAAGACAGTCAAATATATTACAAGACTGGACAAATCATTTGCTAACCTGTGTATTTCTGATGCAGTCAAAAGAGACAAAGCTCTTATGCATAACGCAGAGATTAAAACTTTTGCTCTGGCTAATATGGATGTATTCACAGACCTTGTGGCATAGTTTAACAGGGGGCGAGCAATCGCCCTCTCATCTTTCAAGAATTTCTTTACTTATCAACAAATCAAAAGGGAGTTTCTATCATGGAAACAAATATCCAGAAGACTACTTATGTATGCAATTTCAACAATACTAATTATAACCCTAGATTCCTAGCGCATGGGATGGATGCCGAATTCAAAAAGAAACATAACATTGATACAGACCAGAAAATGTCTAGAACTTATATAGATGCATTTGGGTCTAGCCAAGACATGTTAAAGGCTATTATCAGTATTTCAAAAAGAGCAAGGGCAGTACATAAAAGTTTTGTTGTCTGTTCTGTAGGTTCTTCTACTCAATACGCAGATGACTTAATCCCAGTAACACTAATGGCTAATCACTCAAAGGCAATGGAAGAACTGAGACAAGAATATTTTGGTAGGGTAACAGACTTTCTAGATAATTATGTACAGCTAAAAGATAATGCAATAGCTGAGTTCAATGGTGCTGTAGATGGATTTTATTATCCATCACTAGAGGAAGTGCAGAACAAATTTTCTTGGAGTTTTAAAAAAAATGCTTTACCAGATGCTAATGCTTTTGACCAGAAATTAGGCAATCTTGAGCTTGAGCAAGAGATGAGAGACGATGTCTCCAGTAAATACAAAGAGTTAATTTCAATAGCTGTCCTTAATGTTGTTGATAGATTGAAAATAGATATTCAAAAAATTAAGTCGCAGGCTTCTGGAGACAAGGCAGTAAACGAGGCAACATTAAATAATTTTGCATCGTTTCTGACTATGTTACCAGATTTAAATATTTCTGGCTGTCCCAAGATTGCTAAAGCATATGAAGATGCAAAGCAATTATTAAAACACAGCCCCAGTGCTACTGCTGACCAGTCAATTAAGGATGTACTGATTGAAAAAACCACGTCAATACTTAATGACTTAGATGCAATCAATTATAATAAATAGGAGTTATTATGTTAAATATAGATAAGGGCATTAGCCCAGAGAATAAGGTTGTGAATTCAAAGGCTAAAATTCTTACCAAACAGCCCTTTTTTGGAGTGCCAGTCTTCAAACTTGTTTGGAAACAAGATGACTTGCGTGTGCAAACTGCATGTACTGATGGAAAGTCTATAATTTGGAGCGCAAAATTTTTTGATACATTGACCAAGGCTGAATCTACAGCCGTGATACTGCATGAAATTTTTCACGTCATTTTAAATCATCCCTTGGAGTTGAAAAGATTTTTTAAAAACAATCCAAAGTTTCAAACTCCATATTTTATGAAATTAGCTAATAAGGCTATGGACTATTCTATTAATTGGCAAATTAAATTAATGGAATGTGAATGGTTGAAACTTCCTCAATGTGCTTTATTAGATGAAAGATTTAAAGACATGCACTGGATTGAAATATTTATGGTTCTAGTTTCAGAAGATAACAAACAACCAGACCAAGGCAAAGGGCAACCAGACCAAGACCAAGACCAAGGCTCTGACACTCCAGACCAAGACCAAGACCAAGGCTCTGACACTCCAGACCAAGACCAAGACCAACCAGACCAAGGCAAAGACCAAGGTTCTGCGTCCGATGATGAAGCGACTAATGGTTCTGACCAGTCAAATGCTCCTACTGATGCGCCTGTAGATGAAGGTGGCATGGGTGGTGTTGTTATTCCTACTAATGACGATGGCTCAGATTTAACTCCTGCTCAAGAAAATGAGATGAAGAAAGAACTGGAAGTTATGATAGAGCAAGCCAAGAATGTCGCTAAGTCTAGAGGGAACTTACCAAGTCATTTAGCTGAACTAGCTGAAAACAACACAAAGGCAAGAGTAAACTGGGAAATGGTTCTCAGAAGGTTTCTTGCTCCTGTAAAATTTTCTGGTAGGTCATTTAAAAGGCTAAACAGAAAGTTTCAGACTTTGGGAATTAATCTGCCATCAAAGAAAAAAAGTGGTGTTGGAGAGTTAGCTATTGGAATTGATACGTCTTCATCGACTTCAATGGAAGAAATATCCCAATGTATAGCAGAGGTTCAAAAGGTATGCGATGGCATTAAGCCACAAAAAATAAGCATCCACTGGTTTACATCGAGGGTTTGGCAATCTGATACATACAGAGCAAAAGACAGGCTTGTTATTCCCTCAAAGGTTGAAAGAGGAGGAACAAGTTTTAAGTCATTGTTTGACGTTGTTAATGGACAAGCAACAAAACCTAAAGCTTTGATTGTTTTAACAGACATGGGCGATTCTTTTCCTGCCAGACCAAATTATCCTGTCCTATGGATTTCAACAAAAGAAAAAAAGACTGCGCCTTATGGTACAGTCACCTTCCTAGATGCAGTAGCTTAGGCTACTGCTCTACTTATCATACAAGGAGTATTCAATGTTTAAAATTAAAAATTATACTAACGCAATTAAATATATACACGATGAAGAATACATCTCTACTCGTGATGAACAAAGGCTAGAAAAAAATAACTTTAAAAACAGAAACCTCACAGACTTAAAAAAAATTGGTGGCAGGGATTACCATTCCTATTGTAAACAATTCAATTACACAGTTAAGGCAAAACAGTTTATAAGTTCTTTTGTTAAAAACAAATATATGGAAGATGATTTGAAAATATGTACAAGAGAAATTTATCGCAAGGGCAAAAAAACATGTTTCTACAAACATGTAGTTATCGAAGTTATAAAAACGAATCAATTCAATAAAGCAGTTCTTGATGCAGAAAGAATTACAACACCGGAAAAAGTTTTTAACTCATTTATTGAAGAGCCAAAAAACAATAACAATATACATTCATCGCCTTTTAACTATCAAATTATTGAGACGTTTTTTGAAGCCATTAAAAGTCTTGATAGTTCCAATGTTTGGAAGAAAGAACAACTCTACAAAGAAAAGGTGCGCATTAAAAAAGAGGGCAATTTAGCGCAGAGAAGGTCAAGAAGGTTTTTGCCCTTCTATAAGAATTGTTTTTTTAAACCAGTATTTAACAAAGAGGGTGATGCTATAGAGGGTACATGCGTTAATGACAGTAGCCTTTACGTTAATATAGAACTCAAAAAATTTGATTTTCCAGAACATGATAAAAATAAATTGGGCGATGAGGTGTATTGTCAATATAAATGGCAAGCAATTTTTGAGTATGGCAATAGAAGAGAAAATAGATACGAACATATTATTAATCTAGATTGGAAAAACAACGTAGCCAAAGAGAATATAGCCGTTGCCGACAGAAAAATTATTTTAAAAGCAAAAATAATTGATATTAACCCTATTGAATCTATACCATGCACAACGTTTAAAGTGACATGGTTACAAAGGGCTAGGAATGGCAATGTCTATTCTCTCGTAGAAAAAGATGGTTATGTCATAAGGCTTGGAGATAAAGAAAATCCTATAGCTATTAGGGCTACAGAACACCTGTCACAAGTCAGGTCTATTGCTCAGAATACGGCTACAAGAATATTTTTCCAGAAACTTACGGAGTAAACAATGGACATTACAAACAGGCAAAAAGGTTCTTATGGAGAGCATCTGGTTTTAAGCGAACTGTTTAAAATGGGAATGAATGCATTGTTATGGGATGGGGATTTTTTTGATGTAATATTTTACAGCCCTAAAGACCCTCTGCAAAAATTATTCAAGGTTCAAGTAAAAACGGCTAAGATTGAAAGTCGAAGACCACATTTAAAAAACTATTCTTATAAGGTGCATTACGGAAGTTATAAAAGAAGGAATGACCAAAAGCTAAAGCCCTTTCATGCAGACTTACTGGCTTATGTTGCCTTTGATATAGATAAGGTTTTTTTTGAACCTACAAAAAGACTAAACGTTACTCACAGGAGAATTAAAAGAATGCAATTTGATACGTTTCCAAGTGAAGAAACATTTGAAATGGCTATGAAAATAGTAAGGACTAAATAACGGCTTGATTTAAAGCCCTCTAGAGGGTTGTTCTTATACCCTTGGGTATGATTATACCCTCTACAATCAAGAATTTCTTTACATATTCTTGAAAATAAATTATTATAAACCAAACCATTTAGAAAAGGAGTTTTTATGAAACCATCTGAAATATACAGACTAGCCAGAGGTCGATTTGTAACTGGCACATTCGTTAAGAAAGACGGAACAACAAGGGAGTTCTGGGGCAGGCTAGAGTATGATAATAGACATCCCAGAATAATAACTTTCTACGATATGCGCATCAAAAAATACAGAAGAATAAGCTTAGATGCAGGAAAGTTAACAGTTAGATTCGGAGATATAGAGTTGAGCCATGTTGCTTAACCCTATATCAAGAATTAATGTTGTTTATGACCAGTCAATTTCTAGTTGGCAGGTTCATCATTTTTCTGGTGATAAGTGTACTAGCATTATTGCCTATAAAAGTATGAAGGATGCAGTCAGTCATGCGATGTTTGACGTTAAATTTTTTGAAAATAAATTTAGTAAAAAACCAGTGCTTGATATTTATGAAAAATATGGAAAGCTTTCTAGGTTTTCTACACCGAAAGACTGGAAAAAAAAGACTGACAGTTTATGGTCAAATTTTATTAAAGGAGAAAGTAAATGAGAGGTAACCCAATGCTTGAAAAGTTAGATAAGCAACTTATAGCTAAAATTAAAGGTTGGCTAAACGACGAAGTTGGAAGCACTTTTAAAAAAGAGATATTAGAAGAAGTATCTTTGGATATGATGGAAGATGATGACCTCATACATTTTGGCAGGCGAGAGTGTGCTGAAAGCCTACTTGAACAAATCAACAAATGGGAAAAAGAAAATAAAAGTATGGAAAACATTTGTTAGCACAATGTTATCCAAACATTTTTATTGATTTGCTTTCAATACCGAGAGGGAAAGTGAGGTAAATTATGAGTAAATTTAAAGTGCATGAAGTTGTATTTTACAAAGAAGATGATGATGGAAACCCGATTGAAGATGCTAATGGTAATGTTGTTCTTTACCATGATGCGTTTGGTAATTTAGATTTTAGTTGGGTTGCTGACGTTATTGACGAACATAATGAAGAAAATTTATTAGCAAAGGAGGTTATAAAATGAGTAAAAAATTAACTCTTAAAGAAATTCAAGGTCGAATAGATGACCTTGAAGGGCAGTATTATAAAGGTTCTAGACAGACAGAAGAGTGGTGGAGAATTACTGGTGATGTACATCCGACAGACCGAAGGCTTTGGACTTTCTATCAAGGACTAAAAAACCAAAGGGAAAGGGAGAAAGTAAATGAATATTATAGAACGAAATTCTAAAGAAATACTTGGTAGTCTTAGCGATTACTTAGAAAAAAAAGAAGATATGTGGAAACCTCTGGTGACAAAGAAAGTTGCTACGACACATTATTATCGTCAGAGACAGGCAAAACATTACATCACAGGTAATGGTGGTGACGATTATTATATTATCGTTTACAGAGGTCGTGATATAGATGACTTTCCTGTAGAAAAGCCAAGGGAAACAGTTCATCTTCACATAATGCGCCAAGACAGACAGCCAATATGTAACTATGCAGATTTGATGGATATCAAAAACCTTCTGCTAGGTTACGATGCTGATGGTGTTATGTTGTTTCCATCCACAAAAAGAGCAGTTGATGATGCTAATGCATACCATCTCTGGTTCATTTATGACACAGAACAAAAAAAATGGCTTGGGTTGCCCATTGGTTGGAAAAATTTAGGAGGAAAGTAAATGAGTAGTCAAACTATCACTATGACTATGTTGCAAGAGGTTATGTTTGAATTGTATGATGTGTCTAATGGTGAGACATCAATGTCAAAGCCTCTTGCCAAAGAACTTGCTGACAAGCTTGCAGAATTAGAAATGAGAATTATAAAGGAGAAAGAAAATGAAAGTTGAAGAATTAATAGATTATATAAATGAAAATGATGGAGATATAACAGCCATCAATATTAATGATGACACATCTAATGCTACTTTATCAGGAGTAGCAGGAAGTACGGATTGTTTTTATGATAGTATCGTAGCTTTGCCAAAGGGTAAGTACATATTATTAAAGGCAATAGATACAATAGTAATATAATAGGGAGAAAGTAAATGAATAAATATGGACATGTAAATATTTTTATATCTATGGCACTTTTTATAGCGCTTGTGACTTTAGGGGCAATATCAATAATCCTTGGTTTTTATGTTATTGATTTAGCTGAAACAACCACCATTAAAAAAATGACTGCCGATGATTGGTTTTTGGTTTTAACTGGTTCTGTTCTTGTCTTCGGTTCTTTTGTTTTTTTAAATATGATTAAAATAATAAGGGAGTTATAAATGATTCTTGAAACTGCAACGGCTGTTGTCTGCATGGCAAATGCTATTTACTTTGAGGGAAGGTCTGAAAGTATTGTAGCACAGGTTGCCATAGGACAAGTTATAATGAATAGAGTACATGATTGGAGATTTCCTAATACTGTCTGCGAGGTTGTGACTGATGGGTTGCGATACAAATGGAATGGCAGTATGGTAAAACATAAATGTGCTTTTAGTTTTTATTGTGATGGGAAACCTGAATCAATAAATGACCCTGTAGCTTATGACTGGGCAAATAGGCTTTCTATGGGGATTATTTCAGGTGGACTGAGTATAGACTTGACTGATGGTAGCACTCACTATCATGCAAACTATGTTCAACCTTACTGGGCAAGTGCCTTTACTAAAACAACATGCATAGACACACACTGTTTTTATCGGTGGGAAATGGAGTAATTATGATTAAAATTATAGTAAATGATATTGAATATTCAGACGAAGAAACTGGTGATGTTGTTCACAATGTTTCTTTTCTTTTGGGTGGAAAAGACCCTAAAGTAAACATTACAGTTCCTTGTCACTTTTTTGAAGAGACAATGCGTTCTATTGTTCAAGAATGTGTGACCAACAGAACCTATCAGTGGGAGCATGAAGTTGATAATGAAAAATCGTCAAAAGAGTTTAATGATGCTAAAGAAAAAAGTAAAATTATTAAACTTGACGAAACTATAAAGAAAAATTAATCTATTCTAAAATAGTCAAGGAATTATTATGAACAGATTAAGTCAACTTATGGTTCAGTTTAAAGACCTTAAGCTAAAGATTCGGTCAGCTAAGTCTTTGAAAGAGAGACAAAAGCTGATTGGTTCTTTGCTGTCTTTAAGGGGACAGCACAAAGAATGTAACAAGCATTTAATTTTAAAAAGAAAGTATTCTCAGAAATGGAGAAATGACAATAGATTAAAAGTCAGCAGATACAATAGAGAATATGCTAGATTTAGAAGGAGCAATGCAAATGGGGGTTAAAAATGACAGAATACCAAAAATATCACTCTTCAAAAAAAATGAAAAAAGAAAGAGCATTACGCAATAAAAACAGACGTTCTGCTTTAAGAAAAGGAACAGTTAAAAAGAACGATGGGAAACACATAGACCACAAAGATGGTAACCCAAAAAACAACAGTTCAAAAAACCTGAGAGTTATCTCTGCATCTAAAAACAGGAGAAAACAATAATGAATTATAGAAACATTTGGTTTTCTGGTAACACTTCCAGCTCAAATTTTTGGTCAAGGCAGTGTCCTGACCAGTCAAAAGAACAAAAAATAAAGGTAAAAAACAAGAATACCCTACTGTCTGGGGCTAGAGGGAGCAAAAAAGAAATGGCAACCTTTGAAGATAGAGACAGGACGGATAAGTCAGTGAGTGCCGTTGATTCAAAAAACCCTGACAGGCTATAGTTGATACTACCTTTCCTTTTTATACAACGTGATAGCTAGGGGGAGATTTTTACAAGAATGTCTCTTTAATTTTTCTCCCCCACCTAATCACGAAACATTCCCAATTCATCTAACGCACCTTGCAACGTCTGCAACTTCCCAGTGCGAGATTTCCCCACAGACCTAGACCACTCAGAAATATTTTGATTATAAATAACAACACCCTCAAGAAGGCTTGCTGATACGTTCCCACATTTTTTTTTAATATGACTTAATGCCCTGTTCAATGTTATTTTTGACTGGGCAGACCTTTCACTCATACCTGCACTTCCCCCAAGACGTATAGGGTTTGTTAAGAATGACTGGACACTTAATTTTATATTTGACTTGATGGCGAGAGAGTGCAACCACTCAGCAGACTTATGTTGTTCATGATTTATTTTATCTTGAAAAAAATATAAATCATACATACTTGTATCAGCATACCGAACTGTTGACTTTGAGCCATTCCCTATATAATTAACTTCAACAGGTCTGTTTCTCACAGTCTCCATTCTTATTTTTTTAAAATTCTTCCTCATTATATCTTCCTTCATGTGGATTAAAACTAAACTTTACCTGTCCAGTTGTTCCTAAAATATCATGGTATCTTGATTTTAAAACTCTAATTAAAGTTGAGTCAGCCAGTCTGTGAACAACAACACCAACATCACATTTATTATACCAGTGTCTTGAATCTTCTATATTATACATATTGGGAATTGGCAATGTCCCATCAGCTTTTTCTGATAATTTTGTAGGGTGAGCAACAACCATAACATGAACATCATATTTACTGGCAAATCTTTTTAATTTTTTAATGCTGTCCCCAATGTAATCTGTAGACGACTGCCTAAAATCCCTTGAATGGTCTATCTCATTATAAGGGTCAATAACAATTACATCTGCATCATGTTGAATAACACAAACCGACATCTTTTCTAAAAGCCAATCTAAATCAGCAGTCTCATCATCTTCTTTAACTATAAACACAAACCTTGAGTTAATAAAGTTCTGCACCATACCTTCGCCCGTAGGGCCTTCCTGACTATTATGCTCCTGACCAGTCAAACCCTGATTTAGAGGCAAAGGCCCGGGGAAGGTCGATAGCCACCTTTCAAGATTTCTTTTGTGGTCAATTTGTGGGGGTTGTTCAAAACTGGCAAAAGCTATTTTCAAATTGTATTTAATGCTAAGGCGACAAACAACGTCATTTACAAAAGTTGATTTACCATGAGATGGAATCCCAGTAAACACACTAAAATCGCCAAGCCGAATGCCAAGATGTTTATCAAGATTGCCCATGCCTGTTTTAAAGACTTCTGGTTCTGGTAATGGTGGTAACTGGTCAAGGGTGTAAACTCCAGATACTGCCCACCATTTCGCTTTCTTAATAATAGTTTGTATTGCATTTTCCCCATACTCCTTTACGCTTTCGTTAATATCCTTACATCTTTCTGACTGGTCATCATCACCATCTTCCAGCAATTTGACGCTGGAACGTCTCTTAAGTGGGTACTCTACCCATTTGCAACGAGGTCTACCAAGACGGAGAGCCAAATCTTTGGCGAGGGTGCGCCCTGCTCTATCCCCATCTGTTGCAATAATAATTTCCTTTACTTCTTTTAATTGTTCAATTGAATTATTTAAATACTCAAAAGCTGTGTTACTTCTTTCATCATCAAGAGGTATTGATTTAAGTGTTGCTCCATTTGGAACAGAAACAGTTTTAGGAAAGTGAGAAATTAAAGTTAAAGCATCCATTTCTCCTTCAGTGATGAT
>JGI24006J15134_10001616_pt1 | contig 12760 bp, 14 predicted proteins | sample LinPmetageLP53_FD_15134 | JGI IMG/M metagenome (IMG submission 15134) | reverse complement strand
ACTGTTAGCATTGGCATTGAGTGCCATTCTCGTAGCGCGTCAGGGCGTGTTGAGGCTGTTCAGATGGTAGAGGCTATAAAACAGGCTTTGCACCGTCAGGAAGCAAATGTAACGGTTACAAATTACAATGTTATCGAGCTAATATTTCAAACATATTCGGCTCAACGAGACTCAGAGGGTCGCGGATATACAGCAACAATTGCTTTACTCTGCACTCTTGAGGATGCCTAACCCTTCGCAGAATTTGGCAACTGCATTTCCTTAACGAACGCTGTGAAGCGATCAATCCTTTAAATGGAGACCATAATGGCAAAACAACTTGGCAGGGCGATGCTCCTGCAAATTGAATTGGTGGCTGGCGGCGGTAGTTTTACGAACCTCTGTGGCCTTAATTCAAAATCATTAACAATAAATAGAAATCCAATTGACGTAACAACTCCAAATTGTTCAGCTCCAGAGGGCTTGTTATTTACAGAGTCAATGGCTGGCAGTTTTAGTATGTCAGTCTCTGGTGACGGCTTCTTTGAAGATAGCACTGCGGAGGCAAGAATGAATGCTATTGCAATGGCGGCTGATAACATTGGCAACTTTAAAGTAATTGTTCCATCGTTTGGAACATACGCTGGTGCATTTAGAATACCAAGTCTCGAATTTGGTGGTGAAACTGAAGGTGGAGTAACTTATTCGATAACTCTTGATTCAAGTGGCACAGTAACATTTACAGCCTCTTAACTTGATAACGGCTGAAGCACCTCGTGGTGGCATTTCTGAATCAATCGGAGATGCCACCTACACTTTTCTATTGCGAAACCGTGAAATAGAGAGGTTTGAAGATAAGCATCGCGGCATTTTTGAACTCTGGGAAGCTTTTTTTGGTGAAGGTACAAAACCAAACTCAAAAGAGATAAAAGATCTTCTTGCACTTGCTCTTGTGGGCGGTGGTAAAACAGACAGTCAAGCAGATGAAATAATAGAAAAAGCAAACCCATCTGATCTAATGCGACTTTATCAAATAGCGCAAGCAACAGTAGGCATTGCTTTTATGCCAGATGTTCATAGTGAGGCAGAAGAAAACGAAAAAAAGGACATACCCCCAGAAGATTAAATGTAAGGGGGATGATTAAAAACGGCATTGTTATTGGCTTAGCGCCAGAAGAAATAAGAAACCAAATCCCAAAAGATACATGGCTTCTTTTTAAAGGTTGGAATGACGCACATTCACCAAATAAAGCTGGATCAGGTGCAATGTCAAAAACCGAATATAAAGAATTAGTAAGGACTGTTGAAAATGGCAATTACGGCTGAACAATTAAACGTTATTTTGTCTGCAAAAGACAAACAGTTTGCTAAAGCTATGAACGACAATGCGCGACGCGTTGAGCGGTTTGCCAAACGTTCTCAAAAAAGTCTTAATAAAAGTTCTCGATCATTTAACAAATTAGCTACAATGGCAAAAAGAATAGCACCAGCTATTGGCGCGGCAATGATTGTTGCACAAGTAAAAAAAGTAACAGCTTCTCTTGATGAAATTGGAAAAACTGCAAGCAACTTAGGTTTGACAACAGATGCACTTCAAGAAATGCGCGTAATTGCAGAAAGTTCTGGGTTAACGTTTGACGAATTTACCAAAGGTTTTTCTAAATTCTCAGTGAGTGTTGGTGAGGCGGCAACAGGAGTTGGTGAGGCATTAGGTGCGTTCAAAAGCCTTGGCATTGAATTAAAAGATGCAAACGGAAACACAAGAGATGCAGAAGTTTTATTTAATGAATTATCAGATGCGTTAAAAGGCGTTACAAATGATAGTGATCGTGCATCAATAGCGGCTGACTTATTCGGTCAAAAAGTTGGCGTAAAAATGCTAAACCTTTTAAAAAATGGTTCGCGTGGTATGGCAACAATGCGTAGAGAAGCAAGAGAATTAGGAATTGTAATTGATTCAGATTTAATTGCAAACGCAGAAGCAACGCAAAACAAACTTGATTTAATGAGTCGCGTTATTAGCGCACAATTATCAACTGCTTTAGTAGAGCTTGCACCTTTACTTGTTGCTGGTGCGGAAGGTTTAGCAAAATTAGTCACAAATATTGTTGCTGGTATAAAAGCTGTTCAGCATTTTTTAAATCCAGTGGGTGAATTGCAAGTTCAAACTGATAATGTTGTTGCGGCAATGTCAGATGAAATAAGACAATCTCAGCGATTAAACGCAACTTTAAACAATAACGCTTTTATGACTTTAAAAGCCGCGCAAGCAAATCTCAAAGATGCTATTGCAAGACACGAAAACGCCAAAGCAATGATTGCACAACAAAGAGCGGCGGCGTTATCTTCTCAAGAATATAAAAGTCTTAATGAGCAAATACAAAACACTTTATCACATATGCACAAAATATCCGCTAGTGGTAGAGAAGGTTCAATGACCACGTCACAATTTAAAGTTTATAGTGAGCTTGAAGATTTGTTGATGAAATTAATGAATAGACAAAGCGAATTGTTGTTAACAGATGCAAAATTAGCCAGCCAGTTCGACTTAACAACAGAAAACGTAAATAAATTAACAAAAGGCATAAAAGACGCTAAAGATGGTTTAGTTGATTTAACTGGAATGTATATCGATCCAATTAAAGCAAGCGAACGTTTTAGCTTTGCTCAAAAACACAATGTTAAAAATTTAGATGAACTTCTTGCGGCTTTAGATAAAACTGGTCTTACTTTAACAGATTTAGGTTTAACTACTCAAAGCGCGACAGATTTTTTAGAAGAATATTTTAAAGTAATGAAAAATCTTCCTCCAGTTGTTACTGAATTTGAAAAATCACTTAATAATCTTGGTTTAAGTGTTGATGAATTTCAAAGCATTAGTCAAACTTTAGAAGGTAGTATGACTGATGCGTTTATGAGCATGGTTGATGGTACTGCAACTGTGCAAGATGCTTTTAGGACAATGGCGCGTGATATAATTAAACAGTTGTATCAAGTTTTATTTGTCCAAAGAATGGTTGGTAGTGTTCAAACTGGTACAGGAATTGCTGGTGCAATTGGCAGTGCGTTTGGAATTAAACCGATACCACAAAAAGCGGCTGGCGGTACAGTAAGTGCTGGCACTCCGCACATTGTTGGCGAACATGGTCGAGAATTGTTTGTGCCACAGCAAGCTGGCAGAGTAATGACAACAGCTCAAACACAATCAATTATGTCAAATGGCGGTGGTGGTGGATCCGTTGTCGTTAATCAAAGTATTAATGTTTCAACAGGCGTTGCTCAAACAGTCAGAACAGAAATCAAATCTCTTATGCCTCAAATTGCTGAAGGCACTAAAAATGCTGTTTTAGATGCTAAACGCAGAGGCGGTTCATTTGGGAGTGCATTCGCATGAGCATAAGTTATCCTATAACATTTCCAAGTCACACAGGCGTAAGGTCTGTTGAATTAAGAGCGGTTAACGCTGTTGCAATGTCAATGTCACCTTTTACATACAAACAACAGGTATTCGCTCATCAAGGGCAACGCTGGGAAGCTGATGTAACACTCCCACCCATGAAGCGTTCAGACGCAGAACAATGGGTTGCTTGGCTTGTCAGTTTAAAAGGTTTGCGCGGTACTTTTTTAATGGGTGATCCTGTTGGGTGTACTCCTAGAGGCTCTGCTGGTGGAACACCGCGCGTAAATGGTTCAAATCAAACAGGTGACACACTTAACATTGATGGCTGTACCGCTTCACAAACAGGGTGGCTTAAAGCTGGTGACTACATTCAAATAGGTTTAGCATCAGCGGCTTCTTTGCATAAAGTTTTAGCTGACGCTAATAGTGATGGTTCTACTGAAGCAGTGTTAGATATTTGGCCTAATATTAACGTTGCACCAGCCGATAATGATTTAGTTTACACGACTAACACGTACGGTGTTTGGAGGTTAGCCAATAATGAAAGCAACTGGTCTATAAATGAAATTGCCATTTACGGTTTAACGTTTGGTTGTACTCAGGCAATAGTATGACGCGCGATTTAACAAACATATTATCTTATCTTGAGTTTGATGAGGTTAAACCATTTTTTGCAGTAGAGCTTTTATTTGAAACTGGCACAGTAATTGGCACAAATATAACAACTTTAGTTGGTAATATTACAGCTAGTCAAACAACAATAACGCTTAATTCTGTTGCAGGATTTTTTTCTAATGGTACAGTTTTTATCGGAACTGAAGAAATTACATATACTGGTATTACAGATCAAACCCTCACTGGTTTAACAAGAGGTTTTAATAGTACCACTGCGGCAACGCATTCTAACGGAGCAACGGTTACTGGAAGTTCTATTTCATCTGCACCATTGTATTTCTGGACAGGGTTAGGTGATACAACAATCAACGGATTTACATACGTTGGAACTGGCAACCTAATGCAAATTTCAAATTTAAAAGAAACTGCTGAAATCCAAGCGGCTGGTGCAACATTAACTTTTTCAGGCATCCCAGCGGATTTGTTAAGTTTAGCTTTAAGTGTTCCTTATCAGGGCAGAATTGGCAAAATTAAGTTTGGCTTAATTGATGCAGATAATAATTTGTTAGATCTTGAAAGTGCGTTTAATATGTTGCTGGAAAGTGGCGTTAATATTGGTCTTGAAAGCGTTGATCAATCTAACGTTCTTATTGATATGTTTGTTGGCTATATGGATCAAATGAACATTGATGAAAGCGCAGAAACATCAACTATTAGTTTAAGTTTAGAAAGTAAATTACTTGATTTAGATCGGCCTGTTCTCAGACGTTACAACAACGAAAGCCAAAAAGCATTATTTCCAAACGACAGAGCATTTGAATTTTTAAACGATTTGCAAGGAAAAGATCTAAGCTGGGGTCGAGCAAGTGAGACAACTTAACGCTCGTTATTATCTGTTTAATTATATTGATGAGTGTCACAACAAAGGGTTTAATTGGGGTCGCTGGGATTGTCTAAGGTTTGTTGACGGCGCAGTAAAAGCGCAACGCGGATTTGGATTTGCTGAAGATTGGTTTGGTTCTTACACAACAGCAAGAGGCGCGGCTTTAAACTACGCTAAGATTACTAGGCATGGTATTTATAATAACATTATAGAAGGGCTAGATGATCGCTTAAACAGGCTTAGACAGGCGCAAATTGGCTCTGTGGTGGCAGTAAAATCAGATGGTGAAGTTTTAGGTTATTCTTTGGGCATTAAGGTTGATGAAACATGCGCTTTTGTTGGATCTGAAAACTTAGTCTTTTTAAATTTAAATAATTACATTTCTTGGAGCATTGAATGAAAAAATTTTTACTTGCTTCAACGTTTTTAACAGCGTTTGCACCCATTCAAGCACAAGCTGATCCAATAAGCATTGCCCTCGCCGCCGCATCAACTTTTAGTTCAGGCTGGGTAGTTGGTGCTGGTATGACTACTTGGCAAATGGGTGCTTTTATGTCAGCGTTTTTACCACGTTTAGCACTTGGTTATGCGCTTAACGCTTTAACGCCAAAACCATCAAATAGAGGTGTAGAAGGTTATTCTGTAAATACACTTGGATCTGCCGCGCCAACGGCTGTCATTTATGGCGAAGTTAAAACAGGCGGTGTTATATTTTATCAAGAAACAACAAATCAAAATAAATATTTACACACATTAATTGCTTTTTGCAGTCATAAAATAGCAAACTTTGATGAGATATATCTAAACGATGAAGCTGTTGTTTTTGATAACAATGCATCCTTACATGAAGGCACAGTAACCTCTCCATTGAAATATAATGGTAAAGTAAGAATAAAAATACATAGAGGCGAAGATGATCAGGCGGCTGATACAGACTTGACAAGTGAAAGCGCACACTGGGGTGTTAATCATAAAGCTAGTGGCATTGCATATTTATATTGCAGATTTGAATTTGATGCAGATGTTTTTCCAAATGGCGTTCCTCAAGTAACAGCTTTAATTCGAGGCAAGTTTGTTCCTCAAGTTAATAGTGAAGTTCNTATGTATAATGCTGGGTCTGCACGTTGTTTAGCAGATTATTTAATTTATAGTGGGATCGCTACTTACGCAGAAATTGATCATGATTTATTTGAAGCGGCTGAAAATGTTTGTAGTGAAAATGTTACACTTGTTGGTGGTGGAACAGAAAAAAGATATCAATGTAATGGTACATTTACAACTGATCTAGCACCAAAAGATGTTATAAGTGGAATACTTAGTTCAATGGGTGGAATGCTTTGGTATTCTCAAGGTAAATGGAAAATGAAAGCCGCCGCTTTTACTAATCCAGTACTAAACTTAGATGAAAATGATTTGCGCTCAACGTTGTCAATTCAAACGCGCAACTCACGACGAGATGGCTTTAACAAGATTGAAGGCACATTTAGAGGTGCAGAAAGTAACTGGCAAACAAGTAATTATCCAGCAGTCACTTCAACAACTTTTTTAGGAATTGATAACAATCAAGAAAACACTGTAGAACTTAATTTTCCTTTTACTTCAAGCTCTCCAATGGCGCAAAGAATAGCTAAAATTGCACTATACAGAAACAGAGAACAAATATCTGTATCAGCGGTTTATGGTCTTAGGGCTTTGCAATTAACCGTTGGTGATATTGTTAGACTCAAAAACGAAAGATTAGGTTTTAAAGATCCTGATAACAACTCTTTAGGTAAATTATTTGAGGTTGTTGATTGGTCATTTGGGTTAGATTCTGAAATGTCACTTCAGTGCAACATGGTACTGCAAGAAATTAGCTCTGGTATATTTGATTGGAATGCTAACGAAACAGCATTTGAAACTAACAATACAACTCTACCTTCTCCTTTCTTTGTTCCAGACATAGGTGTAACTCTTGGACAAGGTTTAAGAATAGTTAATGAACATGTTGTTAATTTATTAAGTGTTACAACAACAGCAAGTGCTAACGAAACCTCACAAGTTGACAAAGTTGAGGTTGAGTACAAAGAGCAATCTGAAGCAATTTTTAAATCTTTAGGAACTGGTAAATTAGGTTTATTTGAAATACTTGATTTAGAAGCATCTACAACTGGCACAACTTATAACGTGAGAGCAAGAGCTGTAAACTCACTCGGTGTTAAAGGAACTTATACAACAGCATCAATTGTTTTCTTACCAGAAGCAACACCGCCAGCAAATGTTGCTAATTTTAGTTTTAGTATTTCTTCAGGTACTTTATTTTTAAAATGGAACGCTGTCTCTGATTTAGATTTAAGTTATTACCAAGTTAAGCACAATTCTTTAACATCTGGAGCTACGTGGGATAATTCAAGTTTTAATCCTGTTGGCATCGAAAAAATAGCAAGGCCAGCTACAAGTGCGGCTCTACCAGCTTTATCTGGAACATATTTAATTAAAGCATACGATAAAACTGGAAACGAAAGTGTTGCCGCTACAAGTTTTGTTATTACTGCATCGCAATTACCAGCTTTAGGTGCAACAACAACCCTTACAGAAAACCCAAGTTTTTCAGGAACTAAAAGCAATCTTGCGCTGTACACAACAGCTAACCCAGATGAATTAAGAATAACAAATTTTACTGCTACTGGCTCGTCTGGTGTTTATGAATTTAACAGTAAGATAGATTTAACAACCTCTCGAACAGCAACAGTTTCTTCAGAGGTTGTATTCACAAGACACCAATCAACCACTCTTTGGGATGCAATACCTCAAAATTGGGACACTTGGCCTGATAATTTCGACAATTGGACAAATGCAGACGTAGGATTTGATGATAATATAGTTTCAGTACAAGTTGCGGCTACAAATGATGATCCTAATTCTAGTTCTGCAACATTTGGAAGTTTTACAGACGCAAATGGTTCTCAAATAGTAGGCCGTGGTTTTAAATTTAAAGCAACACTGTCAAATACAAACCCAAATGTAACACCAAGTATTTCAGTATTAAAAGGAACGGTAGGATATTAAATGTCACAACATGATATGAACATAGCTAATCAAACTTCAGCTAATGCAAGAGCAGATATTAACAACGCTTTAGGTGCATTAGTTAGTCTTTCGTCAGGTACAAGCGCACCATCAACAACTTTTGCTAACATGCTTTGGTATGAAACTGACACAAACACTCTTTATATAAGAAACGAAGCTAACAGTGGTTGGGTAACGATTGGTATTATTAACGGTTCTGCATTTCAAGCAAAGGTAGAATTGGCATCTCAGTCTGACGCACAAACTGGAACTGAAAACACTAAAACAATGACTGCTCTAAGGGTAAAACAAGCAATTACTGAACTTACAACAAGTTCAATTGGTTTTGGTCAAACGTGGCAAGCGTATTCTACTAGTACGCGTCAAAATAATGTCTGGTATCAAAATTCAACAACTTTACCAATACAAGTTGCTATTGATCTATTTGGTGGTGGAAACGCTCAAATTTTAGTTGGAACAACAACTTCAAACGGAGTTCGGCTTGCAAGTTGGCCTAGTAATGATGGTCAATATGAGCGCAGTTCATTTAGTTTTATTGTGCCTATCAACCATTACTACAAACTAACTGCTGGAACTAGACTTACATGGGCTGAGTTAAGAGCGTAAAAATTTAATTTAGGAATAAAATATGGCTGATCAAAAGATAAGTGAACTTACGGCTCTTACAGGAGCTAACCTTGCAGATGTTGATGCTTTTGCAGTCGTTGATACATCTGCTGTTCAAACTAAGAAAATAACATATGGAGAATTAAAAGCCGCTCTAGATACTGGTACTGGTTTTGTTCGAATTACTGGCGATACAATGACCGGCAATTTAGGAATAAACGCAACTCCAACACAAAGGCTTCACGTTGGTGGAAACGCAATTATTACTGGTATTACTCGGTTAGGGAATGGAACAGCTACCTCTCCAGCGTATCAATTTGTTGATGATACAAACACTGGTATGTATAGAAGCTCTAGTGATGTGCTAGGTTTTTCTACTGGTGGTGGAAATCGTTTAACTCTTAATTCAACTGGTGCTACTTTTGCTGGCTCAGTAATTGCTCCAACATTACAAACAACTGCTGGTGGTACAGTCACAACTGCATCAGGTAACGATTTAAATATTGTGTATCCTAGTACTCGTTCTTTGTTCTTTAAAGAAGGAAGCACAACCACTTTAACTTTAGACAATGCGCAAAATGCTACCTTTGGTGGAAATATTATCGGCAGTGATGAGCTTCAGCTTTTACAACCTAACGGCGCTAATAACTTTGGGATGGAACTGAATAACTCACATCAAATTAAGTACAAGGCTAGAGGTTCTAGTGGTACTCATATATTTACAAACACAACTTCTGATACAGAACGTGCTAGGCTGGATGCCTCTGGAAATTTAGGTATTGGAACTACTAGTCCTAGTGCTAATGTCGAAATCTACGATACGCAAAACACACAACTAAGGGTAAACACAGCATCACACGGTTACTTAGACTTATCCAATTACGCGAACGGTGCGGGTGTCATGACAAGTGCCGCACATCCTTTGAGATTAGGAACCGCAAACATAGAACGTATGCGCATCGACTCGTCAGGCCGAGTAGGAATTAATCGAACTCCATCAATATCAAACTCTAAGTTAGAAGTTGGTGGCGCTGATAATGTTAGTATAATTAATGTTGAAGCCTCTGGTGTAACTGGCGGTATGGGTATCGGCTCAACAGGACTACAGTTTTTTCACGGCTCAACAGCACATATGCGGATCACCTCGTCAGGCCGCGTGGGCATAGGAACTTCGGCTCCAGACGCAACATTTACCGTTACATCAGCCGCTGAACCTATTGCTAAATTTCACCAAACAGCCACAGGAGATGTAAGTGCAGTAATTATGCAACACGGTAGAGCTGCATCTAGCACTAGCGCACAGATGGTTGCTTTTTTAAATGGTGCTGGAACACTCGTAGGCTCAATAAATCTGACTGGAAGTGCAACAGAATACGCTACTTCATCAGACTACCGCCTAAAAGAAAACGTAGACTACTCATGGGATGCTACTACAAGACTTAAACAGTTAAAACCAGCACGATTTAACTTTATATCAGACGATACAAATACACTCGTAGATGGCTTTATAGCTCACGAAGTTTCTAGCATTGTACCAGAATCTATTACAGGAACTAAAGATGCCGTCGATGCAGATAATAATCCTGTGTACCAAGGCATAGACCAAAGCAAACTCGTGCCACTACTCGTTAAAACAATTCAAGAGCTTGAAGCTCGTATAACTGCTCTTGAAGCATAATTTCAAACAAAGAAGGAACTAAATAAATGGCACTAAAATGGACAATTGCCCAGTGTGATTTCAAACTCAAGGTAAACCAAGATAGCAAAGATTACGTTAACGTGATCGATGTCATTCACTGGAGAGCAAATGATGCAGATGAGAGTGGAAACACTGGTACATCATACGGATCCGTAGGCATCTCAACTGATGATCTTAAAGATGGCTGGGTTGATTACTCTAAACTGACTGAAGCTCAAGTAATTACAATGGCTAAGAATGCTTTGGGTGCTGAACAGGTTAAAGCAATCCAAGACGGTATTGCGGCAGAGATATCGGCTAAAGCAAACCCAACGTCAGGCACTGGTGTTCCTTGGTAAGAATATTACTTGCGTTAATGTTGTTCATACCTATTTCTGGATATTCAGAAACCATAGTTACTGACAGCACAACAGACAGCACAGTTGAAAGTAACATTAACAGCAATACTAAAGTAACTTCTCCACCGCCAAGCGCAATCGCACCCTCTTTTATCACAAGCAATTCTGATTTGTGTACGGTTGGCACGAGCGCAAGCGTTCAAACTCAAATTTTTGGCATCTCAGGTGGCACTGTTTTTACTGATGAGGACTGCAAAACCATCAAATATTCCCGATTATTATGGTCATATGGTCTTAAGACAAGTTCGATTACATACCTCTGTAGAAGTTCAAGAAATATACATCTTGCACTTCAAGCCGCTGGCACTCCCTGTCCAGTTTATGATCCAGTGCAAAATCGCAGTTTGATTGGTGAAGAAGCACAAGAGTTTTGGAACAACAATCCACATTTAGTTCCAGAAGCTAAAGTTGTTGAAAAGAAAAAAGAATGGAATGAAAGTGATAAAACTACTGTGCAAGCTGTCGGTGGTATGGGTGCTTTGTTTGCCTTGCTCCTATTCCTTATGTGAACCTTATGTTTATGGGCGCACAAACAACGTTGCCAAAAATTCTTACGAATGGTTAATGATTAATGTTTTGCCACCAGAAGCTGGTTTAGAAATTCAAGGCATTTTTCATCAATACACCATAAATAAGCAAACAAATGCTGATGCTAAAGTGTTAATTGAAAACAGATATAAAAATAGCAATGAGAACGTTTACGAGCGCACCGACAACTGGGATCAGCTTCCTTCTAATACGAAGATTGGTTTTGACCGAATAACCCCCTCACAGGCCAATCTGTGGGGTCGTGGCAGTATTAGAGTGGAAGGGGATGCAACGTTAAGCGATGTCACAATTGCTTATAATTACAGATACGATCCTTGTTACATTCCATCTGATCCAACTTGTGAAAATTTTTACGAATGGTTTTATAAATTTTTAAGCGATAACAATCTTTTAAATGAAACTCCTAATCCATCAAATAAATATTATGACGAATGGCTAAAATTACAGGAAGATCAAAAGCCAATAGAACTTGTTAAAGAAGAAGTTATTGAAAAAGAACCAGAAGAAACTGAAGAAAAAGAATTTAAAATAGAGCAAGCACTTGCCGTTGTAAAAAACATGAAAGCAATCGCTGACCCTCAAAAACAGTTGGAAATTATTAAACAATTTATGCAAGTTGGCAGATTAGACAATTACACCTCAAAAGAATTTAAAGACAGAATTATTTTTAAAGAAAAACACGTTTTAAAAGATAACGTCATGCATGATAACTACGCCGCCTTTAATAGCTTTGCGGTTGATAAAAAACACGATCAAATTATTCGCTCTCAATATAAGGATTTACAATGAAACCTTTAGCTTTATTTTTATTATTACTTGCAAGCCCAGTTTTTGCTGTGGATGCACCAATTACTGGCACAGTAGAGCCTAAATGCTCAGTTTGGGTTGAAACAAATGCTGTTTACGGCTCACCATTACCCTATAAACTTTCAACTTTGCCAAATGAGGGCGGTGTAAAATCTGTAATTAGGATAGATGTGGCGCAAGCGAACTACTACAAAGCAAGGTTTACATGGCCTAACAGCTTTGTTTCTAGCCCACCATTAAACGACAGTGTTACTTTTACTGGTGAAACTGTTATTGGACAAGTTAGTGATAGCAACATGAGTAATTATCCAAAAACAACATATAACAATGTAAGTGAATTTTCTCCTCTCAGCATTGCTGGCTCGACTTGGTTTGTAACTTCATCAACCGCATCTTATGGCTCAACCAAAGCACTGCCCAGTGGTACTTATGTGGCTAATATAAAAGCGGAGTGCATTGCCCTCTGATGCGTTTAATAGTTTTATTGCTGGCTTTGTTTGCATCACCAGTTAACGCGCATGAAATGACACCAGCCTATCCTGTCTTAAAACCTAGCATTGTTAATGATGTCTCTTATACAAAATTAAAACTTTATAATCGTCGTGAAGACATAAATTATTATGCTATTAGCGTTCATACAGGTGATTGGAAGCCAGTGCCTTTTGCAACACAGCAAAGAATTATAAAAATTAAACATAATAAATCTACATTGTTTGAAGTTTACTTAAGAAATTCTGATATAGATAGAGCGGTTT
>JGI24006J15134_10001615_pt1 | contig 12764 bp, 17 predicted proteins | sample LinPmetageLP53_FD_15134 | JGI IMG/M metagenome (IMG submission 15134) | reverse complement strand
AAATCTTTTTAGTTTCTACTGACCGAGAAGCCACACCAATTCTACGAGGGGTTGACCTGCGCTTCCAGTGCCAAATAGAAGAATAGGTGATATGGTTCTTCTTAGAATATCCAATAATAAGTGGACTAATTTATTCTATTGTTTTAGGTCTTCCTTCTGGGCTGGTGATTGTATGGAGCCTAAGAGAGCTTAAAAGGCCTCCGGAAAAAGATAAGAACCTTTGGGACGAGGATTGGGATCTATGAGGGCTGGCGATCTTGTTAGATTTAAATATACTGGTTCAACAGATGAAGAGTGGAAAGTTGGTTTACTGATCGGCTATCATACTTGGGAAAAAATCGCTAGTATTTTATTTGAGGGAAAATTAGAACGCGTCAGGGCATCGTTAGTTCAGATTCACCGACGTGCTAAAAGAAAATAATATGACTACTTATATCTATAAAGGAGGTGCTATGACTATGCACGAAAAAATAGATACTTGGCTCGGTAAATGGGCATCACGAAAACTAATAGTATGGGCAACATCCACTGCTTTTTTGGCGTCTGGTTCAGTTACAAGTAGCGACTGGGTGGCTGTGTCCCTTGCTTACATAGGACTTCAGGGTGCAGCAGATATTGCCGCTAAATGGAAGCACGGCTGATGAAGAGACTATGGTTTAAAGCCAAAGAGATTTGGTGGAAAATTGTACTGGGGCTTGTCGTAGTGGCAGCCCTTTTGATTTACTTTTACCGCTTACTCAGACCAACGGATGATAAGACAGAGTATTTGGAAGCTATAAAAATAGAAGCCACAGCAGCCTTAAGGGAAAATGAATTGCGTGGTAGACTAGAGAAAGATAAGATTGGTGCCATTAAGGGAGCATTTGAAAGCCGTCTTAAAGATACGAAGAAAATAAATGATAGAGAAGAAAGATTAAAAGCATTGATCAGACTTCACAAGGAATTGGACATTTAAGGAGATAAAAAATGGTAGACATTCCTACACTAGATATTGAGGATTACGATCCCGATTTAAACGAAGAGCAAGAAACCGTTGAGGATAAATCCGGCGGCGCTCTAACTTATGCCATTGTTGGCGCTGGACAAGGCGGCGGTCGTATGGCTAAAGCCTTTTATGATATGGGCTATACTAAGACGATTGCTGTAAATACAGCCCGCTCAGATCTTAATGGGCTAGACATTCCGGACGAACAAAAGTTCCTCGTTGATGAGCACGGCGAACAAGGCGCTGGCAAAGATCAAGCCAAGGCTCAGGCTGCGATTGAACGCAAGGAACAAGAAGTGTTCAACAAGTTTCGTGAAATATTTGGAAACAACGTTGACCGAATTCTAATCTGCCTTGGTGTATCGGGTGGCTCAGGCGGAGGTACGGTCAACACTCTTATTAGTGTTGCTAAAAAGTACTTCACCTATATTGGTGTGGAAGATGTTGACCAGCGAGTAGGCGTTGTAGCTTCGCTCCCAACTGCTGGTGAATCTGCTTCTCCAACGGTAGCTAAGAACGCCCATGCTCGCATGACCCAACTTTGTGGGCTCGCAGAAAAAGGACAGATTGCTCCGCTTATTATGGTGGACAACGAAAAGATTAAAAAGCTTTACCCCAAGCTCACAGTCAAGAAGTTTTGGACAACTATCAACAATACAGTTGCCGGTTTATTCCATGTATTTAACGTCCTGGCAAATAAGGACTCAGAATACACAACCTTTGATGCTACAGACTATGATAGTATTATGCGCCAACCCGGCTGTATGATTATGGGCGTCACAAGCGTCAAAAACCTTGAGAACGAAACTGCTGTCTCAAGTGCCCTCAAGAAGAACTTAGAGAAGACACTTCTCGCTGAGGGTTTTGATTTGACAAGTGCCACAGGTGCTGCATGTATTGTGGTTGGTAGCGAAGAGATCTTTGAAGAAACTGCCGGTTTGATGGACAATATTGAGTTCGGATTTGATACTTTGGCTGCTTTGACTGGCGGCGCTATGGTCCATCGTGGAATTTATGAGGATGCGAACAAAGACAAGCTTGTCACTTATACTTTGGTGAGTGGACTCAAGCGCCCGGCCAAAAGAATTGAAGGTCTAAAAAAGTTTCTAAAGAAGTAAAATGAAGATAGTAGTTTCCCTCATATTGTTTTTATCATTTAATACTATGGCGGGCGAGGTCACAAAGTTTGATCCTCGCCCTGCCATGGTAGATCAAGATAGCAATACCTATGTTGGAGTATTACTTAGTGAAGAAGACTTCCGAAAAATGCTACAAGACAAGATCAACACAAGTGCTACTTTAGCAGAGTGCTCTGTGGACAAGAGAGTGTGTAATAAAATGGAAGAGACATACAAGATTTCTATAATTAAATTAGAAGATCAGCTTAAAAGAAATAACTCCTGGTTTGACAAAAATCGGGGAACGGTTGGTATTCTCACGGGTTTAATTGTTGGTGTGGGTATGTCCGTCGGCATTGTCCACGCAGTTTACCAAAGATGAAGAAAGACTCCAATTATATTGCCGCAGTAGAAAAAGCTATTGCAGAAAAATATGGCAAAGAAACCGTGCAAGACTTTCGGAATGATTGGGATGAAAAAAGAGAAGCTGAATATCTAGATCAATTAAAACAGAAAACCAAGAAGGCAAGAAAAAACAAACGACAAAAACCAGAGCATCTAGAAAGAAATTGTCCCGTATGCAAAACATATTCATTTTCCGCACAAGACGACCTATATATGAATAGGTTTAAATGTTGTCGGCAGTGTTATATAGAATATATTACACTATCTCCAACACATGAAAAAAAGTGGCAGTCAGGCTGGAGACCCAGTGATGCAGAGGTCAAAAAACGTATGTCTATAAGGAGACAAAAATAATGGCAAACATCTTAGACATTATAAAGGGTCTGAATCAAGCAGCTTCAATGGGCTACGATAGTTACGATCCAGATGTAGAAATAGGACTCAAGCGAGAAGAGGGGCACCCAATTCTAGATAGCCGAGTAATAGATGGATTTAGAGTTCGTTTCGCAGCAGATAAAATGATAGTAACCTATCAGAGCGAAATGCGCCTAGAAGAAATGCATCCTCGGAATAAATTTGAAAACGAAATAGAAGCCAAATTTGATGATATATTAAGATTCCTTAAAAAAGAATATAAAAAAATTACTAAGGAATCGGTGAGTTTAAGTTCGCAGGGCGATGCAGATATCCTAGTCCAGACCACTTCCCGAGTACACAGTTGGGTTCAAGCAACTAAACAATATAATATAGGCAATACTGAAAATGTAGATACAGTGCGCCGTATTTCTATTCGCGATGAAGACAAGTCTTACGAAAAGAAATTCAAGGACTTTCTTGAACTATCTTCGGAAAAGAAGTCTCCTAACGACAAAGCCCCAAAAAACCCTGATACTCCGGAGGCGTAATGCCTATAAGCAAGAGGGAGACAATGGCGGAGATTATCCGCTGTGGAAAGGACCCTGCTTATTTTTGTACTGAATATACAAAGATTTCACACCCCCTAAAGGGACTAATTCCTTTTGAATTATACGATTTTCAGACGGATGCTCTTAAGGATTTCAAAAAGCATCGTTTTAATGTTATCCTTAAAGCACGTCAGCTAGGTATTTCTACCACGGTTGCAGCTTATGTTTGCTGGATGATGTTATTTCATCGCGATAAGAATGTTCTTGTTGTTGCAACCAAGCTCCAAACTGCGACGAACCTAGTGAAGAAAATTAAGGCCATTCACCGTAATCTTCCGAGTTGGCTAAAGATTGCAAATATTACAATTGATAATCGCACATCATTTGAGTTGTCCAACGGATCTCAAGTGAAGGCTTCTTCTACATCTGGAGATGCCGGACGCTCTGAAGCATTGTCTCTTTTGGTTGTAGACGAAGCAGCCTTTGTGGAGGGTATGGAAGAACTATGGGCTGGTTTATATCCCACTCTTTCTACTGGTGGTCGCTGTATTGCTCTCTCTACTCCGAACGGGGTAGGAAACTGGTTTCATAAAACTTATACTGAGGCTGAAGAAGAAAAAAATGATTTCCATACTATCAAGCTGCCTTGGGAAGTCCACCCTGAGCGAGACCAAGAGTGGTTTGGAAAAGAGACTAGAAACATGTCTCGCCGAGAAATAGCTCAGGAGCTTGAGTGTAATTTCAATGCTTCGGGTGAGACAGTTATTCACGGCGATGACCTAAAGAAAATTATAGAAAAAGCTATTGACCCACAATACAAAACCGGTTTTGACAGAAATTATTGGGTATGGAAGCCTCCTGTAAACGAGGCACAATATCTAATGACAGCCGATGTTGCTCGGGGTGATGGCTCCGATTATAGTGTGGCTCAGGTATACGATATCCAAACCATGGAGCAAGTTGCAGAATATCAAGGTAAGATAACCCCCGACATGTTTGCTCCTTTGCTATTTTCTATAGGTTCTGAGTTTAACGATGCCCTGATGGTCATAGAGAATAATTCATTAGGGATTGGGGTTTTAAGTCGCCTCCAAGACATGGAGTATAAAAATTTATATTTTAGTGTAAAATCTACTCATGAATATGTTGATGAACTGACGGCTGGAGCCATCGGAGCAATTCCTGGATTTACAATGTCTATGAAAACTCGTCCTTTAGTTATTGCCAAGTTGGAAGAATTCATTAGAAATAAACTAATTACTATTAATTCAATGAGGTTAGCTAATGAACTAAAGACTTTTGTATGGCATAATGGGCGACCTCAAGCAATGAGAAGTTACAATGATGATTTAGTTATCGCCGTAGCTATTGCTTGTTGGGTAAGGTCTACAGCATTGACTGTCAACAAGAGAGAGATTGATTACAAGAAGGCTCTTTTATCTGGAATGTCGTCAAGCAAAACAGTTTTAAATTCAAAGATAGAGGGGCAACATGGATACCAAACACAAGGACAAAGACCAACTTTTAAAGATAATCAGGGAAATATCCAAGATCTTTCGTGGATAACAAAGGGATAAACAATGGCAGATTCAAACAACAATAATGATAATCCAAGAAATAAAGATTCTGGACTATTCCGTCGCCTAACAAGACTGTTCAGTGGGCCTATTGTCCACTATGATTCGCCGTCGGTAACTCGTGGTACCGCTCGGGATATTAAAAAGTATACCTTTACTAGTAGTACAGGTAGAGAATTCAAAAAGAAAGAATATTATAATCCATTTGGTGATCAAACTAATAAAGCTTTATATCAGCGCAATAAACAAGTTCGGTATACCGATTTTGAACAGATGGAGTTTATGCCCGAGATAGCATCAGCTTTAGACATCTATGCAGACGAAGTAACTACTTCTACAATATTCAACCCCATGGTTCAAATAGATTGCCACAATCGTGAAATAAAAGATATTTTAAACACATTGTTGTATAGTGTTTTAAACGTAGACGCTAATCTTTTTGGGTGGTCTCGCAGTATGTGTAAGTATGGAGATTATTATCTATATTTAGACATTGACGATACGTTAGGCATTACCAATGTGATCCCACTTCCTGTCAGAGAGGTTGAAAGAGTAGAAGGCACTGATCCTACAAACCCTAATTATATTCAATACTTCTGGCTTGGCGCGGAAGGTAACAAAGGTGTTACTTTTGAAAATTGGCAAGTTTCCCACTTTCGTCTTCTGGGGAATGACAAATATGTTCCTTACGGAACTTCGGTTTTAGAGTCTGCCCGAAGAATATGGAGGCAACTAACTCTATTAGAAGACGCAATGATGGCGTATCGTATTGTTCGCTCACCCGAGCGCCGAGTATTCTATATTGATGTGGGGAATATTCCTGCGGAAGATGTAGAGCAATATATGGAACAAGTAAAAACGCAGATGAAAAGAAACCAAATAGTGGATCCCGATTCAGGTCGCGTAGATTTGCGCTATAATGCAATGAGTGTGGACGAAGATTATTATATCCCTGTTCGCGGAGCCACCAACAATACTCGCATAGATACCTTGGCGGGCGGACAATTTACAGGAGACATAGAAGACGTAGAATATCTCCGAGATAAACTATTTTCAGCACTCAAGGTGCCTAAAGCCTACCTTGCACAGTCTGACGCACAAGAAGATAAAACAACCTTAGCCCAGAAAGATATTCGCTTTGCAAGAACTATTCAGCGCAACCAGCGTGTAGTTATCTCAGAGTTAGAAAAAATGTGTATCATTCATCTCTATACATTGGGCTTTCGCGAAAAAGATTTAATTTCCTTTTCTCTAAGCCTCAATAACCCCTCTAAGATCGCAGAGCTTCAAGAGTTGGAACACATTCGTACCAAATTTGACATCGCTGGCGCTGCTACAGACGGTTTTTTCTCCAAAGCTTGGATCTATAAAAACATATTTAAGCTCGCCGACGAAGAAATTGAACGTATCCAGATAGAACAATATGGTGATGGAAAACTCCAAGCTGCGTTAGAAGCAATTGCCACAGCTACCCCTACCGAAGGCGGCGGCGCACCCGCTGGCGACGATGATTTCGGAGGAGACTTAGGAGGAGAGTTGGGCGACGATACGCCAGCAGAAGATGCCGGAGAGGAAAGTACTTTGCTGGCGGAACCAGATTCTGAGCCAGGTTCAGAGCCAGGGCAGCGTAACGACAATGGGTATATGAAAGTTAAGAGCCCCAAGTGGCGACAAGGGGCAAGAAAGAGGAGTTACTTATCCTCGGCAGGAAACAATTTGGCTTCCTCTTCAAGTAGGAACCTATTTAAGGGGTGGAGTGGTGAAATGGGACCTTTGTCACGAGGAGTCGTCGGAGAGCAGGCGGATCACGAAGAGAAAGAAATATTTAAAACCCAAAACGACATCAAAAAGTTGATTGAACAATTGGAAACCCGAGATGAAACACAAACATAATAAAAAAAGAAATACCGCTTTTCTCTTTGAATCCTTAATAAAGGAAATGACAAAAAGCATGGTTGAAAAGGATGCTCAAAAGACCTCCTCTATCAAATTCATCTTGTCTGAAGCTTTTAGCCCATCCGGTATACTCTCTCAAGAGATGGACTGCTATAACTCCCTTCTGGAAAGCTCAGGACTAGATCAATATACCGCCGAAAAGATGATCTTTCATTGTAGAAGAAAGCATGAATTATTAGACCACAAGAAGATTTTTGAAGCTCAATCGGATCTTATTAAAAAAATCAATTCAGAATTAACACCCCAGGTTTACCAAAATTTTGTACCCAATTATCGCTCCTATGCGACAATTGCACAAGTCTTTAGTTCCCATACACCTATTAAGCGTAAAGTTCTCATGGAGAGAAACCTTATAGGAGACTTGATGAAGCCCCTGGGCCATGAAAAGCCTATGATGGAGAATATTAGTTCTCTAGTTGTCAATAAATATATTGAAAGGTTTAATAACAAATATGATTACCTTATGACCGAACAGAAAGTACTATTAAGTAAGTATATTTTAGCCGTAGGGGACAATAGGGCTGATTTTACAGTTTACTTATCGGAGGAGCTTTCACGGATTCGGAGTGAAATAGTAAAGTCTTTGTCATTAGAGGAAGTGAAAAATGATAATGATATGATAGCTAACACTAAAAAATTACTTGAACAAATAGATTCTTTTAATATTTCCGAAGTAGACGAATCAACGTTACTTAAGCTTCTCAAGCTTCAGACTTTAGTGGTTGAGTATAAAAATGACGATTAAGATAAAAATCTCTTCGGCGGATACGGATAAGCCTAAGCCAGTTCAGGCACAAGTAAATCTTCAAATAGTCAAAACACTTGAGGGTAATCTTATTATTAGCGATCATCAACATATGGACATTGTAGTGGTTCCTTCGTCTAGTAAGGTATTGACTATGCCGAAGCCCATGGCGGAAAAAGATATTTATGATTACCAGCGAGATCTTATGTATTCACTCTTTAGGGGTGGGTTAGTCAGTGCGGATGCGGCTCAAGGTGGCCCACGCTTTGGTATTATAGAGGCACAATATGCGTCTGAGGGAAGTGTTGATCCGTTACAATCTTTATTATTGCAGATAGAATCTTATATTAAGAAATCCCAAGCACAAATGGAAGCCGCAACGGAGTACGATGAAAACATAGAAGATCACTTTGTGGACCCCACGGACGAAGATAGTACCGAATATGGAGAGATCCCCCCATATCAGGACACCCCCCAGGGAGCCCGAGATGAATCCATGCCTTACGCTTATGCGGGGTATGGGTATATGTATTAATAGTAGCAGAACATGAATATTATACTTTATATTTTGTGTGCCTATGGGCTTACTCAGATCCTAGCTTTTTCTAAGTTGTTAGATAAAATACGCCCACCGCATTATTTTTTTAGCTGTCCTATGTGCCTGGGGTTCTGGGTTGGAGTACTTCTTCTTATCCTAAACCCATTTACAGAACTATTTACCTTTGAAGTTTCTTTGGTGAATGTTCTTCTTCTGGGATCACTATCCTCTGGAACTTCGTATGCGTTATGTATGCTCATCTCGGACGGAGGATTCCAACATGAATACAGAACTAAAGGGAATATGGACTCAGAAATGGATGCTAAGACCCGTAACCAATTGTTGCAGGGGTAGCTGTACCATGCGGGTAACGCCCGCAGTCTAAAGGAGATAAAAATGAATAAGAAATATGTATTACAAGAATTTATGAACCTAGATTATAGCGATGATCTTCTTACCGAAGACGAACGTGAAGGCAATCGGGTGGGAAATCACTTGATCGTTGCCGGCAAGATCCAAGCCGCAGGCAAAAAGAATGGAAACGGACGTATTTACCCTAAACCAATTCTTGAACGAGAAATGAAAAACTACCAAAAATTAGTAAAAGAGGGTCGTGCAATCGGCGAATTAGATCATCCAGATAGCTCTGTTGTAGAGCTTAAGAATGCTAGTCACCTCGTCACAGAAGTGTGGTGGAATGGAGATGATGTGATGGGGAAGATGAAAATTTTAGATACTCCGGCTGGAAAGATTGCTAAACAACTTGTAGAAGGTGGCGTACAATTAGGGATCTCAAGTCGTGGATTAGGTTCTACCCGACAAGAGGGAGGGACCACGATGGTAGAGGACGACTTCCAGCTTCTCTGCTTTGATTTGGTATCCGAGCCCAGTACCACGGGAGCATATCTCGTAGCTGAGAGCCAGGTTAAGACTCACTTAACTAAATCGGATCGTATCAACCGGGCCCTTAACGCAGCTTTGGGAGACGATTGATGAGTGGTGCAGGATTCGGTATCGGCGATGGATCGGGAGGATTTGTCACCAAATTAGAGGGCGACGGCGACGCTAAGATCGGGAACTCTGCGGATGATGTGATTCAGATCACGGGATCTCTTAAAGTTGATGGCGGCGCAGTATTCAATGAAGGCTCCGAAGACAAAGACTTCCGAGTAGAAAGTAATCATAATACTCATATGTTCTATATTGATGGCGGCACTAACCGAATTGGTATTGGAAATAATTCGCCTCAAACAGTCTTAGACATCACAGATCCGTTTGATGCTATCACGGGTCATGAGGCTGATGCTATTATTAGATTAAGAAGCAAGAGAGATGTGGGGATTAAACTAATCGCTGATACTGCTAACACCACTGGCGAAGCAGATAATCCCTTTATTGACTACTATTCAGATAGTCTGACGGACGCCACTGGGCGTAGCAATCGCCTTGCCTCCATGGCTCTGGAGGGTGCCGCAGGAACCACATTTACTGACTCTTTGGCTGGTGCATATTTTCTTGATGCATTTTGCCCAAACCACGCCAATTCAAACCTTAGACCCATTCAGCTTGCCAATGATTCATCAAACAACGGACACAAAGCTCGGATTACTATTGAGGGAACAAACGGGTATGTAGGCATCGCTACTAGTACGCCTGCTCACACTCTAGAGGTGGCAGGACAACTCAAGGCAACCGAGGAGGTGATATTTGGCACTACCAGTACAGACTTGGGTTCCGGCGAAGCCAGTACGCTTACCCCTGCTAGTTCTGTTCACCTTCTGACGGCCACCTCTATTATTGCAAACGCTTCAGGTATGCATATTATGAGTTTGGCAAGCGGTACAACAGCAGGACAAGTATTAAAAATTATATTAAACACCACAACGAATAATCAGCCCATTATGATAAGTCCCACAAACATACTTGGTTCATATAGTGCGATCGCCATAGAAAATAACAAACAAGGCGCAGCCTTTGAGTTTGTATGGACCGGTAGTAAATGGGCACTAATGGGAAATAACGCTTTAGCTTCAGTCGGATAACGGACGAGAAAGAAAACAATGAAAAAAGCAGAACTCAAAAATATTATTAAAGAATGCATTAAGGAGGTGATCTTTGAGGAGGGCATCCTTTCTGGATTAATCACGGAGGTAGCTCAGGGACTTCAAGGCTCACGACTTCAAGAGGCTTCACCGCCTCGCTTATCTAGACCTCCTGTAACAGATATTAAGAAACAGGTGATGTCCGAGATGGCAAAAAATTCTTATTCCGATGTAAAGGAAAAGTTCTCTAATCCTCAGCTTTTTGAGGGAACACAACCTATACCGGGAGGCAGTGGACAGGGGGCACTTTCAGGAGTTGCACCGAACGACTCCGGAGTAGATATCAGTAACATACCAGGGTTTTCCAATTGGGGATCCGTAGCCAATAATTTAAAATAACTTAAGAAAGTATTAAAATGAAAAACCACAAAAATAATTTCACAGCCCAGGAAATCACTCCGCTAGTTACCGTTACAGCGGAAGAGTGCCGTGGCGACGCAGAAAAAATGGTGCGTAAATTTATTAAAAAAGTAAAAAGAGATGGCATCATAGAAGAGTGTAGAGAGCGACAATACCATGTCAAGGAAACTACCCGCCGAGCAGAAAAGAAAAGAGACAAAGAGCGTCTCATTAGAAAATTAAACTCACAAAGGAAAGCTCTTTCTAATCCTAGGGAATACTTAAAGAGTAGAAGAAGGAGAAACTAAATGGCTACATCATCTGATAACACAAATTATTTTCGTGGATACTTTAATCAATCCCCAGGGATTGGTGATGTAGGATCATACCAAGTTTCTGGTATCCCTTATATTACAGGATCAGCATCTTTGGCTGCTGGAGTTGTCAATGAACAGAGGATTAGCTTCCCGGCTGTAACTAAATCCATTACAATTAGAAATACATCCTTCCAGAACGCAGCGTCCTTCGTTGTGGTATTGTTTTCATCCGCAAAAGATGCGGGTGATCGCGATACCCAGAACGGTTTACATCTTGTAACGTTACCATCACCTGCTGCTAGCTTTTCAGATGGTAGAAGTGAAATAACGCTTGACGCCAAGGTAAAAGAAATATATATTCAGGCTGCCGGCGCTGCCGCTGCGTTTGAACTTTATGCTTCCTTGACTGGGATCTCCTCAGCTAATATGCCAATTCTCTCGGGTTCGGGGATCAATACACTTAACCCTGCTGATGGCACTACCCCATAATAGCGAACCATAAAAATATGATGTTTCATCTGTGACGATACTATTTACAAATGATATATTATCATTTTCGTATCTTTACCCGAGAGGAACCCCTAAATGAGTACGATGCTAGAACAAGCGATAGTTGATGCCCAGAACTTAAAAGAAGCAGCTATTAAGAGCGCCGAAAACGCTATTGTTGAAAAGTACGCTGATGAGGTCCGATCCGCAGTTTCTTCCATTCTTGAACAAGAAGATGAAATGACTGCCCCTGCACAACCAGAGATTGAAAATACTGCACTAGAGGATGTGCCAATGGCACATATCCCTGGTGAAGAGGAAGAGATGGTGGTAGTAGATTTGGATGATATTATAGCTGCTGCCGCAGACGAAGATGAAGATGAAGAAGCCGAAGCGGAAGCATCCTTGGATCGCGAAGAAATTGCTGATGAGATCGGCATAGAGCTAGATCTAGAAGACGAGCTTCCAGCTAATCGCAGCGATGATTTAGAACTAGACCTTAACGAAGATGATCTAGTGAATATGTTTAAAGAAATGCTGGTTATAGATATCCCCGAAGCTGCAATGGAGCAATCCATGGAACAGCTTAACCAGGATGAAAAAGAAGAGGATGAAAAAGTTGAGACGATCCGAACTGATGGCATGGACGAGGACGACATAGAAGAATATGAACGCACCATGGCAAAAAATGAGGCTCTTTCTCGCGACAACCAAAATTTAAAAAATATTTTAACCCAAGCTAAAGATAAGTTACAAGAAATAAACTTGCAAAATGCAAGATTACTATATGCGAATCGTGTTCTAACTGACACCTCCCTGAATGAGCAACAAAAAAATAAAATTGTTGATATGGTCGGTAACGCAAATTCGGTAGACGAGGCGAAGACAATCTTTGAAACCCTTCAAAGGGCAGTGGCTAATGTCCGTTCGGACAAAGCACAATCACTTTCCGAAGTTATTACAAAGAAGTCATCCGTCATTCTCAGCGGCAACCGCCGTGAAGAAAAGACTCCCGTTGCGGTCCCGACCTATAATCGTTGGGCCACTCTCGCAGGCATGACAAACAAATAATTTAAAAGGAGATAATAAAAAAATGTCAGTCATCACAACACTAACAGAAGGCATCAGAGAGAGATCTCTTGCCAATGAAGGTGAAGCACTTCTCACTAAGTGGGAAAAGACTGGTCTTCTAGAGGGTCTTAACGACCAAAAGCGCAGCACTATGTCGCGTCTACTAGAAAACCAAGCCGGTCAGCTTCTCAAAGAACAATCAACTATGGCCGCAGGC
>JGI24006J15134_10001613_pt1 | contig 12769 bp, 16 predicted proteins | sample LinPmetageLP53_FD_15134 | JGI IMG/M metagenome (IMG submission 15134) | reverse complement strand
CGAGCAGTCGCGGCCTTATTCGCAAGGATTGCAATATTGACAGTGGGGTTGAAAAGTGCGTAATGCAGCAAATACGATATCATAACTGTAGACTTACCTGATTGCCTAGGCAGTTTACAGATGGTGAAACGATTACTATGAAAGGTTCCTACCATTTCCTTCTGGAAATCATACATCTTAAATGGAACAAGACCTTCATCAAGAGAAACAATTTTGACATAATTCTCTATAAAATACTGGGGGTTCTCCATACACTTCTGGTACTCAACAAGTTCTTTCTTTGTCCAGTTTTGTGCAACATTGGCCTTCTTGAGATTTGGATTACCAAGGTATTGATTGTCAGCCATTGATTAATTCTCTATTTTTCAGATGCTCTTCTGCAATATCATCTTTGGACTGTCCAAAATAACGAACCGCATTATGTGTTTTAATAAGTTCTTCGTTGACTGTTGATTTAATCATGACGCCATCATACTCATATTCATAAAGAAATTCACCAAGAATACGACCATATTTCCCCTTACCATCTTTTCTTGTGCGTAGAACCTGTGTTGATCCAATTGGTAGGTGGGACAAAACAAATTCCTTTGCCATCAGTCCATAAACCTTTTCTTCTTTGTCACTCGTTCTTGACTCAGGTGTGTCAACACCATAGAAACGAATCCTCTGTTTCTTTAGCCACACACCAAAACCAAGATCGATGTCCACATCAGCTGTGTCGCCATCTATTACTTTAACAATCTTACATGGATACTCATACATAATCGTCTCCCTGATCTATTTAGTATCTAACATATGTACCATCTTCATACACAATTTTATTAAGAACATAATGTCCACGGGAAGAACCTAGATATCGTGATTGTTTATTTACTGAAGGAAATGAACTTTCTTTTTGTTTTGTATTAAGATACTCTTCATTTTTATCATAATCATATATGTATTTTTTCATTGGCCATTTGTATGTTCTATAGTCACCGTTATGTCCAGCGTATGGATTAGACAAAGCCCACTTTTCAAAATAATCTGTATAGAAAAATCCGTGTTCTAAATGATACACAGATGGGTCTTTTAGAAATCTTGGTGAGATGTGTCTTGATGTCAAATCATCAATACTCCTAGCAAACCACCAAAGTAACTCCCAACATGTTTTTGGTTTGTATGGAGACATATCAATATATTTTTCTGTTGTCTTTAACATATCAGGGTCTTTCATGATATTAATCCAATCGTGGTCTTTGATTTTGAAGAACTCCTCCATAGACATTTTTGATGATATTGCGAGAAATAAATAATCTCCCCCGCCACCATTCACATTGATTGTTTGTCCGTTCCACAACTGATCATTATCATAGATATAGTCTTCGTGAGAATGCCACTGCAAATTAACTTTCTTATTGACTAACAAATCATAGAAACGTGGATTTTCTTGTACACTAGCTTTTGATAGATACACAGTAAGACTTGTATCCAATCTTTTAGTTTTCAGAAGACTTACCAATGCACATGTACTGTCTATACCACCAGACCACCATAATCGTATTGGTTTACCGATATCCCACAATTCTGCAGCTCTACGATTAGTTAACTCTTCGAAGGTTGATGTAAAATTTGTTGGAATATCTATAAGAGGATTTTCTATCAAATCAAGTTTATTATCAAAACCAATTCTAAAACGAGGAGAATGTAATCCGGTCATCTGCTTGATCATCTGATACTCATCTCTTGCACTTATTTCTGGAAAGAAATTGGGATGATAATAAAGAATTTTACTCATTAATTTTCTGCCTTATTATGTCTCTCATTTTAATTCTATCAATCTTACCTGATGACAGCTCCGGTATTTCTCCTTGCCACAAATACTTTATACCTATACTCAAAGTTTCTCGTATATAATTTCTGGGGTCAGTATTATCCTCAACACATAAATACAGAACTCCATCAATTCCAATAAGACATGATTTGCCGGAACAAAGAGATTCAACTTCTATAGGATTTATATCTCGACCACCAAGAGGACCACCAAGAGATATGAGAAGTTTTGTTCTTCCTGTTATAACTAAATACCCGTCTTCATCAATTCTACCCAAGTCACCTGTATCATACCAATCGCCATCAAATTTTGTTGACATAAAATTATGCAAATAATCTCTGGATATCAATATCTCTCCATTTTCACCAACCCTTAGCATATCGATATTCACTTTACCAACAGTTGAAAGTCTCTTGTCTTGCGTATCATCAACACTGCACATTTGAGTAACAAACATCTCTCTTTGTCCGTATCGGTTCAATACCACACCAGATATTTTATCCTCTATTTTTAATGCATGTTCGTAATTTGATGGTGCCCCAGTAGTATACCAAATTCTAGGACTTAGTTTTATATTATCAATTTCAGATATCGCAGATAATATAATAGGTGTAGCTATAACAATACTTGGTTGGTGTTGACTGATGTCTAAAATGTAATTCTCTATTTTTTTATTCCGTTGCAAATTATTGTTACAATAAAGTGTAGCACCAAAAAGTAATGTCATTATTAAGGTGGTGTCACCAATGCCGTTTGTCATATGCATCGGACAAAAAACAACATCACTAGGAGTCATTTTGAAAAGCTTACCAATAATTTGTATTTGAGAAACTATTGCCGATTGTGTAGCAAAGAAGAACTTAGCTTTATCAGTTGTTCCACTACTCATTCTTATTTGATAACCATCAGGAATCGGATGGAAATTTTCTTTTAAGAATTTATCTTGTAAAGATGTCTGATATTTTGATCTGGCCTGAGGACGAGACAAAAAGGGTTTTTGGGCAAAGGCATAAGCTAAAAATTCAATGACACAATCAATACCATCAGGTAAACATATTATACCATATGGTGTATCATCAATATTTTTAGACCTTATCTTAGCCTCTTCATACAGAGAAATATATGTAATTTCTCTTCCTGTGTCAAGTTCTTTTACTGCAATATGATTTGGATTATTTTTAACAACATTTTCTATAATACTCTGTATTATAGAAACATCACCCATCTTCACTTTTACCCTTCAACATTTTTTGTAACTCAGCAGTGCTGCCAACAAACAATGCATTCGTAACACTCTTCGGTGCGTTATTGGGAACCTCTTTGAGTTTCTTCATCTTCTCTTGCAAGTCACCAAGTTTTTCGGTAACTTCTGCAACATTCTTGATTAACTGTCCAGCAACCTCGTATGCCCTTGGATGTTCACCCTCTTTCGCAAGTTCAAGGATACCCTCAATTGCATTAGAACCCTGTTCAACCAACCGATAGAAGTTTTCTCGTTGATACTTGTAGTCAGCATCAATGTCTTCACCCTCTCCTAGCTCTACTGGATAACGGGAAACATCAGACATTTTGGCGTTTGGGTTTAAAGAAACTTCTGGTGGAATAACATCCCCAACCACACCAAGTGCTTTATCGATAACATTACTCATCTTCGCCTGTCACTGAATTATAATTTTTTGCATCTTCGAAGAATGATGTCACCTCGTTGAAACCAAAATCGTCATCAGCATCAGCACTGGTTGGGTTTGGTGTAACAGTAAGTCTCTGTTGTCGTGTTGGTGATTGGTCAGGCATATCAGTGTATGCATCAACCTGTACCGTCTTGATAACCTTACTAGAAGTAACAGGACCATAGAGATAGAACTTACAAGTGAAATCTAGAGTATAGATGATCGCACGTCTTGTGGTAAAGTCACCCTGATAATCATCCTCATAAGAAATACTGTTGAGAATAACGGGAATATCTTTTTTTACACCCATATCAGAGTTATCATTCATCGTGATCGTGTAGTCTGGTTGAAAGTACGGAAGAATCTGTTCAACAATTTGTAGAGCATCATCTGATTGTTTTGCAAGAATGTAAAGTTGAAAATTGACATTGTAGGGAACAGGCATATATTGCGTGTCCAACTGTTGTGTTTTGGTTGTGTCACCCTTAACCTTTTTGAACTTCTGAACGCGATTTAGTTTCCGGCCGGGATCATAGGTGAGGCCTGTAATCTCAAAACCAATACGGGGCAACGTAACGGCAGCTGCTTTACTAAGGTCTGCATCATCGTTCAATCGAACAAGAAACTTCTGCCTTGGACCATATGCCAAAGGCACCTTCATAGTCTGCTGAACATTTCCAGCATTGTCCTTACGAACCAACTGAATGTTATTAAAAATTGTTCCGAAACCCACAACTACATTGCGTACTGTTTCGTGATAAAATTGTTGTCCTAGCATTAATCTGCACTCCCTGCATCACCAAATGGATTCGACTCACTAAAGTCCAGTACCGTATCATCCAATGTTTCAAACAACTCATTTTGAGCTGTCTTATCTGTACTCATATCACCTACTATATAGTCTTCTTGTATAAGATACTCATCCGCACCTGTTTCAAGTAGGATACTCTCACCACCAAGATCAGTTTCATCTTCACCAATAATATTATCGCTATCTGTCTCATCCAACAATAGACCACTTTCACTAGTTGCATGGCTAATCCTGATTTCCTGATTGATGGTAGTTCCAGCTGCCTGTTCAAGTGTTATCTGATAATCAGAACTTGCAAGGGACAGTGCAGATTCAATTGCGTCAATTTCTGTGATACCTGTATCAAGAGCTTCTGAACCGTAATCAAACAAACGACATTTTAATTTGTAAACAGGGTTATTATCTAACTGATGAAATGGTTCGTCGTGATCCACAAAGTTAATCTCAAATAATTTCTTGAGTGTGGGGTGATAAATCGCATCACCCTCCAGTGGCCTATCAGCATCAGTTGCATCAGTTTCATTTATAATATAAAATATCTCGCCCTCTAGTTTAGATGTCGAGAGTGTACCGGACTCCAATTGAATTGAACCAGACGATGTTGAATCTGTTCCTGCTTCTATTTGTATTTGTTTTGTCTTCTCTTGAAACCGTGTCTTACTTACAACGAAGGTTGCTTCACTAAGGTTCTGCAAACCAAACTGAGACATTAGTTCTCGTTCTCCAGCAAAACCACCTCCAGAATCTTCCATATACATTTCGATAAGAGACTGAGTGTTAAACTTGGATAGTGCGTCTTCACCAAGAACAGTGTCTTCTGCAACTAGTGTGCGGTCAAGATAATATACATCATGACCGTGAATCTGAATTGCTTCTGCAACTAAGTCAGCATATAGAGACTGCTCAGTTGCAATTGCAGATACATTACTTGTATGAAAATGTTTATTTACTGCCATGAATTATCCTATCATGTAGTTGACTGGCAACTCAAACGTGAGCTGAATTTGTTCTTCTAACTTATTAATCTCTTCCTGTGCCTGTGAATAGATAGTTTCACCATTCATAGTAACACCACCAAGCATCGCAACACCACTAAACTTGGATAGGTTTGCTCCCCACTGTTGTTTAATCAGTGCTGTCGCATATCTCTTTAGGAAGATGTCATCAAAAATGTCTGTGTAAGTTGTCGGGTCTATTTTGCGATAACATTCTGCAATGATAAAATCTTCATCAGCAACAAAGTCATTCGACCAATCACCATCAATGTAAAGACGATTCTGGTGCTGGTTAAATCGGATTGGTGTTTCTCCAACAAGAATATGTTCTAGAAGGTCTAGGTTGTCCATTGCCATCTGATACTGAATGACAGAAGTAGAAGATAGGTCATATAAGTCATTAAGACGCAACTGGTAACGAACATCAAACATGTTGGAACCACCGCCTGTGCCTGTAAACGGCCAGACCTGTATCACGGACACAACAGCAGAAGGCATTGGAATAAAATTACTACCCTCTAGAAATGTATCAGTAATAGTGCTGTCTACTGCATCAGTTCCCGTTGTGGTTATATTTTCTTTTCCACGCGCAACATCTGCTGCGGTAATCAGATGTTTAAGATACATTTTCTCAATACCATCATAATGATATTGTGCAAAATATTGAAGAGCTTCATCGATACGGTCATCTGCTTGATCATCTGATACGTTAATATCAACAACACCAGAACCTAGTGCTCGAAAACAATAATCTTTGAATGTTGATTTACTTGTGGGAACAGCCATAGAACACCCCTTTTATATATATTTATAAGATTTGTTTTATTGCGATCAAAAGATTAATTATGAGGTTTAGTGACCAGTATTTGCTGAGAGGACGATTTATACTCATTCTTATGGGTTCGATTCCATTCTGGATAACTTTTTCCTCTAAATTTTTGGCCTACATAAGCAATATGTCTTGTTTCTGGATTACTTTCTTTTGTGAAATATTTTCCATATTTTCCCTCTTTCATAATAATATCATCAAGTTCTGCCGCAGCAAACCCTTCTTTTTTCTTTTTATTATACCACTCCCAACATTTACATTTGGAGCATTTTCCACAAGGGCAGAGAGAGACTAGCTTTTGAAGCTCTTTCGGTATCAACTCCCATGTCTCCCATCTTCCTATAGGTTTATCTTTACGATTCATTAACGGCCATTCAATGGGAATATCTGTATGATCTCTAACTATAGAATAATCTACTCTAGAATAAGATTGGTTTCCTCTTCTATAAAAATTTTCAATATCAAAATTTTGATAATGCCAATTAGAAGGACTCCAATTATATGTATTATATGCAATACATATTAAATCTACATTATGCATTTCTGACAATAATGCAACATTATACCATTTAGAAATTATAGTTTGTGATTTATTATCTTCTGCATGGTCTTCAAATTCCGCAAAACCAAAATCAAAATCACGAACATTTTCTTTCAACCAATTACATATAATAGGATATCGTGCTACGTCTTGATCAGATGCATCTAGACGAAGTATTCTTGATATAATATTATCTGTGGTTTCAGTAAGGAGTTTATATAACATAAACACACTATCTGAAGAAGAGCTAGTTGCAGCAAAAATTTTCATAGTCTCTCCATTCATGAGGTTTGTTTCTATGGTTTGTAAAATGTACAAACTTTATATCTGGATGAAACTCTCCGCCCATATATATCCAATCATTCCCCGTTGCTTTATTATATCGCTCAGTCATATTGTATTGCCAAGTTCTGTTGTTTCTAAAGTCTATAACCTTATCATCAGCAATCCATCTTGCAAACCATTTATTGGGTAACGTAACGAGTTCTAGTCTTTCCCTCACGCTATCCTCTACAAAATACTGCTCGCCATTAACAGGACCAGTGGTTTGACCGTTCTCTATGTAGAACTGTTGCCAATGATGAATATCTTTCATAAACTTATCATAGATATATTTACATTCCTTTGGGTAGTACTTGAAGAATCCACCATTAATCTCATAGGTGTCAGAATCATTTCTCCACCAGCCCGGCATTGCTAGAAACTGGCCCGATTTTATGGGGTAGTCAAATACTTTTTTATAATCACCCACAAGTAAAATATCAATATCTATTACACAGATTGGTTCATCGATGTCCAACTGCATACCTAACATCTTATTCCATTGAAGGGTAACGCTTGGATGATACGGTTCACGAACCCATATAAAGTTATACTCTGGTAATTTATTTTCTAAGTATGTCTCATACTCTGGGCCATACTTATCACCGATTCGTATTGCTACGATATTCATTTGGATACCCATGCATCTATTTTTTGTTTGGTTGGTGAAGTGCCTCTATAAAAGGTTCCATTAGATGATGTCAAAACATCTCGTAATTTTTTATACGAATTGACCAATTCATCTAGAGTATAATATGCGTGTGACATGTGATAACAAAAGATATTAGTTGCGTCGAAAAATACTGTCTTACCTTGAATTTTTTCCAAAATTCTATCATAGTTTGGTGATATTAAATCCATCAACCAATACTCAATGTCATAGTCCCTTTCCATTTTTTCTTCTAATTGCCTTAAATTTTCAAAAGAACCCATACTTTTTACAGATTGTTTTGCAATAGAATCAGGAAGTACCATATCATGGTCGATCATTTTACCATAAGAGTTAATTTCTGGCAAAGACATATTCATTTCTATTATCATTTGTTTTATATCTAAATTTTCTTGACAGTAATCAAACAACACAACTTCACCGTCAAACTCTAATTGGTCTGCAAGTAGTGCAGCACGATAACCAGCTGTAGTTGAAAATATAATATCAAATTTTTCTGTAGGTAGTTCTCCAATTCCTTCTGTATTCTCTATATAAAATTGTTTTCGTATTCTTGTCATAAATCTACTAAAATAATAATCGTTCATATCTACATTGTCAAGGTCTTTCCAGTATTCAGTTTGAGTATTTCTATAATATGAAAAAGATTTCCTTGCTCTTTCAGAATGGGTAAAATTTATGACAGTAGGCATCCTCTCTACATCTGCCCATGAGGGAGTATAGTCATCGTGGAAATTATCATCTGATCTTTTAATAAGATCATATCTTTTAGACATATCAGGAGCACCAATATCTTTCCATATCGTAAGATTTAAATTCATATGTTGGTGGTGAAAAAATACTTGTTGTCCAGGCTTTGCCATTATATGAGCTTTGCAAAACTTACCGCTCTTCACAAAATCATAGAAGTCTGTTATTGGAGTAACCCGTTTTTCGGGTCCGCCCGATACCATATCAAATACCATACCAACTGATACAATCATAACATGAGTGTGATCACATTTTAAAAGAACATCATGAACTTCACTTCTATAACAAAACCGAACATCATGCCCGGTTGATGCTCCAGTATCTCCCCCTGTCACCATAAATGTTGTAGTTTGAGTTTGTTTCTCTATTCCAAAATCCCATTTTAGTTTGTCAGGATAAACTATCAGAAACAACATGTGTTTGAAGTCTTTTTTAATTTTTATATTCTTTGTTTCCTTCTCCCATAAGGAAACAAATTCATCAAAGTTATTCATAATATTTTAACCTTTTTAACATAACGATTTCCTTTACTTGTACACATTTCAAAACATATAGGAGATGACTCTTCGGGTTTTTCCACTAAATCACGCATGAATTTTTGCCATGGCTCTGCACTTATGATATCCTCTATCGTATCATTGTTATCTATATGTAACTTATCATCAAACAATGTTTTCACCTTTTTATCTTTTGGAGAACTAGCCCTATCCAACCAACAACAGGGGAGAACATAACCTGTAGCAGATACGGCAATAGGCCTACCGTTAGTTCTGTTCGAGTCTAAACACTTAGGCTGAAAATTCTGGATTTCTTGGTCTGTAGGGGTCTTGCTCATTTTTCCATCTCCCTGAGTAATTTATAACGAATTGTATATTATTGTCTTTTGCCATCTCATATGCTTCTTGAATATGATCTTCGTTATAACTGAAAACTATATATTGCCAATCAATCTGTAGTCCCTTCTTTGCACCCATTTTCATAACTTCAAATAATTTTTCACCATCTTGATTAATCCTATACATACAACTCTCTTCTGGCAAACCATCTAATCCAAATACCCATCTTGTTTTTGGATTAGTATCAAATGCTTTTTCGTACCAAGATATTGGGCGTTGTGATGCAGCAGTATGTACAGTAGAGCTCTTCTGTGCGTCCTTACACATTTTTAAAAAAGTTATAAAATTAGGATTAAATATAGGGTCAGATACTTGACCACAAAAATGAATATACCTAAAATATTTGACAATCTTTCTAAATTGGTCAACAGTCATATAACTGCCGGGAATATCTTTTTTATTTTTCCAATCTTTTCGCATACACATTGGGCACTCTAAAGCACAAAAATTAGATATATCTAAATTACATGCTCTGCGACTAAAATCAAACATCTATCTCTCTCAANACATCTTTTCCAAATTGTTTAACTAATGATTGACTCATGAGTTTTTCACGTTCCTTATTAAAACCCCCATGCATGATAAAATGAAACCTGTTCTCATTTGAACTGTTTAAGGCTTCGTGATTTACGCCGTTGTCAAACCAGAAACCCGTGCAGTTCTCAAAGGGCAACTCTTCCTTTGTGTCTGTGCGTCTCAGATAACAATTCTCTGGTTGATAGAACGCAAGATTGATTGCACCAGCAATGTTTCTAGTTCTTCCTTCTCTATCTCTTTTTTCATTGGAGTCATTATGATCTACAATAGCACCGCCCGGCTCCAATAACATAAACCGCAAACGTCTGTAGGAATTTTCTTTGTGTGGAAAATCTTCTAACCATCGCTTAGTCTCAGGTGCGACCTCTGCAACCTCAGTCCACCCCCAATCAACATCATTCTCAGATAGTCCATGACCGTCTGGATTTTTTGTGTGATACCATCCTAGTGATGGGTCAGAACCTTTCTCCACAAAACTGTGTATAGCCGCAGAACACCAACCATCTCCGTCACCGTATCTATGATCTACAAAGAACCCCTCATCATATACTGCTTGTGCTTCTTGAATACAAACCTCTGGTATCTCTATGTCAATCTTTAGATACCAAATATCATGATCTCTGCACCAATTTGTAATCTGTTTGTGACTCATTTTCCTATCACCATGAATCGTGTCATACCATTTGGTAATTTTTTTGATCCTTTATATTTTATATCTACAATATTAGCTTGTTCTGCAAGATGAAATTCATCTTTTACACAATTAATATGATCGTCATATTGATCATCATCTGAAGACTGTAAAACATAAAGAGGGTCTTGCAATTCTGGATTCCATTCATAGAATTTTGTCATAGGATACATGTGTTCGCAAGCGCAATTTATAATTATGTCAAAATCTTCTTCCAAAGATTTCATCATGATGTCTTTAATAGAACATTGATATTTATTAGAATCTTTGTATCTCTTGTTAAACTTATAACTAATTTCCTTTACATCTTGATCAATTTCAAAGTTTTTTATCCACTCTATAGATTCAAAGTTATCATATAAGAGGGGAACAATATATTGAGCAAACCACCCAGCAAGGATTGCAACCCTTTTTGGTTTGATATCTAACTTAACTAATTCTTCGACTAGCCATAATTTACTTACCAATTGAGAGGCGTTCATAGAATCTAGAACCCTTCTAGTCATATAATGATAATTTCCAGCATTCAACTCACTGGAAGCTAACATTGCATTCTTCCAATCATTTGCCAGTTCTGGTGTAAATTGTAAATTCACGTTTTGGCCCTCCGATACTATTTTTACCATAACGATTTCAACTCCTCAACATCATTAGTTTCTGCACTATTATTGAACAAGCAAATTTTATGATCCTCTCGTATCTTTCTCTTTTCCATATCTTCTGGAAAAATGTTTCCTTTATACCATGAGTAAATATCTCCTTTAGGAAATCCCTTAAAGAATCCCCCCTCTTCATTCCAACAATTATACCAATGATGGTTAAAATAATTATCTACACTAGGATATGTAAAGAAAATAACCTCAGCATTCTTGTTAATTTTTTTTACGATAGTTTCTAGTTGGCCACGATCCCAACGAATCACTGAAGAATTAATTGGGGTTGACTTATGTTTAGCAAAATTACTTTTGACTGTTATTGTATCGTTCCACCACCCTCTTACAATATATGGTTTATCCATAGGTAGTTCAAAAAAGTATTTTAAGTCTTGGTGTATGATAACATCAAGGTCTAGGAATAAAAACTTATCTCCCTTTATTCTTGGTAATATTTGGGGGTCTTCGTTTAGGGCAAACATATAACATTTACGATAGGCCCAGAAAAAATCACGGTCCTCTAAATAGTACTTGTCCCAATAGGTTGGCAACAGTACATCATAGGGTTGAGTGGGTTTGTCTGTAAGGCAATAGAAGTTGAAAGGAACTGAGCAATTATTCTCGCATTGATTCTTTAATTGTTCAACATATGTGCGGTCATATTTGTCGCCCCACTTGACACATAATATAGTATTCATAAATACCTCTTTCTAATCGTCTTCTTGTTCATATATAAATCCCTTTTCCTCATAGTGTCTATATTTCTTAAATCGGGAAAAGAAAAGTCTTGCTTTAAGTATAAATTTTTTCATACGCATTATATATCTCCTGTGATATAATTTTATGACCTTCAGCATTGGGATGAGTATCTCGATACGTATCTTCAACTGAAACCCTTAACTGATTTCTTTCTGGATCAACTTTATCTAATATATCATCAACATTATATCCACCAATCTGTTTCAGTATTGGCCAACCTATAAACTTCTTTTCGTCTATTTCATCAAATATTTTAGAATCTATCATTGCTTTCATAGCTAATCTTAAAGTATCTCTTCGGATTTTACCGATCTTTCGGTCATATTGTCGATCATCGCGAGACAAACTGGATGGCAAAGAAGTCACCGACTTTTGGTATGATAGGATGAAGCTCCGTGCGAGGGGACTTGTCCCTTGTATCATAAGATAAGGAATATCCTTTAATAGTATTTGTGCTATTAAGAAGTGTCTAAGGGATTTTATAGTTACATCATATGTATTATTATACTGTAATATACTATTCCTAGATTTTGAATCTATAGGATACTTTTCAGTTTCAGAATTGTCTCTATGTGGATGAAAGGAGTACCATGCATTTGCCGAATCTTGAAAATCCTGTCTCATCCATTCACTCCACATCAGAACTATAAGACCAATATTTTTTTCTGTTAAAACTGTATCCACAATTTTAGATAATATATATTTATTCCCTAGGCCACACTGTCCAAGATTAACACACTCCATATCAAGTTTATCAGCAAGATGTTGTGGCCAACGGGGGAAATTATGATCAAAATCTGGAGACATAGGATTGTTCAGATAATGTTCAGTAA
>JGI24006J15134_10001612_pt1 | contig 12770 bp, 19 predicted proteins | sample LinPmetageLP53_FD_15134 | JGI IMG/M metagenome (IMG submission 15134) | reverse complement strand
TACTCTCATGAAACTCGTCAACTCGACGCATCCACATGTCTTTATAGCCTTGGAACTCTCGGCCTGCTGTAGAAAACTCTGCAGTGGAGCCGTCTGATCTTACAGCCATCAAGATCACAGCGTTGTCGATGTTAGTGCCGTGGATGATGTCATGAGCCAAGGCATAGGCTGCAAGCTGACAAAAATAATCCTCAATCCACTCGCGCTTCTTTGGCTTGTTGCTTTGCTTAAAATCGATGATGGCAGGCTTGTCCCTGTAAACGCCGACCAAGTCAGTTGTCCCTGCATACTTTTCAGGATAGTACAGTGAAACTTCTGATCCCCAGATCTCATTCACGTTGTGAAAGTACGTGTTGATAATCTTGTAGCCGAGCTCGTAACCTTTGCACATCTCCCACCTTGTAGGTCTTGGCAGGTCTCGATAGGCGACCATCCGTTCAATGACTTCGTGCAGATATGTCCCCACTAAACCTGCTTCGTTCTTAATACGGTCAGCTTCCTCCTCACCTACGCGCTTGACCCAAGCGTCGAGAGCACCCTTGTCTTTCTTTGTGGCTGACAGAACAGTAGTCACGCTAGGCAGTTTCTGCTCACCGTAGATATACCTACGACCTTCGGGCAGGTCTTGCCTCTGCAATGAGGCATATTGATACAACTTTCTTATAGGTATTAAATCAACCAATTCTTCATCTCCTCGCCAAGCACCTCGTTGGCAATATCAATTTTAGCTCGCAGGGCTTTTACTATCTTTTCGTCAATTGTGCCAGGTACAAAAAGATCTACATAAGTTACCGATTTAGTTTGCCCGATCCGGTGAGCGCGATCCTCTGACTGCAAACGCACTTCTAAGTCGAAAGAGTTACTAAAATACACAACCGTGCTCGCTGCGGTGAGCGTTAAACCGTACCCGCCAGTGCGAGGGTTGCCGACAAAGAATCTCAGCTCGCTGTCCATGTCTTGAAATTCACGGACCACGCGCCTGCGCTCCTCATCATCCGTGTCACCATAGTACGTGCCGACTGCAGCCATGCCGTACTCTTTCTGCAGAGCAAGCTTGATGGATTCGATGTCGTGGCGGTAGTTCGCCCATATGATGACCTTGCCTGATGTCTCTTCGACCACGGACATCATTTCAGTAACCCTGTTTGTTGGGATGTTGATCTCTGTCCCGTCGTCAAGCTTTGAGTGACCACAGGTGATCTGATGCAGCCTCATCAACTGAGTCAGGGCGTTGACTGTCGTCGTCATGCCTTGATCGAATAGCGCCAAGGCCATTGTCTTCATGTCGTTGTAAGCCTGTAGCTGCTCGGGCGTCAGCACTACTTCGCGCTTGATAAAGACCTTTGGTGGCAGATCTAAGCATTCTTCTTTGGTCACGCGATAGCTAAATCGATCAAGCTTCTCTTTAAGCTCATCAAGCTTTCTATAACCAACGATTTTCTTAAAGCTGTGCGAACCCATCTGTTGCTCTATGACGATGGCATACCGTGCTCGGAACGAGTAAAAGCTAGGCGCATCGAGGCACTCCTCTGACAGAAAAGCACACTGCTGATACAGATCCATAGGGCTCCGAGTCACGGGCGACCCTGTCATGATCCGTCGATACAACGCCTGCTGACCGACCTTTAACACATTCTTTGCACGCTTGGCGGTCGGCGTTTTGATCGTCGTGCTCTCGTCAATCGCCATAAAGCACTTGGTGTACATTGCAAAACGCTTGGCGTACTCCATACCTTTTTTCGTGGACAGAGCCTCCACGTTCATAACAAGGATCTTTAAATCGTCGGACACGTCCCACAGTTTTTCTAGGCCAATCTTCTCAGCTTTGCGCGGGTTAGGTGTCCACAGCGCTGTGCGATGCAGGATATGGTCAGGCAAATGCTTTGGCAGTTCTTGATCGACCCAATTCCTGTACACGCCTTTCGGCGCGATGATAAGCGCTGAGTTAACTTTGCCCACGTCATAAAGCATAGCGATATTATTAATCACCATGAAACTTTTGCCAGTACCCATGTCAGCAAACAACGCAGCTACAGGTTTTTTCCAGAACCTTTCCAGATACTTACGCTGATGGTCAAAGGGCTTATTTTTAAACGCATAACGCTCAAGCCAGATGTCTTCCATTTTTTTCTCCTTTCTATGCAAAGCGACTTGCAGCCGCTGAGAAGTTCATTGTACACTGCTTGTTCGCTTTTGCGAAACCTAAAGAAAGGAGAATGAAGTGCCAAAAGTTTTTGTTGTCTCTGAAAGTCCGAAACACAACATCGCGCCCGCATTAGATTATGGCGAGATAGAAGTGGTTCTGCCTCCGTCGCAGTCTCAAATTATATTCTCGTCCGCGCCTACCGTGTCACGGATCAAGCGTGTGCTAGAAAAGTTTAGCGACGATGACTACCTGTTATTTATTGGTGACCCGACGGCTATTGCAATACTTGCAACCGTAGCGGCTGCTAAGAATAGTGGAAGGTTTAAGTGCCTGAAGTGGGACAAACAAGAAAGGCGTTATCTCCCGATCCAGATTGATATATTCCCGCACCGAGGAGGTGATGATGATTGACTTTGAAACAGACGCAAGTGCGCTAATTATTAACGACGACGAGATTAAAGGTATAGCAGCCTTAGCTAAAAGAGCTAAAGTTCTGCAGACCGAAGTCGAAGAATTGGAAGAAGTCATTAAAGAGCGCAAGGATCAGTTTAGAAAGTTGACTGAGCAGGCGATACCTGAAGCCCTTGCGGAGACAGGCATGAAGGCGTTCATGATGGACGATGGCTCTAAGGTCGAGCTTAAAGATTTCTATTCCGCTAGTATTTCTGCAGCTCGTAAAGCCGAGGCTTTTCAGTGGCTTAGAGATCACGGCATGGATGACATCATAAAGAACACAGTCTCTGTCCGATTTGGACGTGGCGAAGACGAGCTTTGTTCTCGTCTACTTAGTCTACTTGGTACGCAAGGCTATCCTGTCGAGCAGGCCGAGAAGGTAGAACCCATGACTTTAAAAGCATGGGTCAAGGAGCAGGTCGAACGGGGAAATGAATTCCCAACGGAACTTTTTGGCGCGTACATCGGTCAAAAGGCAATTATAAAATCTTAATCGAAAATAGGAAATAGCATCATGGCTAAAGCAGAAACAACTGAAGTAGCAAAGAAAGACGAGAACACCGCAGTAGCGTTAAGTCTGAGTTTTGAGCAAGACGAAAGCGGCTTTGAAGATATGGGTCAAGACGATCTTGCCCTGCCCTTCTTACGCATCCTTACTAACATGTCCCCTGAGATTGGTGAGGTAGATGGGGCAAGTCCCGGTATGATTTACAACTCAGTCACAGGTGAGTTGTTTGACGGTAAGGCAGGAATTCAAGTTATCCCATGCGCCTATGTACGTCAGTACATTGAGTGGGCACCTCGAGGTCAAGGCAGTGGCGGACCAGTAAACATTTTTCCTGCAACGTCCGACGTTTTGAGTCGCACTCACAGGGAGCCTGGTGACAATAAAGACTACCTTGACAACGGCAACTACATCGAAAACTCAGCACAACATTTTGTGATGATGGTAGATGAACACGGCGTTCCAAGTCCTGCACTAATCGTGATGAAGTCTACGCAGCTTAAAAAGAGCCGCAAGTGGAACAGCATGATGCAGTCTGTAAAAATGAAAGGTGCCAACGGTTTATTTACTCCGCCAATGTTTAGCCAGATCTATAGGCTAACGATTATGAGCGAGTCTAATGACAAGGGTAAGTGGCACGGTTGGGAAATTGAAAAGGTCGGTCAGGTTGATGATGCGGGCGTTTACGGTATGGCTAAAGATTTTGCTGCAAGCATTAAGGCAGGTGAAGTAAAGGCTAAACCACCGCAAGACGAAAATGCAAAAGAAGAAGGGACAACCCACAACATTTTCTAGCATCAAAGCCCAGTGGCAACACTGGGCTTTTTACCTGAGAAAGAAGAATGGAAAAGCTTGAGAAGTTCATGTCCATATTTGAGGGGTTAGACTCCGCATACGGGACATATAAAGTTAATGGTCAAAATGAAAAAGGGAAGAGCACAGGAAAAGCTTCTGTGGTGCGCCAACCTCCGACCAAGGATCTTTGGCAAAAGCATTTTGATGGTATTGATCCTTCACTAGGGATTATCCCTATCCGTTCAGACAACTCTTGCACTTGGGGTGCAATAGATGTTGATACTTACCCTTTAGACCACGCTAGAATTATAGATAATGTAAAGAAGCTTGGGCTTCCCTTAGTCACTTTCCGAAGTAAATCGGGAGGGGCGCACATCTATTGTTTTACTAAAAAACCTATACCTGCAGGGACTATGCAGAAATACCTGACCGCTTGTGCAGGTCTACTGGGCGAAGCAGGAAGAGAGATATTTCCTAAACAGTCAGAGATACTGATTGAGCGTGGAGACACGGGCAACTATCTTAATCTGCCTTACTTTGGCGGAGAGAAAACTTTACGCTACGCATTCAAAGAGAACGGCGAGAGCGCGACTCTTGAAGAGTTCTTTTCTTTGTACAAAGAGAAAGTTCAAGACGATTTAGTTTTTCCTCAAGCTTCTCCAAAACCTGACACGCCAGTAAAGGATGGTCCACCGTGCTTACAGGCTCTTTGCGCCCAAGGGTTTCCCGAAGGGTCTCGCAATAACGGCATGTTTTCTATTGGTCTTTACCTTAAAAAAGCATTTCCTTTAGGTTGGGAAAACAAACTACTAGAGTACAACCACAAATATTTTAACCCTCCTCTTGGTCTTCAAGAGCTAGGGATTATCCAGAAACAACTAGAGCGAAAAGACTACCGTTATAAGTGCAAAGACGATCCAATCAAAAGCTTTTGCAACCCTTCGTTATGCCGACAACGCAAGCACGGCATTGGTGGCGATGGCCCCGGTAGCCCACAGTTATCATCATTAAGTAAGTACGCTTCGGAACCGCCCCTGTGGTTCCTTGATGTGAATGGCAAGCGCATCGAGTTAGAGACGGAGAATCTTTTTAATCAACTGCTGTTCCAAAAGTCATGTATGGAACGACTCAACATCCTGCCTCCTACTGTTAAAAAGACTGATTGGGAGCAACTGATTAATGAGCTGCTGTCAGAGATGGTAGAACTCGAACAGATAACCGAGGCATCTACTGACACTACCATTCGAGGTAGGTTTAGTGAGCTAGTGGAGGAGTTTACTACTCATTTGCAGCAAGGTATGGACAGAGACGAAATCCTAATGGGCAGAGTCTGGACAGACGAAGACAGCAGGGTAGTGTACCTGAGAATAAAAGATTTAGAGGCTCATTTAAGAAGAAACAACTTCGGCTTGATGTCTGCCCCAAAGATGGCGCAAAGACTGAGAGAGCTTGGAGGTGAGCCGTGCAGTCTAATGCTTAAAGGGAGATCAACACGGGTATGGAAGCTTCCTGTTTTTGGAAAGCAGGACAGCCCTTTTGATACGCCTATAGCAAGTGACCGAGTTCCGTTTTGATCACCAAAGTGTTTGGTCCACCAGGTTCTGGTAAGACTACGTTCTTGCTGAACATTGTGGAACAAGAATTAGCCGCAGGGACTAGCCCAATGAACATTGGGTATTTTGCGTTTACGCGCAAGGCTGCAACTGAAGCTCGTGACCGAGGGGTACAGAAGTTTCCACACCTCGATGCTAAAGCCGACTTCCCTTGGTTCCGTACACTACACAGCTTGGCTTACCACTGTTTAGGTGTCGGCAATAAAGACCTAATGTCAGGCACAGACTACGCTGTCTTTGCTAAAGAGACAGGGCTAAAGGTTAGCGCGAATGTTGAGACGGGCGAGGACTTCATAGTACAAGCCGACAATGCCATCCTCAACGAGATCAACATTGCTAGAATTCGCAGCGTGGATTTGCGTACACACTATAATAAAAGCGATATGGAAATTGAATGGTTTCATTTTGAGTTTGTAGAGCGAGCTTACCGCAGGTTTAAAGCCGCTAACATGCTGATGGACTTCACGGATTTGCTTGAACGCTTGGTGGAACAGCCAGAGAGACTGCCCTCACTTGAGGTGCTTATTGTCGATGAGGCGCAGGACATGTCGCGCTTGCAATGGAAATTAGTCAAAGCCTTAGAAGAAAAGGCTACTCGGACGCATATTGCAGGGGATGACGACCAAGCAGTGTTCAACTGGGCGGGAGCCGATGTCCAATCTTTCCTATCTCATTTGGGCGATGTCAAGGTACTTAAACACAGTTATAGAGTACCTGCGAAAGTTCACGCATTGGCAGACACCATAGTCAACAGGATACAAAACAGGCAAGAAAAGATTTGGTCTCCTCGGAGTGAGCAGGGGGAGATAAACTACTACAATCAGTTTGAGCAGGTAGACATAAGCAGTGGCGAGTGGCTCATCATGGCTTCCACAAACTACATGCTTAACGACATACACACTTGGATCAAGAACCAAGGTCTACTCTTCGAGCGCCAAGGACAACGGTCAATCGCTGACTCGGTCGTTGCAGCAGTAGTGGGTTGGGAAAGACTGAGAAAGGGTATGGATATTGACTACGAGGCACTTCAAAAGGTTTACAAAAACCTCCCTGCTGAGTCGGTGAAGAGAGGGTTTAAGTCTTTACGCACCGCCGAGCCTGATAAAATGTATTCTATGCAGACCTTAAAAGATAACCACGGACTTTTGACTGATGAAGTTTGGCATAAAGCACTTACTAAGATTGGAGAGGACAAGAGGGCGTACTTAATTTCTGTGCTGCGCCGTGGCATAAAACTTAGTGAGCAAGCCCCTATACAACTGTCCACGATCCACGGAGCCAAGGGCGGCGAAGCTGATAATGTTTTGTTGATGACAGACCTTAGTCCTCGCTTTGCTAAAGACTATGCAAGGAACGCCGATGACATTAATAGACTGCTTTATGTAGGCGTCACGCGCACTAGAAAAACACTGCACATTGTACTGCCCAAGAACGAACAGAAAGGATTTCGATTTTGAACTATTACAACGAGTACGATCCCTTTGCTGTTGCTTGGCTTCGGGAGTTAATTAAAGACGGTCTTATCCCTGATGGGATAGTAGATGAAAGGAGTATTATCGATGTCACACCAGAAGACCTCAAAGGATTCACCCAGTGCCATTTCTTCTGTGGCATCGGAGGATGGTCAAGAGCTTTGCAGATCGCAGGATGGAGCTCAGACCGACCTGTTTGGACAGGAAGTCCCCCTTGTCAGCCTTTCTCAAGCGCAGGAAATAAAAAAGGCAAAGACGACCTTAGACACCTCTGGCCTGTCTTCTTCAATCTCATCCGAGAGTGCAAACCTCCAACAATCTTTGGAGAACAGGTTGCGTCAGCAATTAGATTTGGATGGCTCGATGATCTACAAACTGACTTGGAAGCAGAAGGTTACGCCGCAGCGGCGGTCGTATTGCCATCTGGCGGCATCGGCGCTCCGCACAAAAGAGACAGGCTCTTCTTCGTGGCCGACTCCAACAGCAGCAACAGGGGGAGCAAGCAAGAATCCAAACAACAAGCGCGGGATCAATGGGGGCAATCCAATGGCAACAGCCGCAGCAATGGTTCCGTGGCCGACTCCCTCGGTCAGGGACTACAAGGACACGGGCAATCTGGACAAGAGCAGGTTTCGCAAGAGCGGAAAGGAGAGGAACGACACAGTGCCGAGGGTGGCTTATGGCATAGCTCCGTGGGCGACGCCGAACACACTGGATCACATGGCGTTGAGGTCAGACGAAGCCCTGCTCAAGCAGTCAACGACCGTCAGGAAGGGGAGAACTTTTCCGAACAACTTGCGGGAGCAAGTCGATCCGAGGAGTCAGGAGATATATGCTTCTGGGAAGATACCACCACCATCTACTGCCGAGACGGAAAATACCGTCCCGTCCCAACTGAACCCGCGCTTTTCCCTTTGGCTAATGGGATACCCAATCGAGTGGGCATATTGCGCGGAGCGGGTAACGCAATCGTCCCGCAAGCGGCAGCGGAAATCATAAAGGCTTACATGTAATGGCTACAGAAAACAAAACACTGTCTATGTTTCCTTCGGTTAGTGAGTGGGTTCCACCTCAGTCGTTCCCTGACCTGTCGGAGGCTAAAGAGATCGCTATCGACTTAGAGACTTGCGATCCGAACCTAAAGACCTTTGGCCCTGGTTGGCCTCGAAAAGACGGCTACATCATAGGCTACGCTGTAGCTATCGACGGATGGTCAGGCTACTACCCAATCGCGCATGAAGGCGGCGGTAATTTAGATAAGCGCTTAGTCGAAGCTTGGATCACGGAGATCATGCTGCTGCCGTGTCCGAAGGTCATGCACAACGCAGCCTACGACTTAGGTTGGTTGTGGGCTTCTGGCTTTAAGGTAGAGGGCAAGATCATAGACACGATGATCGCAGCGGGTCTTGTTGATGAAAACCGATTCAGCTATGCGCTAAACAGTCTNGGCTTTGACATGCTCAAAGANGTGAAGTCAGAGGAAGGGTTAAAACGAGCTGCTGCTGACTTTGGCGTGGATGCAAAATCGGAGATGTGGCGTTTGCCTGCGATGTTTGTGGGTCCTTACGCTTCCCAAGATGCTGCGCTGACATTAAAACTTTGGCATCACCTAGAGATTCTAATCCGTCAAGAGGAGGTCGAGTCCATCTTCGAGCTTGAGACAGAGGTGCTACCTATCCTCACTGGCATGACGTTAAAGGGCATACGTTTTGATCGTGAAGGCGCAAAGAAGCTTATTATCGATATGCAAAAGAAAGAAAAAAGGTTAGTGGCGTACATCCGCAAAGAGTCAGGAGTGCCTGTTGACATGTGGGCTGCGGCATCTATTGCTAAAGCCTTCGACAAACTAGGCATTGAGTACCCTAAGACAGACAAGGGCGCACCAAGCTTTACTAAGTCTTTCTTAGAGTCCTGCGAGCACCCGATAGCCAAATCTATTGTAGAGGTGAGAGAGATAAACAAGACATACAACACGTTCTTGCAGCCGTACCTCGATGCCAGTAAGGCCACTGGTCGAATCCACTCGCACATCTCGCAATTGCGCGGTGAGACGGGGGGAACGGTAACAGGTCGTTTGTCCATGAATCAGCCTAATCTTCAGCAAGTTCCAGCGCGTCACCCAGTTATAGGTCCGATGATCCGAGGTTTGTTTCTCCCGGAGGAGGGCCAGTTCTGGTCTGCCCTTGATTTCTCTGCTCAAGAACCACGGCTCTTGGTTCACTACTCAACCCTGCTTGAGTTACCTGGTGCGGACAAAATGGCAACGGCGTACCGAGAAGATCCTGAGACTGACTTTCACCAGATGGTGGCAGACATGGCAGGGATTACGCGCAAGCAAGCAAAGACTATCGGTCTTGGTCTTATGTACGGAATGGGCAAAGCCAAGCTTGCCGTGAGTCTGGACCTGCAGGTGATGAAGCCTCCGAGCTTATCGCGCAGTTCCACGCCAAGGTTCCGTTTCTTAAAGGTACAATCGCAGCCGTACAAAAACGTATTGAGTACCCTGCCTCGGGCGGATCAATTCGTACACTGCTCGGGCGCAAGTGTCGCTTCCCACTGTGGGAGCCGATGGCTTGGGGTTTAAACAAGGCGTTGCCCTATGAAGAAGCCGCCGCAAAGTACGGAACGCGCATCAAACGCGCAATGACTTACCGTGGACTTAATAAATTAATGCAAGGCTCGGCTGCAGATCAGACTAAGAAAGCTATGGTCGAACTGCACAGGGCAGGTTTTAATATGTTGCTGTCGGTTCACGATGAGATAGCCCTGTCGGTAAACACTAAAGAGGAAGCTGAGTCTGCCGCAGAGATTATGAGAAGCTGTGTCTCTCTTGAAGTGCCAAGCAAAGTGGACGTAGAGATAGGGGATACATGGGGTTTAGCGGAATAACTGGTAACGTATATTAGATTGGGTTACAATAATATACGTTCATAAAGAAAGGAGAAAACTATGCCTAAAGGTGTGTACGTTAGACGCAAATTGAAGCGCAAAAAGAAAAGACCCGTTGGTTATGTACCACCACCGTCACCCGCACAGCGCAAAACGCCGTGGGTTTCTGTGTGCATTCGAGCCGAGTATTACGCAATGCTGCGAGAGTTAGGTGACTTTTACGAAGCCACTTTGAGCGGTCTGGCCTCAACGCTGATCACGGAACAGTTCTTAAAGGTGCTAGAGACAACTAGCCCCGAACAAGCAGCGCAATTGAGGGAGGAGCTTACTAGTGAAAAACATTCTAAAAACATCGTTAAACTTGACAGTTGAAGTCGAGGTTGAATACGAGAAGCTCGACGCAGAACCCGAAAACGGACTGCCCGAGCAAACTGATGTTGTCGCTGTGACTTTTAATCTGCTTGGCAAAACAGGTCGTAAGCGCAAAATAGACATCTTGCAGCTTCTATCAGAGATGGAAGTGCTTAGTCTTGAAGATCAAATTGAAGAAAGGAGATAAGAGATGGTAATTAAAAGAATAACCGACAACTGGTACATCCTCACTCTAAAGCGTCAGGAGCAGCCTAGCCTAGCGTTCTTCGGCTTATCAAAGCGCGAGGTAGTAGGCAGGTTAAAACAACACCTGCAAGCGGAGGTGGCCTTATGAGCTTTCTGACAGTGTTTGACACCCGAGTGGCAGGTATCCCCTGCCAGATCGGTGTCTTAAAGTACGAGCGACACGCGCCATACTCCGCGCACCAAGCGCACAGCGATCTAGAGTTCTACGGCTACTTAGAGGTTGACTACGTGGTCCTTGACCGCAGAGGACGCCCTGCTCCCTGGTTGCAAAGAAAGGTGGACGACGACTCAAGCATCATAGAAAAGATTAACGATTTAATGGAGGGCTCATGCGATTATTAAAGCGCTTGAAGGCAAAGCTTCTAGGGCAAAAGCCCATAGACCACGACGAGCTGCTGCGTATCTATATGCATGCAGCTAAAGAGATGAAACCTGCTCCACAGTTCGCCACAGACTTTGTACGCCTAGTCGAAGCGCATCACGGTATCGTAGCCTCGTACAAGGTGGAGCCGATAAAGTATGACTGATCTAAAAACCAAACTCTGCGGCTGCGGCGCAATTAAAGAACAGATCATAGGCTTTCACCCAAGCGGCGTACCTGACACCGATCTAGTCCCAGTACGCAAAGGATGGTATTGTTTCAGTTGCAACGCTTGGGAGGATGCTATCCTTCGAGAGCGTACAGTTGAGAGGGGTGACCTATGAAGACCATAGCGACATTTGAAAGCAACGTAATTGCTTTGTACGACGAACTCGAAGCTACTTTAGAAGCTACTCACGCAGCGAGAGATCTGTCAGACGCAGAGATCCTCTGCGTCTTAGGCAATATGGTGTGCGCTATTGCCCGAGACTCTGGAGTTTCCTGCGAAACTTTTGTACAAACGATGGAGATGACTTATCTGCAGAACAGTTCGACACCGGCGGATCAAAGTCTCCACTAGACTGCCACAGTAAATTTAATAGCTTAGTCCTGTCACGACATTCCGAACAAATAAAATGCTCCTTCCTACTTTTAATCCACGCACTGCACAGCTCGCACGGCTTGCCATTAGTTATTCTACCATTTACCAACTTATCCATACTCCGCGTTCCTTATAAAATATGTGGTCACCGATTACTTTTGTTGGTTTAAGCGTCACTGCCCACTTAGGCTGTACATAACTCGCATGATAGTGGGTTGCGTATCCACCCGTCACATCTTTTACGTGGCCGTTTAAAATATTCCATGCAATAGATTTAGCTAAAAAGAACGCTCGTTCATCTTTAGGTACATCGCTCTTGCCATCACAATAAAATGAAAAGGCGCAGCTATGCAGCTTCTCACCACCTGCAGTAACTACTCCGCAAATAGTGTCAGGGAAATACGGATCATAGGCTCGCTCTACAACCACTTGAGCAACTGCGATCTGCCCCTGCAAGTTTTGGTTACGCGCTTCGTGATACACGGTCAGCGCCAGGCAGGCTAGGGCTGAGGTAAACATCAGCCGTTCTCAACTGTGTCGTGAATTTCTTCGATAAGTTGCTGAGCAAGCATCACCGCTTTGACTACCAGTTGATCAGTAGTGGAATGCTTCGATTTGACGATCATCGCATGCATCATTACCGTCGAGACTAACGCTAGTATCGCTTTGTCTTCGTCCATTAAATTAACCCCTTGGTTTTAAGTATTTTGTAATTAGCTTTATGAGCTTTCTTTATTTCAGTTTTACTTTGCCCGTGATACGCCACCGCCAAATTCTCTTTAATCAAAGAATCGTTTACAGACGTTTTTTTGGTAATAAAAATCGTACCTAAATATCGTCCGAACTTTCCCTTTTCTTTAGTCTGGAGTGTATAAGTTCCTCCGACGTGTAAAGCTTCTTTGACAAACTCCTTTGCCAAGAACCCGGCAGCTTTTTCTGTAGCATCTCGTGTGCGGCACTCTGGAGTATCAACACCAAAAAGACGTATACGCTCATTGCAACGCCAAACACCGAAACCAAGGCTAACGTCCACATCCACGGTATCACCATCAACCACTCTCCTGATCGTACATTCATACTCGTACATTTATGTTTCCTTTTTAAAGCCAACCTCAATGTGGAACACGTATTTTTTCATGCGAGATTTAGGCGTCACTTTAAACTTATCTTTTTTCCGTCTGACAATATAAATCTTCTGCTCGGTTTCCGCGCACCAAGTTGCTTCTTCCAAAGCTGCCTCAAAGTCATCGAAGATCATGACTTTTTATTCGCAAAGCTAATTGACGGCGAACGAGATTTCTTAACATCAAAAGTAGA
>JGI24006J15134_10001609_pt1 | contig 12778 bp, 22 predicted proteins | sample LinPmetageLP53_FD_15134 | JGI IMG/M metagenome (IMG submission 15134) | reverse complement strand
TAAGTATAACTAGTCAATAAAACAGCATATAAATAGACATTTATTAATCTTTCTTTATTAGTCGTATACGACTGATTTGCTAGGTAGATAGATTATTGTGTACACATAGTATTGTTTATGTACTATAAGTTAGGCTATAAGGTAACCTCTTATCTAGCTATAAGAGTCTATAAATTGTATACAAGTTATATATGTAAATACTATATCCCTATGCTAGTAGTTAATACTAGTAAACTATCGTAGTTTATTTACGTAGATTTTTAGAGATGTTTTTTATTATATAGGTAGTAATGCAGCTAGAAAAAAGCTAAAAAAATTTAGATATAATTACAAAAAAGTCAACCCCACCCTCGAAAAAAAAAAGTGTTTTATTTTGTGCGATGTTGCGTGTGCGTGGGGGGGAGCCCACTTCCTCTAATTGTGAAATAAATTTTGTATCTTTACAAAAAAAAAGAATATGGCACACAAGGTTAACCTCAACAGAGTACTCGATGATATGGCAGGACTTGATGTATACAAGGGTAGATTAATTAACAATCGTCCAGACGGAATGATGGGAATTGAAAGAGCAGCTAATATGAAAAGGATTATAGATGAAGACAGAAAGATTAAAATGATTGCAGACGGAATCGAAAGAGCTGAGTCTAGAAAAAAATATGACAAGTTATATAGAAATATGTAAAGGATGTTTGTTTGTTTGTTTGTAAATTAAGGAGAGCTAATGGTTCTCCTTTTTTTTATGTCATTAATTAAAAATATATGTCAAGGTTATGTTGATTATATGTCGTTTATTTAAAGCTAAGTAATTGATTAATAATACTTATGTCGATTATGTCGATTTTAAGACCAGACTGTAGTGAAATTAATTTTAATAATAATACTATAAATATATATATATAATAGAGAAACCAATGTGATGACATAAAAATGTTAATTTAAATTGTATATTTGTTTTAAATTAAATCTAATTAAATATGAATCCACAAGGCGGAGGTTACTCTCCTAAAGACCTGAAGTTTGGAGAATCAGGCAGAACCTCATTAATAAATGGGATAAGTAAAATAGCTAATGCAGTAAAAAGTACGTTGGGTCCAAGAGGACATACTGTATTAATTGAATCTCCTAATCACACACAAGGAATAACTGTAACTAAAGATGGGGTAACTGTAGCCAAGGCTGTAGACTTATTACATCCAGTTGAGAACTTAGCTGTACGTATGATGAAAGAGGCTGCTGATAAAACTGCTACCTCTGCTGGAGATGGAACAACTACGGCTATTGTATTAACTGAAGCGATTGTAAAGGCTGGAAGTGATATGATGAAAGATAATCATAATCGTACTGAGATATTAAAACATATTAATAAAGAGGTGCCATCAATCATAACTAAACTAAAGTCTTTATCAAAACCAATTACTAAAAGAAGATTAAAAGATGTTGCTATAATATCTGCTAATGGAGACAAGACTATTGGTACTACAATTGCAAAGACATATGACAAGGTTGGTAAGACTGGTATAGTAACTGTGGAGCGTTCACAGACTAGCTCTACTTACAATGAGATTACTAATGGTATAAAAGTAGAGAGGGGATACAACTCAAGTTTATTTATCAATGACCAAAAGAAAGACGAGTGTATATTAGATGATACGTACATATTAGTTTCTGATGCTTCGGTTGATAATATATTAAACATTGAGAATATATTAAAACCAATTATTCAAGACAGAAAAAAATTATTACTTATATGTCCTTGTAGTGAGAACGTAGTAAATACTTTAGCAGCTAATGTTGTGAAGAATGGTTTAAAGATATGTAATATCAATCCTCCACAGTTTGGATATAAGCAACACGAGTTAATGCAAGACATTGCAATCTCTGTTGGAGCTACATATTTCTCTGAAAAAACTGGTGACGACTTAAGTCTTATTACTTTTAATGATTTAGGACACGCATCTAAGGTAATAGTTAGTCGTGATTCTACTGTAATCATAAAAGATGACGCTGAGAATGGTAATGTTATAGAAGAAAGGGTAGCACAATTGTGGGAACAACATAAACTTGCAGTTAAAAAAGGAGATAAAGACTTTATTTTATCTAGAATTGCTTCATTAACTGGTGGTATTGGTGTTATATATGTAGGTGGACAGACTGATATTGAGCAAAAAGAGCTGTATGACAGGGTAGATGACGCTGTTTGTGCGGTACGTTCAGCACTTTTAGAAGGTATTTTGCCTGGCGGAGGTACTGCATTGTACAATGTAGCTAAAGATTATGATGCTTTAGAGGATAAAGAAACTAATCTCTCAAAAAAAATTGCTTACGCAATTTTAGGAAAAGCATTAAAAGCACCTATACATCAAATTCTGTTGAATGCAGGACTAGACTATAAAGAAATATACAACGATATAGCCAATCCTATACACGGATACGATGTTAAGAATGAAGTATATGGAGATTTATTAGAGATGGGGGTAATTGACCCTATGAAGGTAACTAAACACGCATTACAAAATGCTGTATCTGTAGCTACAACTATACTAAGTACTAATGCTATTATAACAATGGCGAGAACATACGAATCAAATGAAGCCGATAAATAAATATATTGCTATAGATATTATAGAAGAAGAGATTGTAACTGACTCTGGGTTAATACTTTCTGATAAAGATGCTGATGCTTTAAGATATAAGAAAGCTAAAGTAATTGCACCAGGAACAGAAGTGCATAACATTTCTAAAGGAGATGTTATATATTTTGATTCACGAACAGGTTATACTCTGTTGATTGACAATAAGCCTTGCACTATTATTTCTGAGAGAGACGTTGTTGTAGTTTTATAGTCTTATTCATTTCTTTAATAAAGTTTCTATATACTTTATCTGTATAAGATACGTTTCTATGAAAGATAGGATTATATTCTGAAGTAGGAATCTCATCGCCATTTAATTTTTTATATATAGAGTCAAGCATTCTTTTAGATTTATAAGACAATTGGTACAATCCTTTTTTATTTCCTACTCGTTTTCTAAACAATTCTATCCACCCTTCTTTTAATAGCTTGTCAAATCTATTTACGTTCCAACTTAATAGCTCGTCAAACTCTTTGAATTTGCTTTTACTAAAGTAATCTTCTGAATATAAAAAAAGCAGCATATCTAGCTCTCCTGTGCTTATACCATACTTAGCCTTAGTGTAATACCTAATAACTCTCCAGTATTTTAAATAGTTAAATTTCATTTTATTTTATTTGTATCTTTGTAAAAATAATAAATTTATGTCTACTAACGTTCCTTTAAACTATTTAGAATCTTACAAAGCTCAGTTGGCTAAGAAAAAGAAAAAAACTAAACAACAAGTAAAGCCTAAGTCTCCTACTATACACGGACTAGGTAAGTTAAAAGGATTAGCTTCGTTTGCAAATAAATATAAAAAGAAACCAATAACTAAAAATCAAAGAAATGCCTAAAGTAGGAAAAAAAACATATGCTTATACTCCAAAGGGGAAAGCAGCAGCTAAAAAAGCAGCAAAGAAAAAAGGAGTAAAAGTTAAAAAAACAAAAGGTTACTAATGGCTAAAGGAAGAGCAAAAAAGAAAGGTAATAAAATTTGTTCGGCTGGGATTTCCTGGGCGAAAAGAACTTTTGATAAGTACCCTTCTGCATATGCAAATATGGCAGCCAGTAAATATTGTAAAGACCCTAACTACGCTAAAGGAGCAAAAAAGAAATAGATATGAGTAAATTAAGTAAAGCACAAAGAAAAATTGCAAGAATGGCTATGCCTTTTGATAAAATTACAGGAGCTGATTTTAAAGCTTTGAAAATGAAAAAACAAAAGAAAGGTAAAAAGAAGTAATGGGCGAGTTAAAAAAATGGCGAGACCAAAAATGGGTACGTATAGGAACCGATGGTAAAATAAAAGGTGCTTGTGGTACAAGTAAAAATAAAAAAAACCCTGATAGATGTTTACCGTTAGCTAAAGCTAGACGTTTATCTAAAAGTAAATTAGCTTCTACTGCTAAGAAAAAGAAAAGAGAAGGAGCTAAAGGAAAACAATTTGTTAATAACGTAAAAGGAGTAAGATAATGGCAAAAAAATTTAAAGTACATAATATGTACAGTAAAACAGGAGTAGTTAAAAAGGCTTCTACAATGAAACAGCATTTAGCTTTAAAGAAAAAAGGTTATACCCATAAGAAAAAGTAATGGCTATAAGAAAAACTACAAAAGGAAAAAACGCAAACTACCGTCCTACTAAAAAAGGAGCAGGTATGACTAAGAAAGGTGTTGCGGCATATCGTAAAGCAAATCCTGGTAGTAAATTAAAGACTGCTGTTACTGGAAAAGTAAAAGCTGGAAGTAAATCAGCTAAAAGAAGAAAGTCTTATTGTGCAAGAAGTTTAGGTCAATTAAAAAACAGTAGTGCTGAAACTAGAAACGACCCTAACTCAAGAATTAGACAAGCACGAAGACGCTGGAAGTGTTAAAAATAGACAAAGAAAATATTACTATCTTTGTCAGATAATAAATAGCAAGTTATGGCTAAAGACAAAAAATTTATACAGAAAGTTTTTGCTAACGCAAAACGTAGAGGCACCATAGGTGACTGTACAGGTAAAAAATTTGGAAGTCCTTCTTGTCCTAAAGGGTCAAAGAAATATAATTTTGCTAAGAATATGAGAAAAATTAATAAAAAATAATAATAGTTATGAAAAAACAAGGATATAATTCACGTTTAGATGAGTCATTAGGAGCTAGGAACGGAAAAAAATCTCAATCAATGAAATCTAGAAGAGATGAGTCTAAAGGTATGGCAAAGAAAAAGACTGGTCACGCATATAGTGGAAACCACGGAATGGATTACAATAAAAATGTTCACGGACATTTAAGTAAAATGATTAGAAAATAAATGGGAGAATTATTACAAATGTGGTTATGCAAGATTCAATGCGGCTGGAATTGGTTGCTTTCTAAATTAATGTTTAGTGTATCTAATTGTCCTTACAAATTATGTAAATGTTCAGATAAGAAGTAATGAAACTAGATAGAAGAAACATACCTTCACGAGGACTTGGAGATTCTATTGCAAAGATGACTAGAGCAACAGGAATAAAATCTGTTGTAGATAAAGTAAGTAAAGTAACAGGAAAAGGATGTGGGTGTACAGAAAGAAGAGACACACTTAACAGAATGTTTCCATATAATAAATAAATAATATGTATTCAAAAATTCAAGTAAATACAGCCAATGTCATAGATGTAGTTATGTCTGATGATTATAATATTCCTAATCCAAGTCAATTAGTTTTTTCTGGTACAGATTCAGCAGCAGCAACAGGTGTAATAATAGATGTTTCTGCTTGTGCTAATATATTTACAAGCGTAACAACATCAGCAGGAGGAGGAAATCTTTTAGTTGATTCTATTCCAGTTACTGGAAATCCTGCAAGAGGATTAGATTTTACAAAAAATAGTAATATATCTATTGCTCAATCAGCAACTGGACTTGCACAATCAGTTCGTGCTATTCAAGTAGGTAATCAAGTAGAAGAAACTGCAGGAAATACTACAGGTCACGTAGTTACTATTGATAGTTCGTCTCAATTAACTTTAGACAATACTATTGGTGCTGGAGCTGCTACAGATTATATATTAAGACAAAATGGATTTATTAATAGATTAGATGTCAAAGTTGGATATGTTGTAGTAAATACAACTGATTTTACAATGAATTTTGTTACTGAGGTAACTAATGATGCACAATTAAGCGTTGGCGGAACTATTATGGCTGCTAATGATACATATGAAATATATGCACAAGATGATGCAGATTTAAAAGTTGTAGATGCAAATGACGGAGCTTTAATATATGTAGGTAGTAATACTGAAATTAAACAAGACATTACAGGTACTACACTAGGAACAGACGACCCTAGATATTTAGATATTACAGTTACTACGGCAGGTAATCAAGTTAGAACATTTAAAAACTTTCCAGTAGGGGAATATTTACCAGTTCAATGTGTTAAAGTATGGGCTACTGGAACCGATGTAGCAGCTAGACCATTAGCAATATTTTAAATTGAAAATGGATAGCGATATAAAAGACACACTAGAGGTTATTATACCTAATGCAGGAGCTATAGGCTTATCAATAACTGATTGTAACGAATACTTAACGTTTATTTCGCTAGTTCTTGCGATTTCAATTTCATTATTTAAACTATATACTTGGAGGTTTAAAAAGAAGTAACATCAATAGAATTGATGAAATCACCAATAAATTTTAAAGATTTTGCCGCCAATCCATTAGCTGGAGGATTGTTTTTTTGCATTATTGCAATAGGTTATTTATATATAGATAATAAAACTACTCTTACAAATCAAATTGAAAGTTTGCAAGAAGAGGTAATTGTTTTAAGAAGTGATTATAAAAAACTTAATGATAAATTTATTGAAACTTTAGAAAACTTAAATGAAAATTAAATGTTTTATATTGCTACTCACACTAACTTCTTGTTTGTCATCTGAAAAACAATTAGAAGAAATAATTATTTCTCCTACTGATGTTGACAGTCTTTTTTTATCAGCAGATAATGCAGTTAAAAATATATTAAATACTCGAGAAGAAAAAGTTTTGTTAGAGCAAGACTTGTGGAGAAAGAAAAGAGATATAAAGAATATTCATAAAACTTATACAGACAGCATCTGGAATTTAAGTAATATGTATGAATTAAATACTTTAAAATTAGATAGTGATAGTATACAGTATAATTACAAAATAGTATTAAGAGAAATTATTGATACTGTTAGAATAGTTGTCACTGATTCTATTTGTAACGTATGTGAAACAATACAAAACAAAAGGGATAATAGATGGTACAAAAAAACTTTTAGATGGATTAAAAATATAGAATTATAATGAGAGAAATTAATAAAATAATAGTTCATTGTTCTGCAACACCAAGACATAAAGATTTTAGTGCTGAAGACATAAGAGATTGGCACGTAAAAGGAAATGGTTGGGATGATATTGGTTATCATTATGTTATTAGATTAAATGGAAGTATTGAGTATGGTCGTATGGTAGATAAGTATGGAGCTCATTCCTCTGGACAAAATTATGATAGCATAGGTATATGTTATATAGGTGGAATGGAAAAAGATATGAAAGAGTGGAGTGATACTAGAACAGAAGAACAGAAAGAGTCTCTTTTATTGTTACTAAAGACATTAAAAAAATTACATTCTAATGCAATTATTTATGGACATAAAGATTTTTCAACTAAAGCTTGTCCGTCATTTGATGCTAAAGAAGAATATAAAAATATATAATTATGGGAATATGGAGTAAAATTTTTGGAGGTGGAGCTAAAGATGTTATTGATAATGTAGGTAATTTAGTAGATAGATTTGTACAAACTCCAGACGAAAGGTCATTGTTTAAAAAACAAATGACTAATATTTTAATTGAAGCTGAAGCAGAGATAGAAAAAAATATTACAGAACGTTGGAAAGCCGATATGAATAGTGATAATAAACTTTCAAAATCTGTAAGACCGATGGTTCTAATTTTTTTAATTGTTGCTACAATTTTGCTTATCTTTATTGATTCTGGTTTTATTACCTTTGTAGTTGATAATGAATGGAAAGATTTATTAAAAGTTTTATTGATTACAGTGGTAGCGGCATACTTTGGAGGTCGTTCATATGAAAAAGGAAAAAAAATAAATTAAAGTAAATGGCAAAAATAAGCACATATCCTATTTCTACACCAGTTGTAGATGCAGATAAATGGATTGGTACAGATTCAAAGAATTTAAATCAAACTAAAAATTTTACTGCAGCAGATGTGGCTTTATATTTAAATAATAAAGGAAAAGTTGAATCAGACTCTTTAAGGTATAAGTATCAAAATTGGATTACAGGAGATGACCGTGAAAATGGAACAATATCTTTTGCTGCAAGTAATGCTGGAGATACAGTAGCATTTAATACTATAACTACCTTTATGTTAAGTAAATTTGTTAAGTCATTAGTTGATGTTAGTAGTTTTTATACTAATCCATTAATTGGCTCTCAAGTAATGATTTCTCAATCAAATAATACTAGTGAGTTTGGGATATATGCGTGGAATAGTTCTGCACAAGATGGTGTAGAAACAAACTTTTATGACATAGGTTTAACTTTTGTTACAGGAAATGGAACCTTAAAAAAGAATCAAGATTATTTTATATCTTTGCTGCAATATGACACAGCTTCGTCTGTGGGAGATAAAAACTTTACAGAAACTGTATCTTTATCTACAACTTGGACGGTAAATCATAATTTAAACAAATATCCTGCAGTATCGATATTAGATACAGGAGGGACAGAAGTATACGGTCAGATTGACTATGTTAGTTTGACACAAGTAGTAATAACATTTATATTACCAGTTGCAGGAAGAGTGACTTGTAATTAATTAATAAAGAAAAAAGAAAATGGCAATAAAATTTTTAAGTAATGTAGACATACAGGGTACGTTAACATTAAACGATAATCAATTAACAAACTTTGTAGTTGAAAACTTATCATCTGACCCTGTTTTTGCAAGTTCATTTGTTGGTCGACTATATTACAATAACGCAGCAACACCTGGGACATTAAAAGTTTGTGTTGAAGTAGATGTTGCTTCATCTACCGCAACATATGNAAGTCTAGATAGTACAGNTGGAGTAAATACATTTTCTTCTGGTTCTGGAGGTAATTCGTCTGGTTCTGCTATAACGGCAAATTCTAATGCAACAGGAGCGGTAACTGCTAATGTTTTTGCTTATGCTGGTGCTGCTAATATAGGTTATGTTCCATCTGGAGGTGGTAACACTACATTTTTAAGAGGTGATGGTACTTGGGTTGTTCCAACTAATTCTGGTGGAACAGTTACAGCCGTATCTGGCACCGCTCCAATAGTATCAAGTGGAGGAACTACACCAGCGATTTCTATTTCAGCTTTTGGAGGAGCAGATGGTACAAGTGCAGGAAGTAAAGGTGCAGTACCTGCACCAGCAGCAACAGATGATGTTAAGTTCTTAAGAGGTGATGGTACATTTGCTACTCCTTCTGGTTCATATACATCTTGGACAATTTCAAGTGATGGTGTAAGTGGTACTAATACGGTANNTGACGGACAAACAGCAACATTTACTGGAGGNACNNANATTACTACTGCAACAGNTGATAGAACAACAACTTTTACTCACGATTCACAAACACAAACTAATACAACATCAACATCATCACCAGGTTCTGCAGGAAGTTTTGATGTAGTAACATTAGCACTAGATGGTACAGGTCACGTTACAGGAGGAGACACAAAAACTATTACAATGCCTACTTCTGATAATTATGGTTCTTGGACAGCAACTGCTGATTCTGGGTCAGACGCAACAATAACTAGTGGAGAGACATTTGATATTGCTGGTGGAACAAATATTAGTACTGTAGTAGCTGCAACAGACACAGTAACAGTAAACTTAGACGATAGCATTACATTATCTGGAGATTTAACAGTACAAGGTGGAGATATTACATTATCTGCAGCAGTTACTACGGTAGCTATTATAGACGATTTAGCTGAGTCATTAATATTTTCATCTTCTGGTTCAGCTAAAGTATTAGTTATAAATACTAGTGCAACTGAAGGAGTTGATATTACTGGAGGATTAACGGTATCTGCTTTAACTACTTTAACTGGAGCAGCTACTTTAACTGGAGGATTTAGTGCTGGTGCAGATTCAGCAATGGGTAATAATAAAATAACTGGACTTGCGACTGGTACTGCATCAGACGATGCTGTTAACTTAAGTCAAGTACAAGCTTTAGTAGCTGGAGTTGGTGTATTCCAAGGAGCATACAATGCAACTACAAACTCTCCAGCATTAAGTGGAGGTAGTAACGTTGCTCTTACAACTGGAGATTACTTTGTTGTATCAGTAGATGGTACTAATGCAGTATTGGGAGTACTTGAAGTTGGTGATTTAATATTTGCAAATAATAATATTACAGCAGGTTCTTCTCCAACCATTGGTAACTATACAGTAGTACGTCAAGATGCAAACATTGCAGGTGCTAATACAACTGACGCAACTACTGAGAAAGGAGTTTCTGGATTTGATTCAGCTTTCTTTGATGTATCAGTTAATGGTTGGGTTCAAATAAAAGCTAACGGTATTCCTTTAGGAACAAATACAAGTGGAGATTATGTTGCAACTATTGCAGCATCTACTGTTGATGGTGATGAAGGTATTTCTACAACTGGTACAGGAGCAGGTGCATCTGGTGTAATTGGATTAGATGTTACTGGATTAACTGATATAGGAGCAACTTTAGCTGGAAGTGATGAGTTTGTTGTATACAATGGAACAAACAATAAAAAAGTAGATTATTCTACAATTGCTTCTAATGTATCTGGTTCTAATAGTTTTTCAGATACTTTTCCTTCTGCTACAGGTGCAACTTGGACAGTAAATCACGCTTTAGGAACAACAAATGTAATGGTTCAAGCTTGGATTGAGGCAACTGGTCAAGCTGTTAATATTGATTTTACTAGAACTGATGCTAATAATGTTGATTTTACTGCTTCATCTAACCAAGTTGCAGATACTATTAGAGTACTTGTTACTAAGTAAAAAAATATTACCTTTATAGAAAATTAAACAATGGCAATTAAATTCCTTAGTGACGTATTAGGTAGTGGGGAACTTGAAGGTGTTACAATTGAAGCTACTGACAATATAACTATTGGTGGTAGTAGTAATAACGCTTTAACAATTTCTTCTGGCGATGTAGTTGTAGGAGGAAGTTCTGGAACGAGTGGTCAAGTTTTAACTTCTAATGGTTCTGGTAATGGAACTAGTTGGACTGCTAAAACTACCAATTCAAACGATTTTTTAACTGGATTATCTTTCAATACTGGTACTGGTGTTTTAACTGCAACAGTAACAAATCAAACTAATCCAACGGTAGATTTAGATGGTAGATATTTACAATTAGGTGGAGGTGTAATGACTGGTAATATACAAATTACTACTATTACAACTACTTCTGCTACAGGTGCAATAGGTTCTGTTTCTACTCCTATACCAAATATATATGCTGATAATCTTAGTGGTAATTTAAAAGGAACTCTTGCTAGTACGGTAACTGCAACAACAGCGACTGTTGGAAACGATTCTACTTTAGTAGCTACTACAGCTTTTGTAGTTGATGCAATAGCTGAAATTCCAGACGCTAACACAACATACGATTTAACAACTCTTCCAACTGGAACAGGATTAAGACTAGACCCTTCGAGTGGTACTAATGATGATATTACATTTACTGGTAGTGGAGGTTTAACTATAACAAGAAATAGTGATACACAATTAACATTTAACGCACCTTCAGCATCATCAACACCTACATTAGATGCGGTTACAACTGCTGGTTCAACAACTAGTAATGCAATTTCCGTAGGAACAATTACAAATACTGGAAGTATAACTACAACTACATCAGCAAGTGTTGGTACAAATCTTACTGTATTTGGTACAGCAAACATATCAGGTCTTGTTACTGGTCAAGTTGGTTTTGGAATTAATTATGTTAGTGGTGCTACTGTACCTATGGTTAACTTAGCAAATGCTCCAACTTATGGTATATTTTATAGGGAAGCAACTCCTGATTTTATAGAATTTAAACACGCTAATGTCGTAAAACAATCATTTGATGGTAGTGGTAACGTAACTTTTGCAGGTAATATAACCCTTGGAGACGACCATACAATAGGTGACGATGGAGATGATAATTTAGAAATAAAGAGTTCGTCGAATGAAAACGTAATAATAGACGGTAATCAAGTTTTATTAAGAGATGATGGAGACACTAAGCTTCAAACTTTAAGTTCTGGTGTAACAGTAACAGGTACTGCTACTGCTACAACTTTTAGCGGAGATTTAAACGGAACAATAAACACATTAACAACAGCAGCTACACAATCAGCAAGTAACAATTCTACTTTAGTAGCTACTACAGCATATGTAGATGCTGCTATTGGTACTATTCCAGCAGGTTTAGTATTTCAAGGTAATTGGAACGCAAATAGTAATACTCCTACTTTAACTTCTGGAAGTGGAACTACTGGTCATTTTTATATAGTATCAATAGCAGGTAATACAAATTTAGATGGGATTACAAGTTGGGCAGTTGGTGATTGGGCAATTTTTGTAGAACAAGGAGCTACTGACCAATGGGAAAAAATTGATAATTCAAACAGTTTCACTGGATTTGGTACGAGTGGTACAGTTGCTAGATTTACTGGAACAACACAATTAGCTGATAGTACAATTAGTGATAACGGTACAGATGTTACTATGACTGGAGATTTAACAGTTTCTGGAGGAGAATTTACTTTAGGGTCAAGTGCTACTACTACAATTGGAAAAAATTTATTAAAAGTCCCAGATATAACAGCAATTAGATTTATTAGGTTAAATGCTAATGAAACAGTTGATACGTTATCTGCTTCAAGTTTTAGAAGTGCTATTGGTGCTGGAACAAGTTCAACAACAGGAACGGTAACAAGTGTAGCGGCTTTAACATTAGGAACTACTGGAACGAATTTATCAAGTACTGTTAGTGGTGGTTCTGGAGCGGCTGTTATTACTTTAAATGTTCCTACAGCTTCAGCAGCTAATAGAGGAGCTTTATCTTCAACAGACTGGTCTACATTTAATAGCAAAACATCAAATACAGGTA
>JGI24006J15134_10001603_pt1 | contig 12790 bp, 23 predicted proteins | sample LinPmetageLP53_FD_15134 | JGI IMG/M metagenome (IMG submission 15134) | reverse complement strand
TGATTTCGGGAATCCTCCTGATTTTCCTGTGTTATGGGTAACAACTGAAGCTACGGAGGCGCCTTATGGTCAAGTTGTCCAAATGTAAGAAACTCTTAAAAGAGTATAAAGACACAATATTGTACAGCGCTGTTGCTGTGCTTGGTTTAATTGCAATTGCATCCACAATACATCACGCTATAACAGTAATAACTGTAGTGTGTTTAATTGGTGTTTGTGCATATATTTTATGGAGTAAGAAGTAATGAATGCAACTATTGTTAGTACATTGACCACAGTTTTGTGGATTTTAATCGAAGCCATTCAATTTGGTTACATGGCTTATCTTATGTGGAAGGAGAGAAACAATGCTTTTAGTCGGAATAGCCAGCGCATTAGGACTGCTGCTGCTTGCGCTTAAAATAGGTGGCAGAAAAACTATAGGTCATGATGTTGTAGTAGATATTCTTATTACAATAACGCTTATGGTCAGCTTTTATGGTACTTTCAGCGGTATGGCTGCAGCTATGGCAGGTGGTTTAGTTGCTTCAGTTGTACTTTTTATTATGAAAAAGACTATGAAACACGAAAAATTATCCTTAAAATCTAAAAAGGTCAAATATAAAGATATAAAAGTATCTAGACCTACAGCCAAATGGGAACAATATGATCCTGATTGGAAGAAGTAAATTATGATTAAAGTATACGACAAGCCTTGTGCTAAACATTATCCTGATTTTTGCGACTATTGTGCCGCAAAGCAAAGAGGCTGTGAATATGCTGAAGAACAAATTTCTGTGCCTACACTTACACCACTTAGGGCCCCACCTTTTGTGTGTGTAATAGGTGAAACCCATGAAAAAGTTGTTAACCCAATTACTAACGAATCTGTTATTTTGCCTCCAGATGCATTCGCAGTCTGGCAAGTAATTGCAAATGGCGAGAAATTTAATCAATATAAAGAAGTACTAAAAGGATGGGATTGGCTCTTAGTTAATGAGCCAGAAGCATACAATATATTAATAGCCTAGGAGGGCTTAGTTATGGGATTTGACGTACATGGAAAACAACCAAAAATAAAAGAAGGTACTACAGAACCAGTCATAAATTGGGATAAAGAACCTTCCGAACAAGAACAAACACAACATTGGGAAGCATTAGAAACCTTTCGTAATCTTAATACTGGTGTGTACTTTCGTAATAACATTTGGTGGTGGCACCCTATGTGGACATATGTAAGTGAAAATCTTTGTTCTAAAGTATTAACCGAAGAAGACCACGAACGTGGACATTTTAACGATGGACATGAAATTAATGCCATCAAAGCTAATTATATTGCAGATCAAATAAACAAGGCTTACTTTACTGGTGAGTTAAAAAAAGCAGAACTTGAACTTGACCGTTTAAGAAAAGAAGAATGGGCACGTAAACCAGAAAAAGATGAAGTAGTTCCTACAGTACCTTTCTCAGTAGAAAATTGTTTAGAGTTTGCAAGCTTTGCTCGTAATTCAGGAGGCTTTACTATAGATTAAAGGGTACTTATGACTAATAAATTCCATACTCAAAAAGATAAATACAGATTGTGGTTACAAAACATGTATTACAAAAATTGCGAAGAACTTTCAAGTTATGGTCAGTCTCCTTATAAAGATGTAAAAACTTATGAAAAACATAATCAAAAGTTTCTTACTTCTATGTATTTAAAATCTATTAAAAAAACATGAAAACTACTCAAAAATTTTATTTAAAAAATGGTGTTCCTTGGACTAAACCTTTACATAAAATGCCTGATGGTAAAGTTTATACGTTTGCTACTCATCGTGAAGAAAGTCAACTTTTGTTTTATTTAAAAGATTTATCTAAAGCTTCACAAACTATTGCTTTTAAATTAAGGAAAATAGAATGGCTAAAAAAATAACTATAGAATTTTCAGATGAAGATGCTGATATGTTAATAGACTTTATACAACATATATTTGAAACTATAGAACTTACTAAAAATGGAATTACTCCTAAGAAGAAAGATCCAACTGAGCATTAAATTTGAGATATAGGTCAGTTACGACCGTTGAGTCAAAAGCTTTAAATGTGGGATAGCTCTGTGACTACCACCTGCCAGATACACGATCTATATCTCATCTTTTCATTACTAAGTTAGGCCCACCGCTTGTGTAAATGCACTTCGTGCATTACACCGCTACGTTTCCCCTCGCATACGCTCGGTAAAACTGTTACGCCTAACTTCATAATAAAAATAAAAGGAACTAAAATGAAAACTAATTTATCAATTGAATTAAATGATGACCAACGTTTAGATCTTGGTCGTAGGTATAACAATACTACTAATAAAAAATTATTAACTCGTACAGAATTAAACGATATTGTACAAAATTTTGTATTAGCTATGTTAGATACCAATGATTCAATAGCAGAAGTTACACAAGATACGGCTAAAGGAACTTGGGATAAAATCTATTATTACAATGGTAAAAAAATCTCTAAAACTGAATGGGACTTAGTACCAAAAGGACCGAGGAAATTTTATGGACTTACATGAAGAAGAATTACATCTTGCTAAATTAGTAGCTGAACAAGCACGTTATGAATTGCTTACAGATATAGCTGCAGCTTTTCTTGCACTGTTTGTATGTTTTTTTATAGCAAATACTTTGTTGGAAAAATATAAGAAAAAAGACGACTATCTCTAGCCGTCTTTCTAATCTCTGACTTAACAGAGCCGGGAGAACTTTTACGTTATGTACGCATACATTGTAATTGTTCCAGCAGCAGTTGTAGCAGGAGCTACTTGCACGTGAACATCAATTGTATCATCAGCAGCAAAGTCTAATGGACCTGCAGCAAATGCTGTACCAGCATCTTCATCTGCAGAAAATACGTTAGCTATAACGAATCCCGCACCTTGACCAATAGTTGAACCATCAACAATATCGTCAGAAGTACCTGCAGTAGCAGTAGTACTATTACCGTAACCTACATCAAGTACAATTGCTGGAGAACTGTGAGTATCAATATCAGTTACTGCCATGCGAATACCATGCAATGTTTCACCTGCAAACATGTCAAGACACTGTATCACATCGTTTATAACTAACGCGCCAGTTGTAATTGTTGCTTTACGAACGAACATGCCGCCTGAAGGAAACTGTTTGTATGCTTGATTACCTTCAACGTTACCGCTTTTTAATAAATTTGCTATTGTAGCCATGTTATATATACCTATGTTTAAAATTAAAAATTATGTTACTATTTTTAACATAAGGCATTTACAATAAATGTCAAGCCTAAATAAGGAGTATTTATGGCAAAATATGTTTACGTTAAACGTAACACAAAGCTACCATTCTCTTTTGCAGATGACCAAGCAGAATACATAGAATTTAAATACGTCCCCCTTAGTACGGCTTTCAACATGATTCATAGTAAGAAAATCGGTTGGGAGCGAGCAAAGAAGGGTGATTATGCTCATTGGTTAACTCTAACAAAAAGAAGAAAATAATGAATATACTAGTCTTAGATTACGAAACATTCTATGACGTAGGTTTTTCTCTTACAAAAATGTCTACTGCTGCATACGTAAACGATGATCAGTTTGCAGTATGGGGCGTAGGTATAAAATGGAATGACGAACCTACTGAATGGATTTCACCAGACGATATACCACACATGTTTGAACAAATACCTTGGGAAGAGACTACTCTTGTATGCCACAATACTTTGTTTGATGCCTATATTATGACTCAAATACATAAAGTTAAACCTGCATACTACTGTGATACTGCAGCCATGAGTCGTGGTTTATACCCAAACGAATCTGCCAGGCTTAAAGATGTATGTATACGTTTATTCCCAGATGATAAAGCTATCCGTAAAGGAGATGAACTTGTCACTGCTAAAGGTATACGAGATCTTGATCCTGAATTAGAAAAAGTAATTGCCAGTTACTGTATACAAGACGTTAATGTTACACATGCTATATATCATAGAATGATAAATAGCTTTCCTAAAAGCGAATTAGATCTTATTGATATAACAGTACGTATGTTTGTAGAGCCTAAACTAGTGCTCGACCGTGAACTTTTAATCGACCACAAAGAACAAATAATAAAAGAAACAGCACAAAAAATAGAAGACAGTGGCACTAACCGTGAAACATTAGCCTCTCAACCTAAGTTTGCTGCACACGTAGAGTCTCTGGGTATCAATGTACCAACAAAGAAAAGCCCACGAACGGGTGAAATGATACCAGCTTTTAGTAAATCAGATGCTGGTTACATACAAATGCAGGCCATGTATCCTCAGTACAAACACGTTTGGGATGCTAGAGAAGCTGTAAAATCTCGTATAGAAGAAACACGTGCCGAACGCTTTTTGTCTTCAGTTAATAAAGACGGTACTTTTTCTGTTCCATTACGTTATTATGCAGCCCATACCGGTAGGTTTGGTGGTTCAGAAAAAATAAATTTACAAAACCTTCCACGGGGCTCTAAACTTCGTACTGCATTACAAGCTCCCCCTGGTAAACTTGTGTATGTAGCAGATCTTTCTAATATAGAAGCTAGAATGCTTGCATGGTTAGCTAAAGAAGAAGGTTTACTTGAGTCGTTTGCTGCAGGTAATGATGTTTATTCTGAATTTGCTTCAGAAATATACAACCGTCCAATTACAAAAGCTAACAAACTCGAACGTTATGTTGGTAAAACAGCTATTTTAGGTCTTGGTTATGGTATGGGTAAAGATCGCTTTCAAGACACACTACGTAATGGGTCCCCTTCAGTAGATGTAACAGACACAACTGCATTATCTATTGTTACTGCGTATAGAACTATGTACCCAAACATCACCAGCCTATGGAATGTATGTAAACAATTTCTCTACGGTATGATGGACAGAGCTCAATATGGTAATCGTTTTGGTCCCATAACTATTTCTAATAACGCACTTGAGTTACCAAATGGTATGTTTTTAAAATATCCTCATTTAAATTATCATCTCGGTGATTTTTTATACACTCAACGCGTTGGTCGTGCTCCAATACGTACCCACGGTCCACGTGTATGTGAGAATGTAGTACAAGCCTTGTCAAGAATTGTAATTACAGATCAGTTGTTAAACATTACTTCTCAGGTCCCTGAAGTAGACGTAGTATTGACTGTGCACGATGAAATTATCTGTATTGGACCTGATAAAAATATGGACTTTATATTAGATAAAATTATGGCTATAATGAAAATACCCCCCGAATGGTGTCAAGCATTACCACTAGATGCCGAAGGAGGATACAGTAAGGTCTATGATAAATAATGAGCAATCTTATACTTACAAGAAAGAAAAACGAATCTATCGTTCTTTATAAAGACGGTAAACCTGAAGAAATTTTCTGTAAAATTATTGTAACATCATTAGGTAATAAACAAGTCAAGTTGGCTTTTGAAGCCGACCCTGTTATAAAAATAGACCGTAAAGAGTTATATGACAAAAAAAATTAAAGAGGAGAGTGCATTATGGAAGTCGTCTTCCTCAAGGCAAAACAAAGATTAATAAAAGAAATATCCCTTCAAGGCAAAAAACCTTACCCACTAGCTAAAAATTTTACTTCATACCACCACAAAATAGACAAAACTCCAGAAGGCTTTACGAAGTTTTATGGCCTTTTAATTAAGTACGCACAATCAGGTGCTGCCTTACACAAAGGACTACTTAAAAAGAAATTAAAAAATGAATCACGTGCCATGATGACGGATCGTGTTGCACAGACAAATTTATTAGTATTAGATTTAGATGGAGTTGAGTTTCCAATAGCTTCGTCTAAATCCACTTTAAACACATTTGATATACAAACTATTGCAGAACAGTTTGTTACTTACATGCCTGAAGAATTTCAAAACGTTAGTTACATTGCTCAAGCGTCTGCTTCTTTAGGTATGAAAGGTAATAAAGTTTCAATGCATTTATTCTTTTTGCTTAAGTATCCAGTGTACCCAAAAGTATTAAAAGAATGGTTTAGAACTTTAAACTATGAAATAGATTTTTTAGCCAATCAATTAAATTTATCAGCTAATGGTCAAAGTATTGCTTTCCCTTTAGATGTTAGCTTAGCTGATAACTCTAAACTTATTTATATCGCACCACCTAAATTTGTAGGTGGAGCACAAGACCCTATAGCAGGTGAAAGATTTGTATGTATTACTCGTGGTGAACCGACCGTGGACATTAGCCCTTTGTTAAAGGACGTTAATCCAGAGAAAGTTCATAACGTAGGAATACAAATAAAAGATGGCTTACGTAAAAGAGCAGGACTTACTAAGAAACGCGAACGTATTACAACAGTTAATATAGGAGGCGAGTCTCAGGAAGTTTTGCAAAACCCAGATCGAATGACAATAGAAATCTGTAGGGTAAGTGAGCCTTATGTTAACTGTAATATTAATGGAGGAGATAGCGGTGCCTATTACTTTATTCTTACCAACCCTCACTATATGTACAATTTTAAAGGTGAGCCTGTATTTGAAATACAAAAAGCCGATCCAGACTTTTACAAAAGCATCTTCGAAGTCTTTGCAAAAGAAATGGAAGGAGGCAAAGATCTCAGACCAATAGTCTTACGTGATTATTATACAGATACTTTTTATAACGGTATCTTTGATAAAAACAAAGAACAATTTACTGATGACTTTCCTTTAATGCCTACGCAAAAAGGTTCTTTAGAAGGCTTTATGCGTACACACAACCGTCCTATGCCGGACTTTGTAGCTGATGCACAAGTTGTATTTAACCCTGCTTCTGATGTAGGTATACAAATGGACAAAGCTCCATACTATGTCAATCTTTTTAGAAAAACGCAATACATGTTAAAACCAGGACAAGAGTTACCTGAAGTAGAATATGGTGAAACACAAGTATTTGAAAACCACATACCTTTTATTTATAAATTAATGCAACAAATATTAGGTGGAGGTATTACTGAAACAGAACATTTTATTAATTGGTTAGCTTATATATATCAAAACAAACGTAAAACCATGACTGCATGGATATTTACAGGCGTACCAGGGACTGGTAAGGGCCTGTTTGTACACAAAGTACTTAAACCTTTGTTTGGAGAAGCTCAAGTTCCCATGCGAGCTTTAGAAAATATAGAAGAACAATACAACTTATATATGCGAACAGCTTTGTTTTTAGTAGTTGATGAATTTAGAATGAGCGACTCAGGAAATACTGGTCGTATGGCTGATAAATTAAAACATCAAATTACTGAACCAACATTAACAGTTCGTGCAATGCGTACAAATCAAGTTGAGCTGCCAAGTTATTGTAATTTTATATTCCTTACTAACAGAGCAGATGCCGTTAAAATAGAAGATGGTGATCGGCGTTACAATGTAGCTCCCAGGCAAGAACGTAAGCTAGATAAAACTATGCCTGAATTACTTACAAAGTTAGACATGTTAGAAAAAGAACTGTATACCTTTTCTGGTTTACTGCAAAATTTTAAAGTAGATGAACGTATGGCTCATACTGCTTTAGACAACGATGCTAAAAGAAACATGAAATTAGTGTCTATGTCTGTATTAGAAGAATTTGCAAATGCTATAAAGCTCAACAACTTAGAATACTTTATTGAGATATTAGATATACCTCTTACAAACACGTTTGACGCCGGAGGAATAAGTACAGCACAACGTTATCTTAAAAATTGGGTTGCTACAATAGGTGAAGAAATGGTTATACCTATGCAACACTTCAAATTAGTGTATGATGTATTAACAGACAATCGTAAAACATTATCTGTAAGAGACTTTACAAAAGCTATGAGTCGGTTAAATATACAAACCACTCGGAAGAGAATGGGCGAAGGTGTTAATCGTTCTGCCCCTCGAGGAGTGTTTTTAACTTGGGTCTTAAGCGAAGATTTACAAGAGTCTTTAACGTTAGAACATTTTGACGCTAAAGATATGGAACTTATAAACAGGAAAACTGCACATTAAGTAATTATATGGTAGAGCTTGTACAAACCAAGCGTCCGGATCTGGAAAGTGTAATCCAGCCCGAGACCCCAGAGGAGCTAGGACTTATACCTGCTTGGTCGCACTCGACCCTCAAAACATTTGAAACCTGTGCTTATCGTTCTTATATAGCTAAAGTTAAACGCGTACAAGAAGATTATGGCCCTGCAGCTGCACGTGGCACAGTCATACATCAACTAGCTGAAGACTATGTAAGTGGTAAGTTAAAAGAATTCCCTATTGAACTTAATAAATTTGAAAACGAGTTTATACATTTACGTGATATGTATGAACTAGATAAAACAGAATTAGAAGGTGAATGGGGGTTTACAATTGATTGGCAACCATGCGCTTGGATGGCAAAAGATGTTTGGGCAAGAGTAAAGCTTGATGCTATCTTGCACGACTCACCTACTTCAGCACGAGTTATTGATTATAAAACAGGCAAAATGTTTGGTAATGAAATAAGTCATGCACAGCAAGCTCTTACTTATGCAATAGGAAGTTTTTTTAAATTCCCTGATTTGCAACATGCACAAACAGAGCTCTGGTATTTAGATCATGGTGAAATAAAAAAGCAAGCTTATACACGAGATGAAGCTATGGTATTTATGCCTACTTTACATAACAGAGCTGTAAACATGACTACAGCTACTACTTTTATGCCTAATCCATCTAAAACAAATTGCAGATGGTGTTCATATAAAAATGGAGATTACCCTATTTGCCAACACGGAATTAAATAGTTATACTACTATGCTAAATACAAATATAAATACAGTAACAAATACAAAATACAGGATAAATAATGAAAAAAATTATAGCGCCACCCCCACCTTACGCCCATCAAACAGACACAACTGACTTTATAACTAAAAATTTACGTTGTTTAATTACTTCTGATCCAGGTACTGGTAAGACTCGTTCTGTTTTAGATGCCCACGTTCAAAACAAATGTGTTACATTAGTTCTTGCCCCGTTATCTATACTCGAAGCAGCATGGGTAGATGACATAATTAAATTTCAACCTTCAATTAATTGTGGAGTAGCATATGCTAAAAATCGCAAAAAAATATTTGAAAGTACAAAGCACGATATGGTTATTACTAACTTCGAAGCTGTCAACTTTCTCTTTAAAAATCCTAAATACCTTAAAAGATTTAACACTTTGGTTGTGGACGAATTTACAGCGTTTAAGAACAAAGATTCAAAACGTTCTAAACATCTCAAAGCTTTGGTCGAACATTTTGATCGCAGGATCTTTATGTCTGGTACTCCTAATACTAATACTATATTAGATTTATGGCATCCTACTGCATGTGTAGATGACGGCAAACGTTTAGGTACTAGATACTATTCTTTTCGTAACCAAGTTTGTACTTCTAGATTTAATGGTTTTGCCAATGAATGGATAGACAAACCAGGCATTGAAGAAACTGTAGCACAAATGGTAAGTGACATTACCATACGCCATGCTTTAGAAGACTGTATTGATTTACCTGACAATGTCACAAGAACATTATATACAGACCTTACACCTGCCGTGCAAAAGATGTACAAAACTCTTCAGGATTCATCGGTATTGTACACTAAGATGGGCACTATAAATGCAGTTCATGCCGGAGCCAGGGTTAAAAAGTTATTACAACTTGTCTCAGGCGGTGTGTATGATGAAGAAGGTAAAGTTCAATACTTCCACCAACAACGTCATGACATGGTCATAGACTTAGTTGCTGTTCGCAAACACAGCTTAGTAGCTTTTAATTGGAAACACGAGCGTGATGCGTTAACCGCTCTAGCTGATAAAAAGAAAATAAGTTATGAAATAATTGACGGTGATACACCCGCACATAAACGTAAAGATATAGTACAACGGTTTCAAGCAGGACAAATTCAAGTCTTGTTTGCTCATCCTCAATCTGCGAGTCACGGTTTAACACTTACTAAAGCTACAACATGCATTTGGTGTAGTCCTACTTATAATGCTGAGCATTTCCAACAGTTTAATCGTAGGATACATAGGGCTGGTCAAACTCAAAAGACTGAAACAATATTAATTACAGCACGTAATACCTGGGAGGAGCAAGTGTATGAAAAGCTAGATGGAAAGCTAGGCAAGATGGAAAATCTTTTACATGTATTAACTAAACTATACGCACAGGAGGCAGCATAGTGTTAGAAAAAACTATAAATGAATTATTAGATGATCTTTATTCTATTAGAACAGAAGTTAAAAGTTTGCAAGAACAAGAAAACGAACTGAAAAGATCTCAACGAGAACTAGAAGCAACATTGATGACAAAACTAGACCAGCAAGGTGTAGATAGAGTCGGCAATGATGTATGTACCGTGTCTTTGAAAAAAGAAATTGTACCTACAGTGGAAGACTGGGAAGCTGTACAACGTCATGTTCGAGATACTGGACAATTTGAGTTGTTACAAAAACGTATGTCTGCCGTTGCCTATAGAGAGCTGCGATCCATGAACTTAGACGTTCCTGGTGTCAAAGCAACTGAACTGACCCGAATAAACTTTAGGTCTAAACAATAACCATGAAAAAAGGACGACGAAAATGTCTGACAAAGACGATAAAAAAGCAGTGTCTTTAGTATCTACTACAGTACCTGCTCATGCTACAAAGTCAGTTGGTCTTGGTAACGAAAATGTTACTACTGATCATATACAAATACCACGGATAAAATTGTTGCAACAAATGAACAATGAAGTGGATGAAAGTCACGATGCGTACGTTAAAGGAGCCAAACCCGGCTACTTGTTAAACACTGTAACTAATCAGTTATTCCAAGAGATATACGTTATTAACGTACATTTTAAAGAAGACTTTGTTATATGGCGTAAACGTGAAAAAGGTGGAGGCTTAATTGGAACAGTCCCAACTTCACAAGAGGCAGTTGAAAAGATTGCTTCTTTAGATGGAGCTGCAGACGACTACGAAGTTATCCAAACCCAGTCCCATATGCTTCTTCGTAAGAACGAAGAAACAGGGGCCTTAGATTTAAGTCCGTTTATAATGGATTTTTCATCATCTAAGTTACGAGTATCTCGAGAATGGAACACACAACTTCAACAACTAGGTGGAGATAGGTTCTCTTCTATGTGGAAGATTACGTCTGTTTCTACACAAAATCGAGCTGCTCAAAAGTTTCATAATCTTTCTGTCCAAAATCAAGGATGGGTTCACGACGAAGATTATGAAAAAGCTAAAGTTATTTATGAGGGATTAAGTAAATAATTTTTATAGTGCGTACACGGAGGTGTTTACGGGGTTTTTCATACCCTATCCTTGGCATCTTCGTGTACAAACTTAAACACAGAAATAAATATATAATTTAAATACTTATATGCTACTCTTAGAGCTGTGAATGAACGTCAACTCATTAACAGAGTACACAGAGTCTTATCTTGTAAGATTTATCGTTGGAAGATAAACGATACCTACCATGGTGGAGTAGCAGATACGTATTACAGTGGTCCTGCTGGCAATTGTTTTGTAGAATACAAATATAAATATAAAGCCCCTAAAAAACAAACTTCTAAAATGGCTTTTAACTTAAGCGCACAACAAGAACTTTGGCTTACAAAACAGCTGCAACACAACGTACCAACATACGTATTAGCTGGATGTAAAGATAGCTTTTGGTTAACCCAAGATTTTAAAAATGTAAATACCTGTACTAAAGAAAGATTTGAACTTGAGTCTATACCTTTAGTAGACTATATATTATTTATAGAGCAACATTGTTTAGGTACAAAATATGACACAAAAAAATGACCCTGTAGATAAACCATTACATTACGCTAACCAGGGGTCTATAGAATGTATTGACGCAATTAAAGCAGCAATGTCTTTTGAACAATACGAAGGTTGGCTGCGCGGTAATATATTTAAATATTTATGGAGATATCCCCATAAAAATAAATTAGAAGACTTACGTAAAGCTCAGTTCTATTTAAATAGATTAATTACTGATAAGATAGAAGCTAATAAAAAACAATAGTTGCACTTACAAACGTTAAATTTAAGGCCAAAATCTGTCGGTCAAAACAACAGGAATAAATTATGAAAGGTGTAAAACATTATAAAAAAGACGGTACTTTGTACAAAGGTAATTCTCATAAAATGCCTAATGGAAGTCTACATACAAATAAATCTCACACTAAAACAAGTGTAAAGTTATTTCACTTTAAAGACTTATCTAAAAAAGCTAAAGAAAAGGCAAAAGGATAATGGGACGTAACTACAAAAACGAATACAGAAAATACCAGGGTACACCGGAACAACTAAAAAGAAGAGCTGGACGTAATGCTGCTAGAAGAAACGCTATACGCAACGGTACTGCAGCAGTAGGTGATGGTAAAGACGTTCATCATGTTGATGGTAACCCTAGAAATAACAACCCAAGAAATACTAGAGTAATATCAGCAAGCAACAATAGATCTTTTGCTAGAGATAAAAACGCACGTAAACGTAATGCTTAAACTACGTTTCTTCCCAAGTGTAAACTTTTAAAGCTTTAGCCTTGCCCTTTACTTCTATTGGATCTAATTCCTTTAAAGGATAGCAAGAATACTTTGCAGTTTCTTCGCCTATTAGTGTGCCTACACCGGCTACCTTAGTGCTTGATTCTAAACGAGCCGCGACATTACAGGGATCACCTATTAAGCTAAAAGCAAACCTATCGGTAGCCCCAAAGTTTCCTGCTATGCACACACCAGAGTTAACCCCTACACCTATGGCAATTTCAGGTATACCTTCGGCTTTAAATC
>JGI24006J15134_10001601_pt1 | contig 12802 bp, 4 predicted proteins | sample LinPmetageLP53_FD_15134 | JGI IMG/M metagenome (IMG submission 15134) | reverse complement strand
AATGGTGAAGTTGTCGATCAAGACGATTTCAATGCCAACCAACTACCACAATATTATAATCAATTAACAACGGCTGGTGAATTACCAGACCTTAGTGTAGTGTCTAAAGAATTGGAAGATGTTTTCAAGGCAACTAAAATAACTGCACCTCAATTAAAAACTATAAACGACATAGCTAATAGCAGGCTTAATAGTTACGATGAGTATTATAACGGAGGTGGTTTTGATGAGGTTTATGAATCTATTCAAAAAGAAGGCAATAAAAATTTGTTTAGAGGCTGGGATTGGGTTTCAAATCCAAATGGTAAAGGTGGTATTTATGTTGATCCGGCATCTGGGCAAACTTCTGGCCCCATGACAATGGATGGAAAATCATTACTACCATCGTTCCACGAATTTACTGGTGAAGGTGAGGTTGACCCTGGCGATGTTGGAGGTTTAGATGGTCTTGTCAAGGCAGATAAAAGAAGAGCATATAAAGAAACTAAAAATGTTGTTGATTCTGTAAAAACACGAGAAGCTATTAAAAGAATAGCGGAGGAAAAAGGAATTAAACCAAGTGAAGTAGACATAGACTCTCAAGAAGTTAAAAGTTTAGTAGATTCTATTACTAATAATGATGTTAGAGAGCAGTTGCTTACAGCTATTACAGAGCAAGAGAGACTTGACCAAATAGATCGTAATGTAGAAGCGTATATAGATGAAGAAGGTCAAGAAGGTTTTGACAGTAAATGGTACGAAACTTTTGGTATGATGAAAGGTGACAAGCAAAAAGATGTTGCAAAAGAAGTTTCGAAAATTGTTGACGATAGAGATAAACAAATAAAAAAAATAGATCAAAAGCAAAGAGTTATTGCTGCTGAAGTAGAAGATATTGACGAAGTTTTAAATGGTTACACATCGCAATCTAAAACTCTAATAGATAAAATAGAAAAAATTAAAGGTGGAAAGTATACTACTAAAGAAGAGGTTGATAACGCTAACGCTGAAATACAAGGTTTACAAGATCAACTTAGAGGTATAGACTCTAATTACAATGGTATTTTAGAACGTAGAAACGATTTAACAAAAACATCTGGAAAGATATTTGAAAACTTTAAAGGATTACAGGTAGACGCTCAAAAGTTTGATCAATACAAAGATTTATTAGACAGAAATTATACTGGTCTTGCAACGGTTGGTAATGGTATGGTAAACTGGTTTTCAACTACGGCTCAAAGTTTTGATGAGTTTGCTTATAGGTTTAATCCATTAAGATTAATAAAAGATGACAACGGAGAAACTCCCGCTTGGTTAAAACCTATGGGAGATGTGCTAAACGTGACAATGCCCGGCTCACCAACTGGTTGGTTACTTTCCCAAACTGGTGAAACTGACGAGATGAGGAAAGTTAGACATGACAAATGGAACGAGTGGCAAGAAGACTGGACAAGTAAAGTTCAAAAACCAAAAGCTTGGGACGATATAAACGGTTGGTATGACTTTGGAGAGTGGTCGGCTGGTGTTGCTGGTAATCAAATACCTCAACTTGCGTTTATGTATGCTACATGGGGTTTAGGATCAGCTGCTGGTTTAGGTGTTAAGGGTATGCAAGCTTTAACAATGTCTTCAATGTTTATTCCTTCTACTGGTGGTAAGTTCAGAGAAATGCAAGAAGAAATGGACATGTACCCAACAGCTGATGGTGAACCTTTGTACTCTAACGCTCAACTATATGGAATAGCTATGGCTACCGGTGCTGTTGAAGCTTTATCTGAGCAAGTTACTTTTGGTCAGTTAAATGCTGCGATGAATGTTGGTGGTAATGCTTTTACTTTAGGTTTTAAACAATATTTAAAAAAATCTTTTGGAAGCCAAATGAAGAGAGTTGGTATAGATTTATTAGAAGAAGGTACTTCTGAAGCGTTAGCTACTTTAGGTGAAAATTATTTAGGAACTTTTAGAGGCGGAGATCACGCGAAAAAAAGTTTGTGGGACGGTGTTGATGAAGCATTTGTTTCTGGTGCTTTAATATCTGTAGGTATAAAAGCTATGGGTACTGCTAAAAACCCAACAGCTGCATTTACATCAAAAGATACAAATCAAAAAAGAGGTGAAATTGGCTTGAGACTTCAAAAAATAAATGAATTAATATCAAAACCAGGTCTTAGCGATAATTTAAGAAACGAATATATAGGTGAAAGAAATTCTTTAATAGCAGAAAGTAATAAAATATTACAAGCTGATATTAAAAAAGTTGATTTAATGTCTGGTGCAGAAAAGAAAGCTCTTATAAATATAGAAACCTCTATAATGCAGCTTAGACAAAAAGCTGAGGGTATTGCTGCTGATGATTCAATGACACCAGATCAAAAGAAAACTGAGGTTGAAAGATTAGAAAATCAAGTAAAAGGATTAGAATCTGCTAAAGAAGGTGTGTTAAGTAGATACACAGCTATGGAGGCTGAAGAGAATTATCAAATAGAAAAACAAAAAGTACAACAAAAAATTGATGCTTTTAACGAAAGACAACAACAAGAAGACGGTGAAGGTAGAACAGCTGAGATGGTTGAAACTGATACTCAAACTATAAATGAAAACAACTTAGCTGACATAGCTGAAATAGACGCTGAGATTGCAGAGAACCAAAGAGTATTAGAAAACGTTGATCCTGACAGTGATGATGCTAAAACAGCTAGAAACAATATAGTTGAGTTTAACCAAAGAAAAGCAGGGCTTGAAGGTATGAGTAAACAGTTTGGTTATATATCTACAGATGCTAATGGTAATTCTAAGTTTTTTATAAACAAAGACACTAACTTAGCAAACAACAATGTAACAACACCTATGCATGAGTTTTTGCATCACGCTTTGTGGGCAACTATAAAAAAGAATCCTAAAACTCAAGGAATGATGGGTGGTGCTTTGATAAGTGATATAAACAACAATGCTAGTGCGGTTGGTGACAACTTTATAAATAAAGTTAACGCTTACGAAGGTATGGACATGCAAGGTGAAGAAGTTATTACAAGTTTATCAGAAGCTATAAAAAATGGTGATGTAAAGTACAACGAAAACTTGTTTACAAAAATAGGAGATACTATGCGTAGATATTTTCAAAATAATTATCCTGAATCTGCATTAGGTAAAATTAAATTTAACACAGGTAGAGACGTTTATAACTTTGTAAAAGATTTTAACGATAGTATTGAAAAAGGATATGACAGTGGAGCTATAAACAATGTTATAGATAAAGGTGCTATTGGTAGACTAGTTGATGGTAAGAAAACTGATGCACCAAAACAAGACGGTCAAGTTTACGAGTCTAGAATATATCAAGAAACAGATTTGATGTATAAAGAAAACAAAAGTAGATGGGGTAATGATAGGATAAGAAAAAGTTTAGCCGCTCAAATGGCATACGGTTTAGAAAACGACGTTATGTACAGATTAAAAAACTTTGAAGGTTTAACAGCTGAAAAACAAGACATAGCTTTAGACTTTATATCTAACGACAAAAGTGGTTTAACTGGTTTAATAGATGGTTTTGATCCTGTAAGAATGATAAATAAAGAAACAGGCAAACCTTATGAAAGTGTAATGGCATACTTATTACATCGAATGCCAAATGGTATGAGATTAATGGACGCTAGGTTGTTAGGTTTTGTACAGAAAAACCCTAAGTATGGTAATATAGTACAATCTATGGAGCAAGAAGGTGTGCAAGACTCAATGGAAAAACAAAATCAAATAAACGAAAATAATACCCCTGATCCTTCTGATAATATTGTAGAAAGAGAAAGCAAGAGAATGCTTGTTAACTCTATGATTATACCAGATGGAAAAATTGTTGAGCTTAGAGAAAATAATCAAGACACTTACAATGAAGCATTACAAGAAGTTCAAGCTGAGTTAGATCAAGATATAAAAAATAACATCGCTGCAAAAGGCACGGAGGTAAACTTAAATATAGTTAATCAAAGGTTTGTTGGTAAAATTATAGCTAACGAAGTTGCTAATGCCAACGTTAATCTTGATGGGTTGACCTACAAAGGTTTTCAAAAATTACTAAAGCAAGGTCCGTTAAAACCAGTACTACAAGTTTTTGCTGACTTATACGGAGTGCCTATTGACAAACTTATAAAAGATGCAGATCTCAATCAAGTTCAAAGAGGTACAGCTCAAAACATGTTTTTACTTAACGCAGATTCTAACATATCAAGTTTACCAGATGGTCACACTGCAAGTGGAACAGCCACAGGTGTGCCTAGAGTATTATTAAATATGGTTAACCCTGAAACAGGGAATACAGATTTATTATATAAAAAAACAGCTTCAGCTAAAGCCGCAAAAACAGGAAGCACAGCTGGTTTACCTCTTCAAGTAAAACAAAAAGGTATAAACAAAGCACACGTGCAAGAAAACTTAGGTATATATAGAGGAAAACCAAATAATGCCGCTAGAGGCGTAGACGGTATGCTTAGAAGTTTTGTTATACAAAACGCAATGCTAGCATCTAATCAAGCGGTAAGACAAGATGCTTTAGTGAAAGCAGAAAATCCTTTTAGCGTTATCAAAGCTATTGGTGATGGTAAGTCTGATTTATATTTTGCTAAAGTGCCAATGATGGACGGTAAGACTATTGCTATGAAAAACGCTACACCACAAGCTTGGGAGGCTTTTTCAAATGTTATGTCTAACAATAGATCTATACAAGCTTTTCCAGAAACTGTAGTTCAAGTTGCTTCAGAGGTCTATGGTATTCCAGTTGAAGACTTTGGTAATATGATAAAGGTTGTTAATGTTGAAATTGGTAAGTATAAAAACCAAAAAGTTATAACGCCAGAGCAATGGAGAAGAGTTAGCGATAAAATTGTTGAAGGAGAGGTTTTTACAGAAAGCAATTGGAAAGATCAATTAAAACTAATTGGCAGACAAGACTTAATGTATTATAGAAATAATACTGAAAATGATATAAAAAATTATACAGAGTCAACTATTGACTTTTTAAAAACACTACCTACGGCTGCGCTACAAAATCCAGCTGTTGTAAAATATGCTTTGCAAAATGGTAGTGTAAAAAGAGGTGATTTTTTTACTGGTAGTCAAGTAGATGCTATGGTTAATGAAATTGTTTCTGAAAGAGAAAGCAGAGGAGATGCTGGACCTTCGACAACAGTTGATTATAGCAAGGTTAATTATGACTCAACTATGTTTAAAAAAATAACTGATGTTGCTTTAAATATAGATCCAAGCCTTAAAGGTATAAAGAAAGCTCAAGCTATAATGAAAGAGGTTAGATCTATACTAAGTGAATCACTAAATCCAACTAGAAAAGGTAAAAAAGCTGTTGATCCTATTCAGAACAAAGCTGCTTTAAAAGAGTTTTATTCTATTATGAATGATTATTACAACGAACCTGGTATAACAAAAGCAGAGCAAACAAAGAGAGGTAAGTTTATAGTAACAACTCTAAAACAACAATCTAGTAGAGCTAAGGGTTTATCTAGAATGGCAGCGGGTATAACGTCGATGTCAATGACGCCTGGTGTTGAAAACTCTAAAGTTATGAAAAGTGGTAAGGTAATACAAAAACCATATCACAGTGAACATGACAAAGCTAACATGGCTTTAAATGCTCAGGTGTTAAACTCTATACTTGCTGACTCGTTTAAAGGAGATATAGACTTGCAATTAAAACATTATAACCAAACAGCTTTAAATGAAGATCAAAGAATTATAATTGACAACGCTTGGGGTAAAACAGGTACAACCCCTATATACAGAGATGGTATGCCTATAGAGGTTAGATTTACAGAAGTAGATCCTATGATAGCAAGAGATTTACTAATGTTTGAGTATGGAACTACTTTAGATAGAGCTATTGCATCGGAATTGGTATTGAAAGATATTTCCGATGGTTCTCTAGCTCCTTTTGCTCAAGATATAAAAGCTGTTATGGGTGTAGAAAATACTAATTACTTTTCTAAAAACCAAGACACGCTGTTTAAAAATGTAGATGCTAGAGAAGCTCTTGGCAAGTTGATAGGTAAAACTAGTCTTGCTAATCAAACAGACGCTAAAATAGCAGCTGTTGAGCTTGTAAAAACTATGGAAAACATTAACGATATAAACAATGTTAAAAATAGTTTAGTTAACGCATATCCTATGTTAAGCAATGATATGACTTTAGATCAACAATTACAAACTGTAGCAAAAATAGACAATGCTATAATGTTTTCTAAAAAACCTAACAATCCGTCAAAAGGAATTACTATATTAGATTTTGATGATACACTAGCCACTAGTAAATCAAAAATATTATACACAAAGTCTGATGGAACTAAAGGTTCTTTAACGCCAGCGCAGTACGCTAAAAACTATCAAGAAATGTTAGGTCAAGGAACTACGTTTGACTTTTCACAGTTTAATGAGGTTATTGATGGTAAAATTGCACCGTTGTTTAATAAAGCAATGAAGCTACAAGGTAAGTTTGGTCCTAAAAATATGTTTGTGCTAACAGCAAGACCAGCAGAGTCTGCACCAGCTATACACGCTTTCTTACAAGCAAATGGTTTAAAAATACCTTTAGATAATATAACTGGTTTAGCAAACTCTACAGCAGAGGCAAAAGCTCTGTGGATAGCTGAAAAGGTTGGTCAAGGTTATAATGATATATACTTTGCTGACGACGCGCTTCAAAATGTTCAAGTTGTTAAAAACGTGTTAGAGCAAATGGATGTCAAGTCTAAAGTACAACAAGCTAAAACAGTTTACTATAGTAAAATGTCTAATGAGTTTAACCAAATATTAGAAGACGTCAAAGGCATAAGGAAAGAAGCTACATTCTCAGATGCTAAAGCTAGAAAACGTGGTGCACAAAAAGGAAAGTTTGATTGGTTTATACCAGCATCGGCTGAAGATTTTAAAGGCTTGCTTTACAAGTTTTTAGGTAAAGGTAAAAAAGGAGAAGCTCAGTTACAGTTTTTTAAAGACGCTTTGCTAGATCCTTTCGCTAAAGGTATTAGAGCTATGGACGCTGCTAAGAACAGAATATCTAATGATTTAAAAGCGTTAAACAAACAATTTAAAGGAATAAATAAAATACTTGCTAAAACAATACCTACAGGAGATTTTACTTACGACACTGCAGCTAGGGTTTACAACTGGAATAAGCTTGGTTATGACATCCCAGGTATATCTAAAACAGATCTTGCAAATATGATAAAAGCTGTTGAAAGTAATCCTGACCTAGCGGCTTATGCTGATGGTTTAAACAAGGTTGCTGGTGGTATATATCCTCAACCAGGTCCATACTGGACTACAGAAACTATAGCTTCTGATCTTTACAACATGAGTGAAGGTGTAAATAGAAAAGATGCTTTGTCAGAGTTTATAGAAAACAGAAAACAGATGTTTGGTGAGTGGCAAAATGGAAAGCTTGTTGGAGAAAACATGAACAAGATAGAAGCTGTGTATGGTACTAAATACAGAGAGGCTTTGACCGATATGTTATGGCGTATGGAAAATGGCACTAATAGAAACTTTGGTGGCAACAGACTAACTAATAGGTTTGCTAATTGGGTAAACAACTCTGTTGGTGCTATCATGTTCTTTAATATGAGGTCAGCTGTGTTACAAACATTATCTACAGTGAATTTTGTAAACTGGAGTTTTAATAATCCACTAAAAGCTGGTATAGCGTTTGCTAATCAACCACAGTTTTGGAAAGACTTTAGCATGATATTTAACTCTGATATGTTACAGCAAAGAAGATCTGGCTTAAAAACATCTGTTAGTCACGCTGAACTTGCCGAAGCTGCTTCTGGTTCTAAAACACCCGTAAAAGCTGTGTTTGCTAAAATGATGAAACTAGGTTTTTTACCTACACAAATTGCGGATAGTTTTGCTATTGCTTCTGGTGGTGCTACGTTTTATAGAAATAGAGTTAATGATCTTATAAAGCAAGGTGTTAGCGAGGTAGATGCTAAAGCACAAGCTTTTCAAGAGTTTCAAGCTATAGCAGAAGAAACTCAACAGTCATCTAGACCTGATATGATTTCATCACAACAAGCTTCTCCACTAGGTAGATTAATACTTGCTTTTCAAAACACACCTATGCAATACACTAGGTTAATTAAAAAAGCAACTCTTGATTTAGCAAACGGTAGAGGTGATATGAAGACAAACATATCTAAAATAATATACTACGGTGCTGTTCAAAACGCAATATTTGCAGCGTTACAAAAAGGATTATTTGCTATAGCGTTTAGTGGTGATGATGATGAGGAGAAACTAATTGAAAAAGAAATAGGTATAGCAAACTCAATGCTAGATTCTGTTCTTAGAGGTACTGGTGTTGGAGGAGCTGTAGTTTCTACTATAAAAAATATTATAATGAGAGCTATGGCTGAGCGTGATAAAGGTTGGAACGCTGATGAAGGTAAAGTTGTTTTACAATTCTTAAATTTATCTCCACCAATTGGATCAAAAGCTAGAAAACTTAACAGTGGTTTAAAAACTTTAAAGTTTAAAGGAGAGAATATAAAGGACATGTCAATGTTTGACATCAACAATCCTATGTGGAATAGTATTGGTCATTTTGTTTCTTTCTCAACAAATGTTCCTTTAGATAGAGCTGTTCAAAAAGCTCAAAATATATCTGAAGCTTTAAATTCAGATAATGCCGCTTGGCAAAGAATAGCTCTAATGATGGGTTGGAACACTTGGGATCTAGACGTTCAGAACAAAGCTGTTGAAGCTTCTTCAAAAAGAGTTAAGCTAAGAAAAGAAGAAGAAAAGAAAAAGAAAAAAGAAGAAAAGAAAAAAGAAAAAGAAAGATTAAGAAAAGAACAAGAAGCTAGAGAGGTTCGTTGTTCTGCTAAAACAAGAAAGGGTAAAGGACCTAGATGTAAAAACAGAACTGAAAATAAATCTGGAAGATGTTACTCTCACCAGTAAAATATTAAATTTACAAGTGACCTTAAATATATGAAGAAACTAATAATACTATCATTAATTATTTTAACTTCTTGCGCTGCACCAAAAGAGTGTTGTGCACAAGTTGATTTTAAAAAATACTTTAAGTTTGCAACGTTTTACGGCGCAGCAAGTGGAGGTACTTCTGTTTCTGATGTAGAAACTTTTTCTGTTAACAACGGATTACAAACCGCAACTAAAAAAACTCCTTTTGATTATAACATAGCTTTTGGTGTTAGAAAAATTGCTAGGTTTGGTTATGAAAACAAAGCACAAACTTTTTACGATGGAACTGAAAACTCATGGTCTGATGGTGCTAACATAGGTAAGGTAAAAGGATTAGAGTTTTTATTTGAAATTGATTACACACGACAACAAGGTGATGAGTACATTGATCAACATCACTTTATTAGATATGTACAAGATAATTATATAATTAAAGGCGAATACTTACAAGATGGTTTTGCTGATATTAAATATTTTGAAACATCGGAAAGATATAGATATAAAGTTAATGACAAATTGTCTTTTAATGCTGGACTTGCTCAAAGATTATCAGAGCCCTATGGTTATGATCCTTTAGCTGAATGGATGCTTAGCAATGGCAATATACATTACACTTACCTAGCACTACAACAAGGTTATAATGTAGACGTAGCTGCTAGTGAGTATTTTTCTCCAGATGGAGAGCTCGTTGCTACTAGTAATGAGGTTTGGGAAGAGGTTGTTGTACCAATCATGTTAGCTGACTACACTCAGAAAAAAAGAGATCAATTAGATTTAATAATACAGCATTCTATAGTTTTAGGTTTTGATTACTATCATTATACTAAATCATTTTGGACACACGCTTGGGGTAATGTTATGCCATACCACTTAGACGAGGGTGGTGATTACTCTTATCACAAATACGAGGGTAAACAGTGGTTAGATTATGGTGGTGGTATAATATTTGGAACAAAAATTAACAAGAGGTTAGGGGTTTTTACAGAGGGAAAATATAACAAGTACTGGAATAGAAAGTGGTACGATTTTAAATTAGGGGTTAATTACATAATAAGATAATGGCAGATTTAAACGAAAACACAGGTTTTAATATAAGCATAAAAACAATGATAGCAGTAGGCTTTGCTATGGCAACTATAATAGGTATGTGGTTTGCGTTGCAAGCTGATATAGCTGAGGCAAAAGAACTACCAAAGCCAGACGTTACTAAGATGGAGTTTATGATGAAAGATAAAAACATTAGATTGTCTATTGAAAATACAGAAAAAGCTGTAGAAGATCTTAAAATAGATATTAGACGTATGGAAGACAAAATTGATCGACTAAGATAAAATTAAATGAAAAATATATTACTAATATTATTAACAGTATTTACTTTAAGTGCTAGCTCGCAAATTGTAGTTACACACTTTAATGCTGAATGGAACGATCCTAACAAAGTATCATACATAGGAAAACTTACTGACTGCGACATAGTGTATGTTGATATAGCTAAATCACCTAAAATACAAGAAAAACATAATATAATAATTGTACCTACAGTTGTTATATTTAAAGACGGTGAAGAAGTAAAAAGATTTCAAGCAGATATATCTTTTAGTATGAAAGCTACTAGAAAAGAAATTCAAGGAGTGATAGATGAATTATTAATGAGTGATTTTTAAAATAAAAAAATATGGCATTTAAAATGAAAGGATCCGCTTTATACGGATCACCAATGAAAAAATATGGGTGCAAAAGCCCAGCTAAAATGACAAAAAGTCCAATGCTTAAAAAAGATTGTAATTGCTGGGACGGTTACAAAAGAGTAGCTGGAACTAAGCCTTGTGCTAAAGGAAGTTGTACTAAAGAGTAATGGCTTTTAAAATGAACGGGCCAAGTCTTTACGGCTCGCCTTTAAAAAATGATGTAAGAAAAACTATTGGACCTGGTAAAAACTTTAACAAAGCAAAACCAACTGGTACTGGAGCTGCAGCGGGTGGGGGTATGACACAGAAAGGTGTCGACTCTTACAAAGCTAAAAACCCAGGTAGTAAACTACAAACAGCTGTTACTGGCAAACCTAAAGCTGGCAGTAAAGATGCTGGAAGAAGAAAATCATTTTGTGCTAGATCGGCAAGTTGGGACGGGCCAAGAGGTAAGGCTGCTAGACGTAGGTGGAACTGTTAAAACAAATTAAATTATGAAAAAATTACTACTACTTATATTATTGCTACCAAGCTTATTGTTTAGTCAAGGTTATTGTGAGAACACTTTGATTAATATAAACTTAGATCAATACCCACAAGAAACTACTTGGGATATTCAAGACTCATTAGGCAACGTTCTTATATCAGGAGGTCCTTATACTAATGTGCCTAACTACGAACCACAATTTATTGTTAACTGTTTGCCTGTTGGTAGCATGACTTTTACTATATACGATACTTATGGAGATGGACTAGAAGGTAGTTTATGGGGAGGACAAGATGGTTCGTACTATATAATTCAGTGTGATGATACTTTAGTTTATGGTAGTAATCCTGCTTTTGGTCTTGACACTACACACGCTTTTGTTTCTGATCTTTGTCCACCACCACCACCAGTACCTGGTTGTTTAGATGATGACTACTTAGAATATAATCCACTNGCTAANNTTAGTGATAGTAGTTGTAGCACATTGGTAGTATATGGTTGTACTGACAGCACTATGTATAATTATGATCCACTAGCAAACGCTATGGACAACATCGTCCAATGTACTTACGATCTTATACTACACGATTTAATAGGTAATGGTTGGGTTTTTGGAACTGTACTAGAGATATATCAAGATGGTGATACTTCTGCTTTCTTTATGACAAACGGTGGTTTTGATCAAGCATTTACCGTAGACTTATACGCGGTAGGAGAAGTTAGTGCTAAACTTATCATTAGTCAGCAGGCTCAATTTACTGCTGTAGAATGTGGCTTTACTTTAATTAGCCCTGATGGTGATACTTCTATAAGTGTTCAACCACCTTTCATACAGCCGTTTTTATGTTATGAAGGTTTGACTTACTGTGGTAACACTTGTGAAGAAAAAATATATGGCTGTATGGACTCAACAGCTTTTAATTATATAGACACAGCTAATGTTAGCGAACCGTGTTATTACTATCCTGGTTGTACGTCTCCAGCTTACTTAGCTTACCACGTAGATACCACAAACAGTTACTTTGCAGATATAAATATTCAAGACAGTTGCTTGATTGGTGGTTTAGCTGTTTTTGGTTGCACTGATTTTATGGCTTTTAACTATAATTCTTTGGCTAATGTAGATAACGGTGGTTGCTTACCTGTAGTTACAGGTTGTATGGATGCTTTTGCATTTAACTACAATGTATTAGCAAACACACCTGACACTTGTGTTCCATTTATTTATGGTTGCACAAACGTAACAGCACTTAATTACGACAGCTTAGCAAACACAGATGACAATAGCTGTATATTTCCTATATTTGGTTGTACAGATCCGTTGGCTTTAAACTTTATGCCACAAGCAAATGTTGATGACGGTAGTTGTATTGATGTTGTTTATGGCTGTACAGACCCTACAATGTTTAATTATGATCAACTTGCAAATGTAGACAACGGCTCTTGCATACCTTTCACTTACGGTTGTACTGATAGTACAGCTTTCAATTATAACCCACTAGCAAATGCTGATAACTCTTCTTGTATTCCTTACATATTCGGTTGCACGGATCCTTCTGCTCTTAATTACTCCGCAACAGCAAATACGGAGGACTTTAGTTGTATTGCTTATGTTTATGGGTGTATGGATAGTTTGGCTCTTAACTTTGACTCATTGGCTAAC
>JGI24006J15134_10001598_pt1 | contig 12814 bp, 15 predicted proteins | sample LinPmetageLP53_FD_15134 | JGI IMG/M metagenome (IMG submission 15134) | reverse complement strand
CTCCTGCTAGTGTAGCGAATAGGTAGTTTACATATGTTACTCCAGCAGTATCTTGTGACAGGCCAAACGTGGTGGCCGTAAGTGCCGCATTGCCCCAATTTCCCGATGCCGCATTTGTATCAAGACTGACATATCTGCTGGTAGCACCTAGAGAGGAAGTTGAATATATTGTAGTCCAACCCCCAATTGCGCTTCTTGCCTTACTAATGAATAACTCAGGAGGGACTGTTAGATTATGCGGTAGGGCAGTAAACGAACCCGTACCAGTATAGCAAACCACATCCATGAAGCCTGTGGCGCGTGTAAATCCATAAACCATTCTTGGACTAAAACCGCTTACATTGTTTGCGTAGTGCGGATCAAATCCATCCATGAAATCAAACGCTGAAGCTGCGCTTGTGTTAGCTGCTCCATTTGTCGTTGGGTTTAAATAACCCTTTCCAATCATCCTAGTAAAAAATAAAGCACCATTACTATTAAGATACTCCCATCCCAAATCAACTAAATTTCCTGTAGGTAACTGTTGGTAATCGTTGGTTTCGTTAAAGTTTCTTAATCCAAAAACCTCAGTCCCAGACTCAGGAGTCTTCATTGGTCTGCGGATTGCCATGTAGATGTGGGTTTTATTATTTTCGTTAAAACCACTGGCATCGGTAACTAGTTGAAAGCCTGTTGGTAATACATTAAGTACTTGATAATCTGCTTCAGCGTTGTTTAAATTTGGAAAAAGCCTTGCATCAGCTCCCCCTACAGGCATTCCGCGCATAGAATCAAACAATGTCCAATTAGTTCCAGTGTCTACATCTTTAATTAATATCCATTGAGGTTCGTATCCCAGATTAATTATTGGCCCAGTTGTGCTTCCGTTGCCTTCATAACTTCCACACGTAATAATATTCTCGTCGCCATCGTCACCAAAGCCTCCTGCGTCTGAGGCGAACAGGTAGGCAACGTAGGTAACACCGTTTGCGTTAATATCTGTGCTAATACTAAAGACTGAATCAGTTGGCGTAGTGTCATTCCATACATTATAAGTTGCTGCGGCAGCATTAGTTTGAAGTTGAACATATTTTGTTGCGCCTAATGATGCATGGTAAGTCCTCCATCCAGAAATATTGGAAGAACTTTTTACAGTCATAAATGCCGGAACAGACCCAAGACTATGGGCTATAGTCCTAGAACTTGTACCATCACCAGTATAAGTCACAACATCAAAGAACTTCTCAGCCTTGCGGAATGACCATGATGCCCAAGAAGTGCCTGTTCCGTTCAAAATTGCACCGGCAAGATTCCATCCCGCTGTTCCGGCTGACGGAAAAGAAAGATACGAAGAATAATTCGAACCTGCGTCAGTAGAGTTACTAGATAGTGATTTTTGTGACCCATTTACAGTATCAAAAAGAACATGACTATCTAATGCTCTATTTTTCAGCCAAACTAAACCACCCTCATCAGAGAGTGCAATGCCGTTAGCGATTGTTCTAGCCCCATTGCTGCCCTCATACAAAAAAGTCGAGAACACATCCTCAACGTAGAGCTGATCACCGCCTGCGCTTCCTGCTGCTGCTGTTAGTAATTTTTGTGTTGTAGGCATTTTTAATCCTCTACGCTAACGCAAGTCCAGCAACAAATCCGTACCAAGTATTACCACCGTCACAGGTGATAAATACCAATACGTCTGTTCCGCTTGTTGTTAGTGTAGGTGCAGTCGCAGCAGGCCAGTCAACTGTAGTGGGCCAAGTTTGAGTTGCAGAACCGCCGTTTATTAATTTAAGGCTAAAACCACAAAGCTCATCACTAGCAGTTGGATTAGAGAACGTCCAAGTAGTCGCGCCTGTAGTTGTGGCTGTTACTGAGTTACCTGCTGTCAGGTCAATTGTCTTAGCGCCTGTGGCGCTACCAATGGGATTAGTAATCTCGCCGTAGTCTTTTAAGTTAATTGCTGAAACTGTTTGATTAGCGCCAGTTATTTCACCTGCGAGAGTCATGCCTGTAATTGTTGGAGCAGTTCCTAAAACAACCGCGCCCGTTCCAGTTTTAGTTGTGACACCTGTGCCGCCATTAGCAACAGGAAGTGTTCCTGTGACCTGAGAGGCAAGGTTTATAGAAGTAGCTGTAGGAGCTACTGCCGCCCATGCAGAACCTGAATAAACCTTTATTGCGTCAGACGTAGTATTGAAGTACAAAGCTCCTGTTAATAGAGCATTGCCATCATTATCTACAGTAGGGTCAGATGATTTATCACCTAAGTAGCGGTCATCAAAGTTATCGTAAGTTGTGGCCGCAGCCGAGGCTGAACCGGCTGCGGCGGTTGCACTAGTAGCAGCTTCGCCAGCTTTAGTCGTTGAAATACCAGCCTGAGTAGTTGCTGTAGAAGCAGAAGTAGCTGCTGCTGATGCAGAGGTAGCCGCTGAAGTAGCACTACCTAAAATAGAATCTGTGTAGGCTTTAGTAGATGCATCTTGCGCTGCTGTAGGATCACCCATTCCAGTGATCTTGTTAGTACCCATTGCAATAGCACCAGACATTGTGCCGCCAGCTAGAGGTAGTCCACTAGCTCCTGAAGCGTCAACGTAGGCTTTGGTGGCTGCATCTTGCGCTAGTGTAGGGTTAGCAACACTAACAATCTTATTTGCACCTAGTGATAATTGTCCTGACATCGTACCGCCAGCTAAAGGTAGCTTGGCAGCAATGCTGTTAGTAACTGTTGTGTGAAACGCTGCGTCATCGTCTAGTGCGGCAGCTAACTCGTTGAGAGTGTCCAGGGCCGCAGGTGCGCCATCAATTAAATTTGTAATTAAACCGTCTGCATAGGCTTTAGTTACAGCGTCTGTAGCGGCTGTAGGTGTACCTATGTCAGTAAGACGAGCTGCATTAAAGTCTACAGTGCCTGTAAGGGCTAGGTTGTTTAGTGTGGTTGTGCCAGAAGTTGCAGTTACATTACCTGCTAAGTTTCCTGTTACATTGCCTGTTACGTTACCTGTTACATTACCTGTGACATTACCAGTTACGGCTCCTGTCAAACTACCCGCAAAGCCAGTGTTGGCCGTAATCAGTGAACCTGTAATCGCAAGAGGGCTAGACGCTCCAATAACAACACCATTGACTGAGCCGCCTGTTATAACAGCGTTGCTTGAAGCAAACGTGCCATTAGCGGTAAGAGTGCCTGTTACTGTAGCAGTGGCTGTTGTGATAGAAGACGGATTAGTGCCTAGTTCAACAATGGCAGCAGATGCATTCTCTGTGTAGATACGTTTGTCTGTGACGTTAACCGCAAGTTCGCCCTGAACTAAGTCACTCGTAGCTGGAACCGCACCTGTAGTGGAACTGTTTTTGGTCTTGATGATAGTCATTGCTAAATCCTCAGTAAAAAAAAGATAGCCCCCCGAAGAGGGCTACCCACGCCTAGGGGAGTTAAGCGTTGACCATCAAATTGAAAGCAGCATCAGGTCGGTAAGTCTTAACACCGAATATATTATCCGCTGTAAACAACGTACCTAACCATTCTTGCTTGTACTGAGTTTGCGAACGAATGTTTTGCTGTTCAGCGAGAATAAAAGCTTCTCTATGGAATAGAGTTGCAGCTTTAATTTCACCGCCAGCAGTATTTTCTGTCGCAGTTTCAGTCGTATGGCAGTGAGTAGAAACATAAATGTCAATTCCATAAATGCTTCCAATCTTACCGTTTTGTACACCTCTTCCATCAACAAAGTCAGAAGACATATAACGGTCTATACCCATCATAGTTGAACGCAGAGAAGGAGGAACAACAAAGTATCTTTCATCGAAAGGCACGTCTGCGTCATCCATTTTCTGAATTAATCCGCGAAAAGATGCGTCAGTGGTAAGGTCTGTAACAGTGACGGTATCTGTTGCGTAAGCAGTTAAACCACTAGTTGCGTCAGTGTAATAAGAACCAGTGCCAACCCAGTTATTAGTTTGGTCGCCAATAGATTTACCAAGCGCATGAAGCTCAAAATCAACCTTACGCGCCAGAGCATAACCAGCATCTTCTGTGTAGAAACCGCGCATAGAAGTAAGTGCTTGAGTGTCTGTTATATCTTCAATCAACTTTGAATACTCAAAATGCTTGTCTACTAAGACCTGCACTTCGCTTTCAGTGTTTGCTTGAATTGTAACAGCCGTTTTTGCAGCCTTGGCGTGAGCTTCTCCGCGTGTTGGAGCAGGAATGTGAATGGTGTCACCTTTCTTGCCTACCATGCCTAGCTTTTTAACAAGGCCAGCCATAACGAGTTTTTTCTCGTAGGCTGCGCGGATTTCGTCACTCCATAGTTCAGGAATGAATACTGCTTGAGTTGTGTTATCTGTAAAACCGCCTGTGGCGGGATAAGTTGAGTCGGTCATGTCGTTTATCTCCGAAATTAATTACGAACAATGCGACCCTCCCGATATGCAGCTAAAATTTCTTTCTCTCTATCAGCATACGCTTGAGGGTCTTCCTTTTTGAGTTTTCGTATATCGGATGCCCTGTATCGCTTTTTGCTGATAGGCTCTGAACTACCTGTTGCAGCACCACTAGATGCCGCTCTAACAGATTCAGCCAGTTTAGGTTTTGATTGTGTCTGCGAAGCAGCAACTTGGTTTTCGCGCTTATATTCATTAAAAATGTAATTGGCGCTGTCAACATTCAGGTCGTGATTTGCTTCGTTAAACAATCTCATTCTAATTGCGTCTGATGAAACCCAATCAACGAACTTTTGATCCTGAACAATTTGAACCATGTCAGGATGCTTCGCCATAATTTGTTGAGCCGCTTGTTGCTGTTTCAGCTCTTTCAAAGTATCGCGTGTTTCCGCTAATACTGGATTACTCTCAATCGACTTCTGGATAGCTTTTTCTGGGTCGCCGAAATAATCTAACTCTTCCTTTGGCTCGTCTTGCTTGTTTTCAGAGAATTGCCCTTGAATAAAACTGTCTGCTTTCTTGTACGCTTCAATTTGAATTCTTGCATCGCCAATTTCTTGGCCCTGCTTTCCGATCATTTGTTGTGCATCGGATAACATACGCTCGACTTCATCGCGTGACTTTCCTGCAAACCTGGATTCTTCGACCTTATCAGCTTGAGGCGCTTGTTCCGGTATCGCTAATTCCTCAAATGGGGTCAAACCTTCCTGCTTTATCTCAGATTCTTCGTTTACTAGCTTCGCTGCCATAATTAACTCCGCGTTAAATCAAGACCAATTGGCTACCTTGTGTACGAAAGACTTACGCGTTAGCTACCTTTCGCTCTGCTTTTATTTTCTCTTCACGCATTTTTGCCCATTTTGTCGTAGCAGTGGGGTAATCCCCGCTGACATGATCAAGAACAAAAGTTGCGCAAGAGACTAAACGGGTTGATTCTTGCTTGCAGATATCACAAGAGACTTTTCTAACCTCAGAATCTATAAACTTCTCAAATCTGTGTCCTTTAGGACACTCAAAGTCATAGATTCTCTTCATTAGCTAAGTTATCAACCTGAGTTTCTAGTAAGTCTATAAAGCGAAGGATGTCTAGCTGCCCCTTTCGGAACGACAAATCTTCGTTATCCTTTACATACTCAACCGAATTTATGTTTTTTGCGTTTTTAGATAAGTCTTCTAATAAAATTTTCCAGCCATTAGTGCGGAACATTTCGCGCATGGCGTAGATATATTTTTCGTTATTCTCCAACACAAAAATCCTTTATATAAATTAACATAAATTAAATTTAATACCAAATTTAATATAATATAAGTACTGATGGTATTTTAGCTAGGCAAAACAGTTTTCCTTTCTTCTAGACCTAGCTTTTTCTCATCAATCAAAGTTCTGGCTATTTTATTCCTCTTTTCAAACTCATCCTTCTCCAAGCTGCCTTCAGCCCTCATAGTCGTGGCAATAGTCTTATAAGTCTCATTTTCCAGATCAATAGGAATTGCCGCAGTCTCCATCGCAAGTTTCTTAGCTCTTTCTTGAGACTCCGCTGCCTGCCCATTAAGAGCATTAGTCTGAGATTGTTGAAAAGCCAACTGCACTTGTTGCGCCATCTGTGAGGCTTCTTGCGCCGCAGGATCAGGCTGCATGGATTGCTGGATGGTTGATATAAGCTCTTCTCTGTTTTGTAATTGCATATTATCGACAATTGACTGAACAAGAATTGGATATATAGGGGAGTCTTGGGACATCGTTTGAAGTAACTGAACTAGCTGCGTTACTTCGTATTCTCTAGCAATAATGCCAAGTGTTGATGTCACCTCAAAGGTGTAATCATTAACAGGATAATTCTCTGCGTCATATTGCATATACCTGCAAGCAGCGCCTTTAACAAAAGGAATTAAGAAGCTGTCCTGGAAATTAACAAGCGTTCTTTTGTGACGCTTAATAATTGCGCCAAGTGACATGGAAATGCCAGCAGCAGTAGCTTCGCCGTTTATTGCTCCGCTCACACCGCCGGAATCAACAGCTCCAGTAGAAGTTTGCACCATTCTCTGCAATTGCTCGGCTTGAGCAAAAGTAATCTGCGAAACTTGACCAAAATTGAACGGATGCAAGACTTCTCGCGGATCGCCGTTAGTTAGAAGTATTTTTCCTGGTCTAACCTCTGGCTTTGCCCCTCTGGGCATACGAGAAGCATCCATAGCCATCATGGGGGAGTTAGTCAACGCAAGGGCATCAATCCTAGCTCTAAGCTCGGCATCTAAAGCCTTTTGACTCATGTAGCCTTTTTCACAAACACCCCTGCCCCAGAATCTTCCAGGAACAATATCCCAAGGGAAAGCCACAACAGGTCTATCGCCCATCATGTAAGGGTTTGTTTGCGCTTTTAAGATTGTTTCTCTGTTGGCTATAACAACGCAGGCTTCTACATAGAATTCTTTTTTAACAATAGCCTCAACATCCATATCTAGCTCATCTTCAACCAAAGCCTCGATTTCGCCTTCAAGCTCTTCGGTAAAATCCTCTACGCCCTCCTCCTTGTCTAGCAATTCTCTAGGAACTAAGCCGTAATATTTGGTAAGCCTCACTTTTCCTTCAGGCTCTTGAACTAAATTTGGGTCTTTGTCTAACGCAGAGTCTCCGTAAGTGGCTGTCCCTACATCTACATCCCTATAAACGCCCTGCTCTTGCAGCAATTTGATGGTGTGAGGCGATACATACTCATCAATTGCCACGCCAATAGAGTCTTCAATGCTGGTTGCTATCGGGTCGATTAAGAAGTTCTGCGGAAGAACGGGCTTTAACTTAACAACCATTCTTTCTGTTTCGTTTACCCCCACAGACTGCATATTTCCTCCAGGCATAGGCTGCGTGGCAGGAGTTAACTCCATTTCAACATCCATAACGACTTCAGCAATGCCCGTACCAAATACCGCAGCGTTTATAAGGCACTCACCTACTTGCTGGCGAATCTTATGCTTTCGGAAGTCTTCGTTAAGCTTTTGACGCAGATAAGCCACATCACGATTTTCAGGGTCGCGCATATCATCGCGTATAGTAAAGAAAGCCCCTCTTCCAAAAGTTGCCTCTTCAATCTCTGCAACGCTTGATTCTACGGCTTGTTGAAGCGCAGGGCTTATAATCTCGCTACGCTCACTAGCTCTAGTCTTATCTTCAGGATTAAACTGTCCACGCCAAAGCCTGTAATATTCTTCAAATCTTGTTTCATAATTTGAGTTGTAATGCTCACGCCACTTATCGCATTTTTCAATAACCCAACTTTCAAGCGTATCGCTTGTATAACTTGCGCCATCCACTAAATTATCCATGTCAGTATCCCGCTACAGAATCTAAGAGTTTATGATTGTCAATTTCAAAGTCGTAATGGTACGAAACTGTTTGAAGTTGATCTATATAGGCCAAGGCATCGACCAAATCATCATGTGTGAGTGCGTCTGGAAACTGAAACAGCTCATCCATAAAGGTTTCGTTCCAATCGCCTTTATTTAACTTAATAGCGCCGTTTTCAAATCTTCCTTGCAACGCCCACATCACGCGATCTGTCTTGCTTTTGTTGCCATGCGTTAATTCTTCAACGCGAAAATATCTGTTGTGCTGCCTCATCAAATCAGTCAATGGGCTAATAACAGCTTGCTTTGCAATTCCCTTTTCTATTCCAAACGAAACAGGCTGATACTCACGAACCGCATTAAATATCTTTAAGGCCGTTTCGTTTAAATCCCAACGACCGTGTATGATGTCTTTAATCCACCAACCATACTCCCCAACTTTTACTATTGCCATAGCGGTATTATCTAGCCGACTTGTCTTTGCTTTCGATTTACCCACTTCGCTAAAGCCAGCCAAATCCACCGCAATATAGTAATCGCCCGTCTTTGGCTCTTCTTCGTCAATCTTAACCCAATCCTCCTTAAACATTTCTGAGCCTCTAGCTTCAAACGAAGCCATAAACTCTTGCCTGAAAGCATAGGAAGACATTGATTTTTTCGCAGCATCAATCTCATCTTTTTCAATTAGCTGATTGTCGTAACTTGTAAAGTGCCAAGACTTCCAATCAGGGTCTTCACCTTGCGCATAAACGTACATATCATAAAAATGGTTACGACCTGTCGGCGTACCAATAAACAACGCAGAGCCACGCAGGTCAGCTAGTGCAGGGCGTAATATCAATTCCCACACTTCGGGCTTCATCTCACTTAGCTCATCCAGGCATACCCAGTAAAGGCTTACACCGCGCATGGTATCGAAGCGGTCTGCCCCCTTCAGCGAGATGACTGACCCATTTATGAGAGTTATTTGTTGGTTATTAATATGACTGGACTTAATTACTTCTTGCCCTACTTCAAGCAGCAAATTCCACATAATGTCACGCGCTTGTCCCTGTGTGGGCGCGACATAAAACACATTGCCTTTAGCAGTCTTTAGCGCATTGACTATAAGAAGATAAGCCGCAAGGCGAGACTTGCCTGTACGGCGACCAGCAGCAACCACTTTAAATCTTGCTGAGTCATTCCATACTTCTTTCTGCCAATCCAATAAAGAAATCTTTAGATCGGTCATTAATACGGTCTAGGCTTGCCTTTTTTCTTCGGCATTATAATCTCCTCTTATTTATTCCATTGTGTTCGTGCTTTTACTTGTGATTTCTTACTCAAATCTCCGTAATGCAGCAATGCTTTTGCAGAACCGCTCATTTTTGCACCCGTCATTACTGTTCCATCAGCGTGTTTGTGCATACCGCCCTTATGTAACGTGCCATCACGCAGATAATGATTAACTTTAGAAGCCATCGGGGTATTCTCCTGTCTCAATCATGGCTGATAACACCACAGCCCGTTTACCTACCTGTGACGACCACAAGCTATCCAGGAATTCTATCTTTGCGGTACGGTAATCACCGCCTTCTAACGCAGCAATAGCCTTTTTAAACTTCCGCAAACGAGTAAGACCCAAATTAAACGCAATCATAACCAAAGCTTCCTGCCTTACTTCGTCTAAGCTGGAATACCAAGAAAAAGAACCAGCAAGCTCACGCATAGTTCTTACAATGTCATTATCCAGGAGCATAGAGATTTCTTCTTCAGATAATCCCAAGCCACCATCAACGTCAATATTTCGGCCTATACCAATATGAAGCTTTCCATCAATGATATAACCAAAGTCTTTCTTCCCTTCATGGGCTTCAAGCATCTTCCTCAAATTGTCCACAATCAGAATCCTCTATAACCTCACCCTCAACTACGTTTGATTCATTAACAGAACCAACGCCAGTAATAGTGATGTTTACACTAGATCGACCCGCTAACTGGTCGCCTTCAAAATCCCGTATAGGGGCAAATCTATCAATTAACAATTTCCAGGCAACAGCTCTGTGAGGGTCTTCCTTATCCAAAGCAGCATCAAAAATACTGGTCAATACAGAATTAGCTTTTGGGGAACGCAATATCCTTTGCTTGAACTGCGACATCGCCTCTCTGTTACTGGCAACCTTGTCACTAGCAGCCTTACGCTTCGCCTTGGGCTTCTGTAAGCCCTTCTTAGGCCTGCCCCTCTTCCTAGTGGCAGTCGGTAAAGTCACTTCGCTAAGAGCGTCTGAGGGCATCGTAATGGCTTTTTTTTAATATTGGATTTTGTATTTTACTTTTTTTGTGTGCGCGTGGCTACTGTTCATGTGCAGCGTCCTGCGCCCCTCCCCCCGCCCCAGGATTTTCGCCCCCTTCGAGTAATTGATAACTGATTCTTATATCAGGCTAGATTTTAGGCAATATTTGAAGGGTTTCGAGCTAACTAGCAGGTCAACGCCACACAACTGTAATGATATCAATGGCTTAGTGTATGTTCCATGCACAACATCCACGATGGCTATTGTGCATCGCGGAATGAGCAGGCTTGCGACTGGGTTGCGGCTGGGTTGGGCTGGGTTTGGGAATCCCCCAGAAATAGAAATAAAAGTTTCTATAAAGGAGCCTCANCCCCTAAATAAAATGCATATATAAGTTGCACTAATTAAATACCATCAGTATTATTCGAGTCTCATCACACATATATAAGGAAGCGTTATGACATATTTTAGCTTGAAACTATGGGGAGAGAATCTCCGCGTTGAATGGAACGGGCAGGCTACGTTTAACATTCAGGACTTTATCGCCGGTAAATGGGTAGATGTTAATTGCTTCACGCAGTATGGAATTCGGTCAGAATTTGAAGCAAAGGAAGCAGCGACCGATTGGATATTAACCAACCTAATGGAGCTGCGCGCATGAATATCAAATATGCAAAGCTAGGCAGCAATAAAAACAATGGCCGCATTTGGTTAGAAGGCAACAATCTAACGGCTGCCGGATTTAGCGAAGGCACACCATATAGGCGCGTCGATAATGTGGAAGGTCGGCAGATAGCTCTATTCACTGAGCTGGCAACTGATACTGATAGAAAGGTCACAGCATCAAAGCGCAACGGGAAGAGCCGTCCAATCATCGATTTAAACGATTCCACTATTACAGAGATATTCGGCAATACACCTCGTGTTCGTGTTGAATTCTCACAGGGTCGAATCGTCATCACAGCGCACCACGAAGACGTTAAGAAGGAAGCGCGAGAGGCTGACTTCAAGCGCAACTATAAAGGCGGGATGCTTAGAGAGGCTTCTCTCTTTACAGGTGGCGCTGTATCTACTGAGGCAATACATCAAGCATTAGCCGAAGCCGACTTGGTAAAGGGCGGCTGTAAGTGGGTNTGTGAGATAGAGCAGAAATATATAGAAAGCGCACAAGATAACGCCTTTTGTGTNGANGATNACACNGCCGTAATCATTGGCAGTGTCGAAGAAGTCGAAGCGCAGTATTTTACAGGCGTTGATGTGCTTAGTTTCTCTATGCCATGCGCTGGATTCTCAAAGGCTGGCAAGGTTAAGCACAAGCAAACCAGCGAAGCACACAGCGGCACGACCTTATTTGGCACGATGACGGCAATCAAAGCCGCTAACCCAGCCATTTTAATATCTGAGAATGTAGCCGAGGCTCAAAACTCACCTATATATCAATTATTACGCGGCGAGTTAACTCGCATGGGTTATACCATATTTGAACAAATCTTAGACGGTACACACACTGGCAGCATTGAGCAACGAAAGCGGTATTGGATGGTCGCTATATCAAGCGGCATCGCACCGGAATCGTTCGAGCTTCCAACGGTCGCATCTAATACCACGCCTATCAGTGCCATTATCGAAGCCGATGCGCAAGGCTGGTCTATGAACGAAGGTCTGAAGGCTAAAGCTGTGAGAGACGCGGCAGCGGGTAAAGGCTTTGCAAAGCGTCAACTACTAACAGGCGATGAAACGACCTGCGGCACGATTGGCCGCTTCTATGCCAAGAATCGAAGCACTGAGCCGCACATAGTCAGACCAGACGGCATGGAACGACTCTTCACACCTACTGAACACGCGAAGGTCAAAAGCGCACCCCCACATCTGATAGCTAATCAGGTCAAAACGACAGCTCACGAAATACTCGGCCAAGCTGTTGATTACTTACAACCGTACAACCTAACCCGCGCCTTAATCGGCGCAATCAACTGAAAGGAAAAGTTATGAAAACTTATAAGATTACAAGCGCCGATATACAGGCTCACATAGATTTGGAAAATAGTTATTTAGCAATAGCGCCCTCCGCTATCTCACAAGAACGGTATGAAGCAATGGCAAGCAACCATTAAGGGGCAATTATGAATAACCAAGCATGGTATTTGCGACAAATGCCCTACTCTGAAAACTACGAATCNATGAATAAGCGGATCGACGAATCAAAAAGCATTGAATCACTGAAAAAAGTTGATGCGAGTCTAACGCGCTGCGCTAACGCTAAATGCTTCTTAGATGACGATTACGCACGACTCGATAAAAAACTATTTTCCAAACTAATCAAATTGGAGGTGAAATCATGGGAAACGCATTAAATAAAACTTTTGTCCAGGATAGAGCCATTGGTTGCAATCCCCGCCAGATGATTACCGGCTTACAAGAGGCGTTAAATTTAAACGCCAGATGGTATTTAGAACGGGAAATGCCGGTAAGTAAGCGGCACTTAAAAGCTCGCAGCTTCTATGTTTTGGCGCTTAATAGTCATTTAAAGGGGTTTCAAAGCAAGATTTCTATGCATACGGCCAAGGGTCATTCAATTTTAGAGAATGATGTTAAACCCAACGTGCCGCCGATACCTGATTTTCAGATAAGGCATATCACACGGATTCAAAACCAATGAAATCAATATTAATAAACATTTTTCACGCTGTTTGCGTGACATTGCTGGGGGCGGCCATAATGGCCGCTTCTTTTCTATCATTTTTTAACATCTAAGGAAAAGTTATGAAGCTCAT
>JGI24006J15134_10001592_pt1 | contig 12857 bp, 3 predicted proteins | sample LinPmetageLP53_FD_15134 | JGI IMG/M metagenome (IMG submission 15134) | reverse complement strand
ATTCTGGATGAAAACAATGGTATGGTGTGTAACACCCCAGAGTTCCCTAAAGAGTTGTATCCAGATGGTGTCTATTGTTATTTCGCCTCTGTAGATACTGATGGTTCAATGCAGTTCCCCTACATTGTGGGTAAGACATTTAAGAACAGACCTATCTCACAGAACATTCTGATCAGTGATGTTGAGCAGTTACAACCCATTGTAATGAATGATAAGATCTTTGATCCCAATATGTGGTATGACGAAACCAGATTGGAATTTGATTTCAGGTTGGTTGAAAGGTTTAGGAATCTGTATTTGTCTGAAACCAGAGATGAAGTTCAACTAAAAATTGGTGAAATCTCTAAGGGTGGTATTTCTGAAGTTATTGTGGAACTTGGTAAACCAAAAACCACTGAAGTCAATGACCTTGTTTATTTTGACAACACAGGAACCTTGGGGTCAGGTGCAGAAGCAAAAGTGTCGCATGTTGAAGGATCTGAAGTTGCCCTTGCTACTGGAAGAGACTTAAGAACTGTTACTGTTTCACATCTTCAAAGGATTGATATTAAGTACAATAACCCTGATGCAAACTATTTGTTTATTGAAGAACAGAAAGTTACTTCTTCTAGTGGAGCAGAAGGGGTTGTTGTGGATTTCAACTATGAACTGCAACTGGTTGACATCAGAATTACTACACCTAATCTAATTCGAGAAGGTGACATCATTTATGATGTTAAAGGAAGAATTATTGATATTGGTTACATAAAGAAAACTGATACCAACTCCTTTAAGTCAGTTGACCTAACCCTTCACATTGAAGCAGAAAATGGGTTGTTGATTTTAGATGAGACTGCACTCTTCAATATTCAAATTGAAGATCCAAGACTTCCACAACAAACTTCTAGATCTTATCGCAACTCTAGAATTTACACACAATTAACAGAACCCAGAGCGGCAGAGAATCAGATTGGTGATTTGTGGTGGTCGCACAGAAATGGTAGGTTATATGTTTGGTATCAGGATGAAGATAGTTTCCAGTGGGTGTGTACTCAACCAATTGGTATCTATCCTATTGATGGTGCCTCTGATGTTGGAATTGGTACCACAGCACCAACAAATCAGTTTGTAGACAAATACGCTACAGATAACACTATCACCATTTCTCGCAAAGCGCCATCAATGAGAAAAGATGGCACAAGGAACAGATATGGTGACTTGTGGTGGTCTTCTCATACTGGTATCCTTTACATCTGGAATGATGATAGTTATGGGTCCTTTAACCCATCTGATATTGAGGGTGCTGGTGAATGGGTGTGTACAGATCCAAATGCCAAAGTTCCAAACATCTACGCATCTGATTACCATAAGTTCTATAAAGGAACTAGAATGGTGAGGTCTTTCCCCATCAATTCCATTATTTCTGCTGGTCCTCCTAAGGATGTTAGTGAAGGAACTCTATGGTGGTGTACTGGAACTGCTAAACTTTATATCTTGTTTGATGAGCAATGGGTTGTCGCAAACCCAGTTGCTTGGGTACCAACCAAGTATGCAAGTGATATTTTAGAACCAGGTGGCGGTGGGTCAGGTGGTCAAGGACCTGTTATTCCATTACCTGAACCTCCTTCGTACATTGAAGATGGAATGAGTGAGTTCTGGTTTAGAAACCTTAAGTACTTTGTTCCTGGTGATGATATTAGATTTAATGTTGGTGCACCAGGTACTGGACCAGAGGAAGACGCAATTCTTGATTCTATCTTGAGATGGGGACCACCTGACAAAGCAAAGGTTATCAGAGGTCCTGAACCTATTGAATTGCCTGATGGTACTCCAACCATTGATCTAACAAGATCACTTTACATTATTAATACTAAAACTGCACATAGTTTAAAACCTGGTGATTACATCAAGATTGAGAACTCCAAGTATGATGAAGTGAATAATACTCATCAGGTAATTGATGCTGGTGTTGTTGAACCTGCTAAGGGTACAGCAAGAATCAGTAATGGTGAAGTTGTTGCTGTTGACATCATAGACCCAGGTAAATATTACACTCAAGATTTCTTTGTTTATTTTATTGGTGGTAGGGGAACAGGTGCGTATGGATACGCAGAAGTGGATCCACTTATTGAAGGTGGTGGAGTGTCTAGAGTTACAATGTTAAATGGTGGTAATAACTTTGAAAGTTCACCTCAAATTGTATTTGGAACAGAACTTACAAATAAGGTTATTGTTCTTTATATGTCAGAAACATATGGTGCAGACCTCAATATTACTTACAGTACTACTAAGGAGGGTGTCCAAGGTAAGGCAAAGTATGTGAAGGTTACTTCGCCTGGTGTTGGTTATGAATCTCTTCCAATCTGTATAGGATTGATTAAAAAAGAATCTGACAGGGTAATCACCAAAATCAATTTGGATGGTTCAGTTATTTCTGATGTTGAAGTGATTGCAGGAGGAAGAAGATATTATAGTCCAACTGCAATCATTGAGGACCTTACAGGGTTTGGATCAGGTGCATCTGCTAGTGTTAGTGTGATGAATGGTGTGGTTCAAGAAATTGATGTAATAAGTGGTGGAAGTGAGTATGTTGAACCAATCATTACCATAGTAGAAACATTAGGTAAGTATGTTGCACTTACAGAGAACATTGGACAGATTAAGTCATTTAGGATCATAAATCCTGGAAGAAACATCTCTCCTGACCCATCACTAAAACCTGAACTACAAATTACGACAAGAGTGGTTGTTCTTAATCCATCTGGGTATTTTGTTCCTGGTCAAGAAGTGTATCAAGGAATTGAAACTAACAAACAAGTAGTTGGTGTTGTGGCACCATTTGATGTTTTGGACCAAACAGAAGATTCAGGTATTATTGTTAACCAAACCGTTCTGTCAGATCCTGATAGACAAATACTTACTCTTATTAGAGTAGAAGGAAATTTGAAATCAAATGAAATGATTTATGGTCCCACAGGACAAGGGTTGGTGGTATTAGAAGGTCAGTCAGATTCACGTATTGTGGTTGGAGGTGTTTCTTCTCCAGAGGGCAATTTCATTGATGACACCTCTAAGGTGAGTGAGAAGTATCCTGTTATTCAAGACTCTTATTACTATCAGTGGTTCTCTTATTCTATCCAGTCATCTTTACAACAGGTTCAATATAAGAACATTATTAGTGACATTATTCACCCAACTGGGTTTATTATGTTCTCAGATGTTATTATCAATGACAACACNAAGTCTGGGTCNCTGGTCCAAGATGTTGTTTTTACAAATAAATAAAAGAAAGATTAGAAATGACAACCATAAACACTAACGATCTTAGAATTCAAAACGCCAAGAACTTTGTTTCTTCTGCTAATAGCAGTGAAGAAAACACTTATCTGTTTGTGGGTAGAGTTACACCTTGGGACAATGATGAAACCCCACCTATTCCTGATAATAGTATCAAGGAAGTTTATAGAACTCATCAGGAGATGATTGCTCTATCCAGAGTGAATACTACTGATGTTCTTCATATGATTCCAATGGCAAGGTGGACATCTGGAGTAATCTATGATATGTATAGGCATGACTACTCACCTTCTTTAAACTCTTATCAAGGTGCTAATAATCTTTATAACTCAGTTTATTATGTAATAAACCAAAATAATGATGTGTATGTGTGTCTCTTCAATGATAAGAATACTTCATCTAGTGTAGAACCACAAAATACAACTAACACACCATTTTTTACTTCTGATGGATATCAGTGGTTAAGGTTATATAAGATTGACAGTTATCACATTGATAATAGAACAACTCAGAATTATATGCCTATTCTGAATAGTAATGAGAATACTAACACTCCTGCAGGTGCTTTATACACAGTTGTTATTGATTCCCCTGGAGATGATTATACAAGATCACCACAGGGTGGAATTAATCAACTTAGGTATTATTACTGTAATATTGTTGGAGATGGTAGGGGAGCAGTAGCAAGAATCAGTATCAACAGAGGACAGGTTGCAAGAGTTGATGTTGTTAGATCTGGTAGTCAATACACATACGCTGCTGTTGATTTTGTTTCTAACAGAACTTACGCAAGTCTGTATGACTTAGATAATAACATTAATGGTTTGGACCCAAGGGGTGATGGTACATTCCTTAGTACTGTAATCATACCTCCACAAGGTGGATGGGGAACTGACTTAATTAAAGAGTTAGGTGGCACAAGGGTTGGTGTGTTCTCAGAGTTAGGGTTTAACTATGATGAACTTCTTCCCAATACCACCTTCAGGCAAGTTGGACTACTTCACAACCCAGAGACTGAACAGGATAACCCATCAACAATTGTTGCTTGTTATGGTGTTAAGGTAACAGATAATGATAACACTAACCTGTATAAAATTGGTGAAGAGATAACTCAAGAGGTATCAGAGACAGATATCAATGGAAACCTTATTGGTACTCACACAGCAAAGGGTACTGTTGCTGGGTTTGATTTAAGTGTTGGACTTTTAAGATACATTCAAGTGCCTGAAATCCATTCAGATAAAGGAGTGGTGTATAAGTTTGAAAGTATTGAACCTATCATTGGTACTGAAACTGGTAAAAGTACATCTCCAGACACAACCTTCAGAGGATTATTTAAAGGAACAATATTTTCAGAAGGTTATTCGCTCTCAGAATTTACAGATTACACTGGTGACATTGTTTATCTAACAAACCTGTCACCAGTTGAAAGAGAACAAACACAAACTGAAAAAATTAGTCTAATTATTACCTATTGAATAGGGGAATAAATAACAGAAAAGAAGTAGTGAAATGCCCCTACAGACTAATTTAAATATCAAACCTTATTATGATGACTTTGATCCTCTAAACAATTACTACAGAGTACTGCATAAAGCAGGTTACCCTGTACAAGCAAGAGAACTGACGCAGTCTCAGTCTATCTTGCAGGATCAAGTTGAGAAACTTGCATCCAGAATGTTAAAAGAAGGAGATAATGTAGTACCAGGTGAGTATTCACTTAACCTTCCTGTGTCTTATGTAAGAGCATCTTCTATTACTCAGGGTTCCAGAGCAGAAGAATATGTTGGTTACACACTGAAAGGTGTTGTTTCAGGTGTGCTTGCAAAAGTAATATACGCAACACCATTAACAGATGATGATGATGTTACCTTCTATGTTAACTACCAGTCTTCTGGTAACACCTCTGAGTACAAAACATTTGTTGAAGGAGAAACTCTAGAGTCTGATACTCCTAACAATTATACTTCAACTGTTGGTATCAGTACTATCAGTAAACCAATTAGTAGTCCTCCAATGGGACAGGGCAGTCTTTTCACTGTAAAACCTGGTTCTTACTTTGTAGATGGGTTCATTGTAAGAAATGATGAAGAGACTATTACTCTTGAGAAGTATAATACACTACCAAGTTATAAAGTTGGGTTTGTTGTTGTTGAAGACTTTATAACTTCTAATGAAGATCAGTCACTTCTTGATAACTCTCAAGGTGCTTCTAACTTTGCTGCTCCTGGTGCAGATAGACTGAAGATCACTTTAAGTCTTGTAAAAAGAGATGTTGAATCAGTTGATGCTAACTTTATTCAACTTGCAGAAGTCTTCAATGGTAATTTGCTGGGTAACACTTCACAAACTGTAAAGTGGGATTGGTTGTTTGACATTCTAGCACAAAGAACATTTGATGAGTCAGGTGATTATATTGTTAGTGAATTTGCCATTCAAACTTATGAATACTGGAATGATGACAGAGTTGATGGAGTCTTTGATGTAGATACAGATACACTTACCTATCCTCCTGTTCCTGGTAGTAAGTCTGAAACAAGACTTACATTTGCAGAAGCAGATGCCAAATACGCAATCAGAGTGAATCCTGGTCTTGCTTATGTTCAAGGTTATAAAGTTGGTTACTCCCAACCTTTCTATCTTTATGGTAACAAGGCAAGGTCAATCAATTTCAGAGATAACACAATCACCCCCATCACTGAGGGTTATAACATTACTGTTACTAACTGCAACAGTGCTCCTGACTTCCAGAACATTACTGGTGAGTTAAGGTCTGTTGCATTTAATGATCTAGTTTTCTATCACAACTTCATTGATGGTTTTGTTGGGGAGAGTTCTCAACCAGGTGGCAAACCTAAGAATGCTGGTAATGCACCTTGGACCACTTATCACATCATTACTAATCAACCTATTGCAACTCCCATTACACAAGACATTGTGGAAATGGATCCTACTAATAACGGTGCAGTTCTTTACTCACCTAACAGAGTTATTAAAAGGGGTGATGTTATTGGTGGAGCAACTGTTCTTGTTTCCACAAAAATTGAACCAAGACCTTCTGGTGTAATGAGACCTAGGTACTTCACCCCTAACCAGTTGGTGGATGATAACAATGGTTACTTTGGTTATAACTCAACTTATAAGTTAGGGATTATGACATCCCTCTTCTTTACTGAATTGGCGTTGGCAGAGTCCCCAAACAACAACTGGTCTGTTGGTGAGTTGGTTTATGGAGAACAAAGTGGTGCTTTTGCTAACATTGAAGAAGGAACAACCAAGGAACTTCTGATTGTTTCTAACACTGTTGGTGAGTTTGTTGCTGGTGAAACCTTAGTTCAAGGCAATAATGTTGGTAGAATCTATAAGAATAATGAAGTTTCTGGATTCAACTTCCCAGATGACACAGTTATTGAATTGTCAGATGAAGATGAGATTGTAGTTACTGCTATTGGGTCNTCAATTAAACTAACAGTTGCNGANGGAGACATTGAATCTTCCGCCACTGAAATTAAAATTACCCAACAGGGAAGAAATAAACTCCTGAACTTCCCTTATCCAGAAGGAAGTGCATTTAGTAACAGAATCAATTACACTGTTGAAACTAAGAATGGTTGTAAGGGTTATGCGATTATTGTTCCAGCAAAGATTACAAACACATTGTCTAAGACAAAGTCTGTGTTCTCACAACTGGAACTTAACACAACAGATAAGTTTTCCGCTGACATCTCAGTTCAGACATCCAGTGATTCAGAAATCATCAACATTGCTGACAACTCCCTCTTTAGTGGAACTCCTGGAACCAATTATCTGACTTGTGATAACTTCTCTGGTGATGCATCAGAGCAACTGGTTGCAGGGGAATTGGTTACTTTTGTTGATGACACAGGCAGATCAATCAACAGACTGATTCACTTCACTACCAAACCAGTTGGTTATGGTTCATTAAGAAGTAAGTCAGTTCTTTACTTCACCACCTCAATCCCCAACTCAGTTACTGGTAAAACAGTCCAGAGAGTTAGAGTTAAGAGTTCTGGAACACCAGACCAGAATCTTATCTTCCAACTCCCACAGAAGGTTGTGTCGACCTTAGAGAGTGATCCTCTAACCACAAGAATTAATTATGTGGTTCACAGACAGTTTTATGTGAATGCACTTGCTGGAAGCACATCGATTACCATTACAACCACCAAAGATAATGAGGTGTTTACTGGGTTCGCTAACAACACCAACATCTTTATTGTTAATAACACAAACCTCTTTATTGAAGGAAGATCACTAACAATTGATAATGTTTTATTTGAAGATGGTGGTCGTAAAATTGTTTACACCTTGTCACAACCAGTCCCTGCTGATTCAACTCTTAAGATTCTTACACCAGTTTTTGTCACAAACGCCAAAGCAAAGAGAAAGATTTACAGAGATGGAATCAGTCCAGAGGCACCNGTAGACCCAATTGTTATTNCTTATGATGTTAGTGATCCTGACNATTACGAAACTTCACCTGCTTCTCAAATTGCAATCTCNNTTGGAATTGCTGATGTTTACCGCATCAATTACATCAAGATGGGTGACGGGAACGCTAAAGTTGATGTAACAGATAATTACATCTTTGATAATGGACAAAGAGATAATGTTTATGACATCTCTAGAATTTACCTGAAACCTGGTAGACCTAAGGCAATTGGTCAGTTGGAAGTTAATTGTGCTTACTTTGAACATAATGATGAAGGTGATTTCTTCAGTGTGGACTCTTACACTGATGACCTGGGTGTAAACTACGCAGCAGTTCCTGTGTATTCACCTAACTCTATTACTTCCAGAGAGAACCAGTTTGATGATTCTGTTGTTATTCAACTAAGAGATTGTGTTGACTTTAGACCTATTGTTAATACCACAGGTACCAATAAGTCACAAATTTCAGTACTGACTCCTGGAGTTGATGCACAGAACTCCACAAACTTTAGAGACACCACTAACTTAGGTAATGGTTTTGCTCCAAGGATGCCTGTGTCAGGAACACAGTTTATGTGTGATATGTCTTACTACCTTCCTAGGTACGACTCACTGTTCCTTGAGAACACAGGAGCACTTACCCTGATTGAAGGTAAATCAGATACTAAACCCATTCCTCCTTCTGACATTGCTACTGGCATCAGATTGTATGACATCTTTGTTCCTGCTTATACCTTCAGTGTGAAGCACATCACCAATAAGAAGTTTAACTATAAGCGTTATAGAATGAAGGATATCGCCAACATTGAAAGGCGTATTGACAGAGTGGAGGAGTTAGTAACACTTTCCATTCTGGAACAGTCAGCATTGAATATGAATGTGAGAGATGCTGTTACTGGACTTGATAGGTTTAAGAATGGTATTGTGGTTGATACCTTTAGAGATCATAGTAAGGGCGAAGTTGGTTCTTCACAATACAGAAACAGTGTGGATCCAAAGAACAGTCATCTGAGATCACCTCACTTCACTGATCAAGCAGAACTTGAAGAAATTAATCAGACTGTTGCTCAAAGAGAAGGTAATGGTTATAAGAATAGTGGTGGCATTGTCACATTGGATTATGATAATGTAAGAATTCTTCAGAACCCATTTGCGACAAGGTTCATCAACCTTCAACCATTTACAGTGTTTACCTATGATGGTAACCTGGAACTAACACCATCCATTGACACTTGGCAAGACGTCAACAGACTTCCTGACCTTGTCATTGAGGACAACAACTTGTTTGACGCAATGGTCAACTTGACAGGTGAGATGGCAGATAATGGGTTTGGTACAGTATGGGGTGACTGGGAAACCACAGGAACCAACTCAACTTCTAGAGACACCATTATTCGTAACACAGAAGGTAACGCAAACGCAGTTAGAAATACTGTTAACACCTTTGCTGCTTTGGGTATTGCCACTAACATCAACCAAGACCTTCTTAACCAAGGTGGTTTGGACTTGTTAGCAAATGGTCAGAGACCACCACTGGTTGTTACTAACACAACAACTTCTACTTCTCAAGCAAGAACTCAGACTCAGTCACTCATCAATGTTTCCACTGGAAGAGTGGAAAGCACCTCTTATGGTGACCGGGTGGTAGATGTTCAGTTGGCAAGGACAATGAGAACAGTTCCTGTTCTTTTACAGGCATACAGACTGAAACCAAACACAAGGTACTACGCATTCTTTGATGATGTGGAAGTGTCTGACTGGGTGTCTGTTGATACCACAGAAAATGTGAGTGGAAGAGGCAATGTGTATGTTGGAGTACCCAACACCAGTCCTAAAGGGTTTGGACTTCCATTGATGTCTGATGATGTTGGTACCCTTACTGGTGTGTTCCTTATCCCTAATGGTAGACCCCCTGTAACAGGTTCTGTGTTCAATGGTGACCTCCAGTCAGTACAATACCAGATGTCAGGTCCTACAAGGTCTTTCAACACTGGACAAAGGAAACTAAGACTAACATCATCTGTTATCAACTCTAAAGACCTATCCCAGGTTGAAGGTTATGCAGAAGCAGACTTTGTGGCAAGTGGTGTACTACTTGACAAACAGGAGACTATTGTTTCCACAAGACTACCTTCATTCAACACAACATCTAGAGTTACTGGTTCTGAAACCAGAGTTCTTGAAAGTCAGGAAACTACTTCCAACTACTTTGACCCTGTTGCACAGTCCTTCCTGGTAGATGAGAACAGTCCTGAAGGAGTGTTCCTCACTGAACTGGATGTGTTCTTTAGAACTAAGGACGCCAATGAGGCGGTGGAAGTGTTCATTGTCACCACAGATGGACAAGTACCAACAGAGACCATTGCTCCACACTCTAAGGTTGTTCTGAACTCTGACACTACACTGAGAGTTGTTAGTGAGTTAGCAGGTAACAGTGACACCATTACTGCAGGAACTACTGTTGTTGGACAAGTTTCAGGAGCAACTGGTGTTGTTAAGACATCTTCAGTGTTTGACTCACAGTCCAGTAACCCAACCAAGAATGTAACCAACACAGTTTATAATGTTGTGTTGAGTAACTACCTTGGTCAGTTTGTTCCTGGTGAGGAAATTGTTCCTGACATCAATCCAAGATCAGAAAGCAAATTCAATGTTGCACCTAATGAAGTTGTTGTAACCAGAGTTGACCTTATTGATCTTGGTGAGAACTACACAACCGCTAACATTACATTCTCTGAACCTGAACTCCCTGGTGGTGTTACTGCAACAGCAACTGCACTAATCAAGGATGGAATGGTTTATCAGATTGACTTGGTTAATTCAGGTTCAGGTTACACCAAGAGTCCTTCTGTAAGGATTGAGGGTGATGGTTCTGGCGCAGAAGCAACCCTAAGATTCAAGGATGGTAGATTGGGTGTTGTTATGGGTGTGTGTACTTCTCAGGATGGCACAGCACCAACAACCTTTAAGTTCAAGGCACCTGTTTATCTGTTAGGTAATACTTACTACGCGTTTGTTGTTAAGTCTCCTAACTCCCTTGACTACACCATTTGGACATCTAAGTTGGGTGAGAACCTACTTGGAACTGAAACCAGAGTTACAGAACAACCAAGTCTTGGTTCATTGTTTAAGTCACAGAATGGTGGTCTATGGACAGAAGATCAGACAGAAGATGTCAAGTTTGTAATTAGAAGAGCAAACTTCTACGCTAACACCACAGCACTAATTAAACTCAATAACGCTCCACTTCCAATGAGAGTGTTACCTTTAGATCCTATTGAAACCAGTTCTGCTGTTGGAAGTGGGTCTGATGTGTTTGGTGATAACCAACAAATTGTTAAAATCTATCATCCCGCTAATGGATTGGCACCAAATGATCTTGTTAAGATTCAAGGTGTTGAGGGAGAAACAGGTGGGATTCCTTTAGAAGAAATTAACACACTTCATAGTGTTATTCATTCTGACCTTAACTACTTCAGTATTAAAGTGGAAAGTCTGGCAAGCGCTTCTGTAAGAGGTGGTGGTACAAGAGCATTATGTTCTTATAACAGACCTTATGAGGTTATCAATGTCTATACAGGACTGATGGCATTTGGTACCTCTCAACTCACTGTTGAGAACAGAGCAACAGAACACGCTGGGGTAACACTTTATAACCAACCTTATCAGTATAGATTGGATGAAAGGAGAAACATCAACTTGATGGAGTCTTACTATTATGGTGGTGCTAAGCAAGTCGCTAACCAATTGAATGAAGCGAAGTACAGAGACTCACTGCACTTACAGGGAAGAAGAAGTTTAGAGACAGTGATTGAAATGCTCACTTCTAATTCTAAAGTGTCTCCTGTTATTGACCTTGAAAGAACTAATGCGACTATCACTAGAAACTTGATTGATAACCCAACTCCAACTGATGAGATCTTTGGTACTCCTATTACAACTGTTACACTGAAGGATACATTTACATCATCTCTTGCTTCAATAGGTGATGTTGTCAGTTTCTCTGACAGAGATGGAGTTTCCAGAAAGTCTATTATTAAGTCTATCAACCCTACTACTAAGAAAATAAAACTTAGTGGTAAGTTTAGTGACCTTATTAATAAGGCGACACTGTTCAGTAACAGTGAATTGAACTCTATTGGTATTCAAGAAAGTGTCACTCAGGATTCCGCAGAGTTGTTTGTTCCTGAAACCAGATCAAATGGTAGTGTCTATTCCAAGTGGATTTCTAGACTCTTCCTCTTTGAGAATCTGTGTGATGGAGTGGAGATCAAACTCAGTACAATCTTCTATGATACCAATAGTATCAAGATGTACTTCAAACCTAAGACTGTTGGGTTTGATTTTGAGATCTCTAATGTACCTTGGGTACCATTTAATGAGACCGCTCTTCCCAATGACATTGAGAAAATCAAAGCAAGGTCTGCTGATAATGTGAACCCTAATGAGATCAATTCAGGTGAATGGAAAACACTTACCTGGTCTGTTCAGGACTTGGCACAATTTGATGGCATCCAAATTAAGATTGTTATGTCATCTGACAATCCTGCACAGGCACCATTGATTGACGACCTACAACTGGTTGTCAGTGAGTGATTCTAAATAAGTAAAAGGATTCTTATTGTGAAGAGCAAAGTTGAAGGTCATCCTAGTCTGGTAAAGGACACTCATACGGGTGTCATTATCAATCGCGAAAACAGCGATCGATCCAGATACAGGACTGCCAAAAAGCAGGCTGTTATGAATCTTGATTCTCAACAAGAGATTTTAAGATTATCTGACGAACTTGATGAAATAAAAGATCTACTAAAACAACTGTTGGTTAAGTAAATGGCCCTAAATTTTCCAAGACCTGATCAATCCCCATTCACTGATGCTGAAAGTGGGTTGAAGTATATTTACAACCCTACTATTGGTGCTTGGGAGTCTGCTATCCAACCACCAGTGGTTGTTACTTATGATGGCAATCCTCCTGACATTATTATTGAAGGGTTTCTGTGGTTTAATAACCAAGATCTGAGTCTTTACATTCTGAGAAATGGTGACTGGATTCCAGTTGTGGATGGAGAATACGGTCCTGTCTTTATTGGAATAGCTCCTCCTGGATTCCCTGCATCAGGTGATTTGTG
>JGI24006J15134_10001586_pt1 | contig 12873 bp, 19 predicted proteins | sample LinPmetageLP53_FD_15134 | JGI IMG/M metagenome (IMG submission 15134) | reverse complement strand
AAGGAGCATATACCTTACAAAGTACACCTGCCCACTGTTATCGAGCCATACTTTCAAGTGTTTGATCAGGGTATTGGTCTATCCTTTGATGACATCATGTCTCTGTATACTACATATGGTGAGTCATTAAAGAATAATACTAATGATATGATAGGTGGCCTTGGTCTTGGTAGTAAGGCAGGGTTTGCCTATGCTGACCAGTATCAGGTAGAGGGTAGGTGGCATGGTAAATCTCATCTGTTTAGTTGTTATGTGGATGAGATAGGTGAGCCACAGATAGCACACATATCCACACTCGACACACCTAATCGTCCGAATGGATTACAGATTAACATTCCTGTGAAACAGCATGATGTTACTGAGTTTGTGCGTAAGGCTACTGCTTTGTTCGAGTACTATGAGCCACGCCCTGAGTGTAACATTGATCTTGAGTTTCATACTAGAGAAGTTGTGCTTAGTTCAGATGATTGGAAACTTTACAAGGGATCGTATTCAAATTCTGTATACGCTATTCAAGGTCAGGTAAGGTATCCTATTGACAGAGATAGCTTAACAAATCTAACTGACGATCTTTTAGATGTTATAAAGGGTGCTGATTTAGATATTTGGTTTGACATAGGAGAGTTAGAAGTTGCTGCAAATAGAGAAGCACTCTCGTACTCTGACTTTACTATCAATAGCATCAGTAACAAGCTATCAAAGATTAAACAGGACATGATAAAGTCTGCTAATAAATCTATAATAGATTGTAGTTCATTATGGGAAGCATCTATCAAGGCTAATAAAATGTACGATGGTTTCTACTACAATAATAGAATGTCTAGTTTAATTATAGAAGGGTTAACATTCGGTAACAAACCTGTACATCACAAATCAGTGAGCATGAACAAGTCAGTGCTATCTGAATTTTTTCATGGTAGGATTAAGTATATACCATACGAGTCAAGTAAAAACATAAACCTATCCTTTAAAACTATGGATCAATATCACTCATGGAGAATAGAGAATTTTGAAAGGTTTGCATTTTACTATCTTGACACTGCTAAAAGTAAATTTAAAGTACCATCTACCATAAAGATGCACCTTAATGATCATTACCTTGGTGCTAATAAGTATGTTGTGCTTGTAGAATCCTCTCAGAGCGAGTTTAAAGCACTGTTAGACTACCTTGGTAACCCATCCTACCACGATGTATCTACCTTGCCTGTCCCAGCACCTGTGAAAAGAGATACAACTGCACCTCGTATAGTTAAACTAAAAAGGTTTAAAGATTCTATGTACGATATGTTCTATCATGACATAGACCATGATATAAATGATGGCGGTGTGTATGTTAAAATACTTAGAGGGTGGCCTTCACAGATGGCTGATGAGGATTGCAGAAACAAAGCAAGATTATTAAAAGAGTTAGGAGACACAACACCTATCTATGGTGTTCCGGGAACGTATCATAGTAGACTTGACAAGAACATAAAAGTATGGAAGTCGCTTGATGAACATTACGAAAAAGTTTATAAGAAACATTTATCAAAGTTAGGTGACAGAAAACAGGTAGATAAATACTTAATGTTATCAACTGTTTACAAGGACATGGACCTTAGAGTAAAAAACTTCTTGACAATGTTTAAAAATAATAATACTATAAAGTTTAAATATAATATACTAAATAGTATTATTAAAGATTATAAATTATATAATCAATTAGATAATAAATATAATAATAAAAGTATAATAAAGAGTCTGGTTGTAAAGGATACAAAGTATACCGATACAGTCTCTAAAGAACTTCGTGAGGTATGGGAGAAGCACCCTATAATCTCACAAGGTTTGGTGAGAGAACGCTATCAGATTATCTCACCAGAACAACTTGAGGCAATGAGGCCTGATGTTGAATTAATATTAGAACAATGGAGCAATTAATTATGCATTACATTTTAACTAAGACCACGTTTACAGGTGTGACAGAGAATCATCGCACCATCTCAATGAGTAGTGATCATCCTAATTGGTACAATCTTTATAAATCAATTCTTGATAAAAATTGGGATGAGGTAGAAGAATTGTGTAATATGTCTCTTGCTGTTGAGCGTTATGGTAAGGGTAAGGTCAGTGTTGTGAATGGTGTTGTCCAGTACAAAGGTGAGGACATACACAACTCAATGACCACTCGTATACTTGACATGATGAGAGATGGATTTGATATTGATCCTATGTGTTCTTTCCTTGAGAACATGATGGAGAATCCTTCTCGCAGAAGCATCAGAGATTTGTATAGGTTTATGGAACACAACTCTCTACCCATCACAGAGGATGGTTGCTTCCTTGCATACAAGAAGGTAAGTTTAAACTTTACTGATGTACATACAGGTAAGAATGATAACTCAGTAGGCTCTGTTGTACAGATGGATCGTAAAGATGTTGAGGATGATCCTGATACAACCTGTTCATCAGGCTTACACTTCTGTTCAATAGATTATCTGTCTCACTTTGGTGGAACCCATACTGTTATACTTAAGATAAATCCTGCTGATGTTGTCAGTGTACCTACTGATTATAACAATGCCAAAGGAAGGTGTTGCTATTACAAAGTAGTTGGTGTACATAACGATGGTTACAATGATACACTGTCTAACAAGGTAGTTAACATAGACTTTTAATAAAAGGTGTGCTTATGCGTAGAATACTTTTAATTATACACAGGTATGTTTGTAAGTTTGACAACTACCTATGGACTAAGCTTCATGCTAGGAGGAACTGATGAGGTGTAAAGCCTGTGATAAACAGCTTGGCAGTTACTCTATTAAATGGAACTATCTATTAAAAGATTGGGAAGTTTGTCATGACTGTCTTACTATAGTCAGAGAACTTTTAGAAACTCATGAAGTTATAGACAGAGCTAAGAAGCATGGAATAGGGTATGATGATGAGTGATTCTAAGCTTTTAAAAGCACACCTTCCCTGCTCTATGTGTGGCAGTAGTGATGCCTATGCTACCTATGATGATGGGCATGGCTACTGTCATAGCTGTGAAGGCAGGGACAATTGGAATGGTGACTACCAACCTAAACCAAAGGAGCAAACTAACATGACGTTATCTAAAGGAAAGTACTCAGCTATTCCAGACAGGAATATCAGTGAGGGTACTGCATTATTTTATGGAGTAAGTAGTGATGATGATAGACATATCTACCCCTACTCAGATCAATCAGGTCAGTGGGTATCCAATAAGATCAGAAGATTACCGAAACAATTTAGCTTTGAAGGAGAGTCAAGAGGCTTACAGTTATTCGGGCAAGTTAAGTTTAACAGGGGTGGCAAGTACGTCACAATCACAGAAGGAGAACTTGATGCACTCTCAGCATATGAACTCTTGGGTTCTAAATTTCCTGTTGTTAGTGTTCGATCATCCTCCTCTGCGTACAAAGACTGCAAAGAAAACTTTGAATGGCTCGACTCGTTTCAACATATTGTGTTAGCCTTTGATGCAGACAAGGCAGGGCAAGAAGCATCTAAAAATATAGCTGAGTTGTTTGGTCATAAAGTTAAGACTATGAAGATGGACAAGCAGTTAAAGGATGCTAGTAATTATCTTAAGAATAAAATGTATAAAGACTTTAGCCAGCACTGGTGGAGTGCTGAAGAACATAAGCCTGATGGAGTTGTATCAGGTAAAGATTTGTGGGATCGTATTTCTAAAGATGTTACTGTTGACTCAGTACCTTATCCTTGGGATGAATTACAAAGCATGACATATGGTATGCGTCTGGGTGAGATGATTACCCTCACCGCAGGTAGTGGTATGGGTAAGACACAGGTACTACGTGAACTGTTTCATCATATCCTTTCCACTACTAACTACAATATAGGCGGTATGTTTTTAGAAGAAACTGTTGATACATCAGGTAAGGGGTTGATGAGTATTGATGCGTCTATTCCTTTTCATTTACCAGATGCTGTGTACACTCAAGAAGATTTACGATCTGCCTTTGAAAGTACCCTTGCCCTTGACAGGGTAGAATACTACGATAGCTTTGGGTCTAATCAGATAGGTACAATCCTTACTACTATTAAATATTTTGCTAAGGCTAAAGATTGTAAATATATTTTTCTTGATCATATCTCTATCCTTGTCAGTGACCAACAGAGTGGAGATGAGCGTAAGGCATTGGATGAGTTAGCTACTAAACTTAAGACTCTGACTATGGAGCTTAACATATGTTTGATCATGGTCAGTCATGCTAAACGTCAGTCTACTAAAGCACATGAAGAAGGGGGTAAGACATCCTTGTCTGACCTCAGAGGTACTGCCGCTATAGGTCAACTTAGTAACATGGTGTTTGGTTTAGAGCGTGATGGACAATCAGATGATACTGATATTAGGGATACCACTCTAATAAGAGTACTGAAAAATAGATTCAGTGGGTTGACAGGCCCTAGTTCTATGTTAAAATATAGTCAAGTCACAGGAAGATTAAGTGAGATAACATGGGATCAGGCTACAGACCCGGAGGCTATGGAAGATGAAGGTAGTACTTGACATTGAAGCTGATGGTCTTAACCCTACAAAGATATGGTGCATAGTAGCGAAAGATATAAAGACTAATGAGGTATACACTTTTGAACCAGATACTCTTTCAGATTTCCAAAATTTTTCTAAAAATATTAGTGTATACATTGGGCATAATCTCATTGGCTATGATCTTCCTGTTATTCATAAGCTACTTAATATTACTGTCCCCCTTGATAGGGTTGTGGATACTCTTGTTATTAGTAGACTCTTGGATTCACAAAGAGGTAAGCACAGTCTTGAATACTGGGGACTTCAACTAGGTCATGAAAAGGTAGAGCATAATGATTGGGACGTATATTCACCTGAGATGTTACATAGGTGTACTGAAGATGTACATCTTAACCATAAAATATATGAGGCTTTGTTACAGGAAGCTAAGACTAAACAGACTCCAAAGTCTGTGTTCAGATCTGAGCATTACATTGCTCAAATGGTTGAAGAGATGCGGATGGGCGGTATACTTCTTGATGAACAGAAAGCACAGCTACTACTCGCCACCCTCAGACAAAGAAAAAGAGAATTAGATGATGAACTGCTTACAACTTTCATATCGCTTCCAGTCTTTAAACGAGAAGTACATCCAAAACTTACAAAGGCAGGTGAGTATTCTAGGGTGGGTCTTAAAGGGTTTGACAGTGCTGATATTGGTGGTAGTTTTTCTTCTATTACATGGCCTGATCCTAACCTGAACAGTCAACAGTTTATTATTAAACATCTTGTCAATGCAGGATGGAGGCCAACAGTCTTCACAGATAAAGGTAACCCAAGACTTACTGAGTGGGTGCTTGAGTCTGCGGCTGAGAAGTTTCCTAAAGCCAAGCTGGTGATGGAGTGGGACCTAGTAGACAGGCGTATTACTATGGTTGAATCATGGATAGATGCATCAGATAATGATTGTAGAATACATGGCTCTGTCAATACCATTGGTGCTAAGACACACAGGATGTCACACTGGGGACCTAACATAGCACAGGTTCCAGCATCAGATAAACCTTATGGTAAAAATTGTAGAGAATTATTTACTGTACCTGATGGTTATAAGATGGTAGGTACTGATGCCTCTGGTATACAACTAAGAGTTCTTGCACACTACACAGGAGACAAGGACTATATCGCTGAGGTTGTAGATGGTGACATACACACAGCTAATCAGAAAGCTGGTGGGTTTAAGACAAGAGACATAGCTAAGACCTTTATCTATGCATGGTTACTAGGTGCTGGTGCTCCTAAGATAGGAGAGATCATGGGTGGCACAGCCAAAGAGGGAGCCAATGCTCGTAAGTTATTTCTGGAGAACACACCTGCTTTAAAGAGAGCCAAGTATAAGTACGAACGTCTGGCTGAACGTGGATATATTATAGGTTTAGATAAGAGATGGATACCAATAGCAGAGCCTTACTTTACTTTATCAGTTCTGTTACAGAGTGGTGAGGTTATTCTTATGAAGAAAGCTGCTGAGTTGTGGTCTGAAAAAGCTAGTCATTTAGATTGGCGTATGGTAGCATGGGTTCATGATGAATGGCAGACTGAGGTTAGAGAAGATCATGCAGAAGAACTAGGAAAGATTCAAGTACAGTCTATCAGAGATGCTGGCCCTCTGTTAGGTTGCCTTTGCCCCCTTGACGGGGAGTATAAGATTGGTTATAATTGGTCAGAAACACACTAAAGGAGTAATGTAAAATGAAAGAAGTACTAAGAGGTGAAGCATACTGGGCTAATGTTCGTAAGCCTAATAGTTTAAGTGGTAAACTACAGATGGACCTTGGTAATATGGACAAGCCATCACTGAAACTAGTAAAGCAAGCTGGTATTAAGCTTAAGAATAAAGGAGATGAGAAGGGAGACTTTATTACCTTGAAAGGTTCCCCTCAGTATCCTCCTAAAGTTACTGACTCTCAAGGCAACGTTCTTCCTGAGCCTGTGGCTATCGGTAATGGTAGTACAGTAAAGGTTCCTTTCAATACTTATGATTGGAACTTTAATGGTCAAGAAGGAACAAATGTAGGTCTGAATACTGTTATGGTTATTAAAATGGTAGAGTATATAACAGATCAAATGGATACAGAAGAAGGATATGTTGCCCCTGTTCAACAAGACATGGGACATATAGAGCTTGAAGCAGAAGACGATCCTTTCTAGAGTTGCTCCGACACCTAGGCATGTGTATAAACTGCCTATTTTTTTTAACTCAAGGAGAATATATTATGCCTAGTTTTATAATTGATATGCCGGGTAAAAAACCTGTTGATATAACTAAAGAAATTAATAATTGTGCCCATGAAAAAGATATTAAAGATGTACTTAAGAAGACTTTTAAAGGTACTATAGGTACTGAAGAGGTCAAAGATGTACAGTCTGATTGATGGGGATGTACTTGTTTACTCATGTGGCTTTGCATCACAGAAGAATCAATATAATATAAACAATAATACTTTTGAGTATAAAAGAGATGCTAATAAATATTGTACTACTCACAATATAGATAAGAGTCTTATAGATAAAAAGATTATACCTGAACCAGTAAGCCATGCATTACATAATGTTAAGCAGTCTTTGCTAGAGATAAGTGAGGCGTGTGATAGTCATGAAGGTAGTATATTCCTAACTGGTAAAGGAAACTATCGTCATGATGTGGCTACATCAGCAGTGTACAAGGGCAACAGAGACCCTTCACATAAACCTATACACTACAGAGCAATCATAGATTACCTGATAAAAGAATGGGATGCTAAGTTAATAGATGGTATGGAAGCTGATGATGCTATGGGTATAACTCAGTGTCGTATAAACAAAACTAAAAATTTAGCTAAGAAAGACACTCCTATTATATGTACCATAGACAAAGACCTTGATATGATTCCGGGGTGGCACTACAACTTTCGTAAACAACATAAATACTTTACCACTGTTGAGCAGTCTGATTATTTTTTCTATAAACAGATGTTGACAGGAGACCGTGTTGATAATATAATAGGGATACACGGTATTGGTGACAAAACAGCAGACAAGTTGTTACTTGGTAAGTCTGTCCAAGAAATGGAAGATATAATAATTAATAAGTACCGTCAAGAATTTAAAGATGACTACATGAAACGGTATGCAGAAAATAAAAAACTTCTATGGATACTAAGGGAGCCTTTAGATGGAGTGGACTGATGATGAGAAAGATACATTTATGCTTAATTATATTTTTAATATAAAGTCTTCAAAAAAAGGGGCAGAGTTAGTTACTGAAGCACATGAAGCATGGCAACAATACAGATGGTTCTGTGATATGGAGAGTGTAGTTGGCAAAACCCATTAACCATCATTGGATAGGGCGTAAACCTAATCCTAAAAAATACTTTGGATTTGTCTACCTAATAACTAATACTGTTAATGGTAAAATGTACATAGGAAAAAAGCAATACCATGTCCACAAGAAAAGAAAAATTGTTAAGCAATCAGACTGGCATTACTATGAGTCAAGCAGTAGATATGTTAAAGAAGATATTAAAGTATACGGAAAAAAATCCTTCGAGTTTAGAATACTTAAAAATTACAAGACAAGAGGGGGACTCGTCTACGGTGAAGCTAACCTACAACACAAACGTGATGTCCTTGTAGAAAGAATTGATGACGATAATAGATTATATTACAATGCCCAAATAGCTGGCATTAAGTTTATACCAAAGGAGTACTAGTGTGATACACTTAGTAATACCAGACCCTCATGCCCATCCTGATTTTTCTAATAAAAGATTTGAACTGTTAGGTAAACTGATAGTAGATATTAAACCTGACAAAGTAATTTGTTTAGGTGATATGGCAGACTTACCTAGCTTGTGTAGCTACGATAAAGGTACTCAAGGCTTTGAAGGTAGGCGTTACAAAGATGATGTTAATGCTACAATAGATGCACAAGAAAGAATGTTTACCCCTATAAAGAAAGCTAAAAAACGTAGACCTAAAATGTATATGCTAGAGGGTAACCATGAACATCGTATCAGCAGAGCTATTTCTACTGACTCAGCTAAGCTTGATGGGGTTATTAGTCTGGAAGATTTACGTTATAAAAAGTTTGGATGGGAGTTTGTTCCTTATCGTGGAGCTACCCCCGGCATCAAGGTCATTGATGGTATTGCTTATGCTCACTATCATACTAGTGGTGTGATGGGTAGAGCGATTAGTGGAGAGCATCCTGCTTATTCTCTTCTAGTTAAACAGTATCAGTCATGTACATCTGGACACTTACATACTCTTGACTATGCTACTCGTACTAAAGCTGATGGCTCTCGTATACAAGGGTTAATGGCTGGAGTCTTTCAAGATTACTTTGCTGACTTTGCAGGAGAAGCTAATGAACTATGGTGGAGAGGTGTTATTGTTAAGCGTAATGTTATTAATGGTAACTATGATCCAGAGTTTATCTCTATAGAAAGAATGAAGCAGGAGTATAAGTAATGCTTAACGGCCTGATCATAACTGATGAGGAGTTTATGGAACGTTTATGTTCTCACTATGACAGGCATGATGTAGTAGAGATACTAAGCTTAGATGCACATACTATTCTTGATATGTTCTGGGATAGAGTACAAGATAACCCAGAGTTATTCTCAGATATACTAACAAAGTTAGACTATGAAAGGAGCAATACAACTGATGAGTGGACATGAAGTAGATGATAAAGTTTTTAATTACTTTGAGATGGATAAAGAAATGGAAAAGATATATCCAATAAATCCATTAAAAGAATCTAGAATTACTGACTCTGAGATTGACATACGTAAAGCTAGGTTTTATGATTATGAAAAGATTTGGAATTGGAAAAAAGAACAACTGACAAGGAGCAACAATGATACAACAAGGGCCAACACTAGAGATAAGTAAACAAGTACACCAAGAAAAATATAGAGGGCCTAATGAATCCTTCTATGATGCAATGGTTAGACTAGCAGGAACATTGAATGATGGTGAAGAACATAGGCACAAACTTAAAGACATTTTTCTTAACCAAAGGTATCTACCTGCAGGGCGTGTTCAGTCAGCTATTGGTAGCCCTCGAAAAACTACAGCTTTCAACTGCTTTGTCTCCCAGACTATCGAAGATTCGACTGAAGGTATTATGGACGGAGCTACAAATGCGTTTAAAACAATGCGTAAAGGCGGTGGCATTGGCTATGACTTCAGCACTCTTCGCTATAGAGGAGCACCTATCCAAACCTTGGGGTCTAAGGCTAGTGGTGCTGTTAGCTTTATGGATATTTATGACGCTGTGTGTAATACTGTATCCTCTGCTGGCAACAGGCGTGGTGCTCAGATGGGTGTACTTAGAGTGGATCACCCCGACATCGAAGAGTTTATCAGAGCAAAACAAAATGACAAAAGACTAAGAAACTTTAATATATCTGTTGCTATTACTGATCAGTTTATGGAAGCACTGGTCAATGATGAGTCCTTTGATCTTGTATGGGAGGGTCAAGTAGTAGATACCATTGATCCTAGTGCCTTATGGGATGAAATTATGAGAGCCACATGGGACTGGGCAGAACCCGGAGTCCTGTTTATCGATACGATTAATGAATATAATAATCTAAGGTACTGTGAGACTATCTCAGCAACTAACCCATGCGGTGAGCAACCTTTACCACCCTATGGTGCTTGTCTTCTTGGTAGTTTTAATCTTGTTAAGTACATCAAAGACAGAGACATCATAGATGGAGATGTACATGACAGAAGTTTTAACTGGAGTCAATTCAGGCAAGACATACCTCATGTTGTTCGTGCTATGGATAATGTTATTGATCGTACAATTTATCCATTAGATGAGCATGAGCATGAGGCTAAACAGAAAAGGCGTGTGGGTATGGGTATCACAGGCTTTGCTAACACTAGTGAGATACTAGGATGGGAGTATGGATCTGAAGAAAGTCTTAAGTTTCTTGATCATGTTCTGTATGTCCTTAAAAACACAGCCTACATGTATAGCTCTGAGCTTTCACTAGAGAAAGGGTCTTTCCCTTTGTTTAAATCTGAGGCTTATCACAATGCTCCTTACATTAAAGGTCTGGATAGTGATGTTCAAAACTCTATAGGTAAGTATGGCTTAAGAAATTCACACTTGATTTCTATAGCTCCTGCTGGTACTATTAGTTTAACTGCTGATAATGTGAGTAGTGGTATTGAACCTGTCTTTGCTTTGGAAACACAGAGGACTATTAAAACAGATGAAGGTACTAAGATTGTTCAAGTACCTGACTATGCTTATTATTATTACAGTGTCAGAGGTAAGGTATCTGAGAATGTAGGGATGGAAGAGCATCTTAAAGTACTAAGTATTTCTCAGAAGCATGTTGATTCTGCTGTGTCTAAGACATGTAATGTTGGAGATGATGTGACATGGGATCAGTTTAAAGACCTATACTTTAAGGCATGGCAAGAAGGATGTAAAGGTATCACAACCTTCAGAGCCTCTGGTAAAAGGTTTGGTATCCTGAATAAAGTTGAAGAAGAAGAAGGTACTGCTTGTGTGTATGACCCAGATACAGGAGATAAAAGCTGTGGTTGAGAAGAACGTAATTAAAGAAGCTCTACTTAAAAAGTTAGAAGGAGACATCATAGTTGCTGAGACAGATTTAAAAATATTTTTAACTAAACCTGTTGCTGTTGCTGAGCATATAGACTATATTACTACAGCAGAAAGAAAGCTGGAGGCTCTTACCACTGCAAGAGACAAGCTTAGCACTCTGACATGGGTACATCTAGGAGCAGTAAAGGGACTAAAAAGTGAGATATGAAGTGATTAAAGAATTAGAAAAAGAAGCAGACGTTGTTAATCATCCTGCTCATTACAATCATAACAAGCATGGAGTCGAATGTATAGAGGCTATACAGGCCAGCATGTCTGATGATGAGTTCAAAGGATACCTTAAGGGCAACGCTATAAAGTATCTATGGCGTTATGGTTATAAAGACAAGCCCAAGCAAGACTTAGATAAAGCTCAATGGTACTTAAACAAATTAATAGAGGAGGTAAGAGATGATTAAAGAAACTCTTAGAATACTATTTATATTTGCTGTGACAATAGCTTTAACCTATGGTTGTAGTTATTTATTACTTAACTAAATACCGTTTGTAGTTAACCAACGTGTTACAATCTTAGCAGGAATCATATGGACAGAGTTAATACAAGGACCGTCTTCTTTAAATAAGATAATCGCTCTGTTTAACTGAGTATGTACATACACCATAACATACTTAGGATTACTGTCGGTCATGGGTGGTTCGTTATTAAAGTAACTTAAGAATATAATTCTTTTATCTTCTTTAAGTGGTGTAAGCTTTTCTACCTTAAGTCTTTCTGTCCAGTAACTTACCTTTAATTCAAGATCACATGTAATTTTAGGGGTATGATTAAAACTTAAGAGTACTGTAAAAAGAACTACTGATAATAATACTGTTAAAGAATTTGTCATGGCTTCTTAGCCTTGATAACATCGATAACTTTCTTAACACCGAATGAGGCAGCTACAACGACACTAAGTAGATACCAGTACTCATCAGGCACATCCTCATCAAGTACTTTAAATGCTAATTTAAATCTCATAACCATTTCATCTGCTTCAAAGACAACAGCTAAGAACATGGCTACAAAAGGTAGAGTTAATATGATTGTAAGGTACTCATCCTTCCAAGAGTTGTTACTGTTACGAGCCTGTATCTCATCCCAGTTACCATCTTGTTTGATCTGAGTTATCTTACGATCATGTATGGCTTTCTTTTCTTCAGCTTTATTATTTAAATAGGTCTTGCCAACACTAAAAATACCATTAACAATAGGACCTAAGAATGGTAGCATTATAATCTCCTATGTTTTCTTAGCTGTACGTTTTGCTCTAGCAAACGCTCCGGGTTTAGGTGCTCCCTTTGCACCCTTCTTCCTCATCTTCTCTCCCCTTTTTCTTTTAGCATGAATGTTAGCATATAAACCACGTTTTGCCATTACGCCCTCGCTACTTTCTTTGCTGCTTTTGATAGTTTATTAAGATGAACAACAGGTTTGCTTGTCTTAGTATGTGTTTTACCAGAATGCATCTGACCATTAGGCATCTTATGCATTGCACCTTTATGTTCTTTACCACTTTTAAAATAATGTTTAACATTTTTAGCCATAGTTATTTCCTTGACTTTGCACCAGAACATTTCCAACGCTTACGAGATAGGTTGTTAGGAGTATTAGGATCGTTTTGTTTCTTCTTAGACAGTCCTCTCTTTATACCCAGACTTCTTGCACAATAGCTATCACCCTTACTAGTACCGGGCT
>JGI24006J15134_10001581_pt1 | contig 12920 bp, 23 predicted proteins | sample LinPmetageLP53_FD_15134 | JGI IMG/M metagenome (IMG submission 15134) | reverse complement strand
TTTTATTATAGTCATTTTATAACTCCTTTTATTAATAGATAAAAATATAAACAGCCACTTATAAAGCACAGCATTGCAATATGTCCCCAAACGCTTTCTTCCATTTTATAATCCCTCCACTTTATAATTTANACCCTTCATNGATATGCTTTGAAGAGTCTCTAAATTGATCATCCTATACCCNTTNTTTATAACATCATAAACGGGTAATAATCCCCGTTCTAATGGTTTGAATTTCAATTTACCACCAGCCAGATGCTTTTTAACTTTCAATCTGCAATTCATTTTCCGGACTTCACCATTCTTTTTTATGAATACGACAGTAAAAAAATTATTCTTATTTTCCTGAAGTAAATTATATACTTCACTTTTATTTATTATTTCCATTTTATTATCCTTTTTTTATTGTTTAAAATATACTTTTAAATTTATAATGCTATTTATAATATAGAATCTTTATATTTTTGTAGGAATTTTTTTTGTGGTTCGGTCAATTCCAATTTATGGTAAATTCGTAAATTGATAAAGTCTAAAATTTCCCGTATTTCTTTTTTACTCATAGTTAAATTATTTTTCATGAATTTTTTTCTATCCAGTCGTTATTACAGTCATTGCAAATTATTATTATTTCGGGTAAATTTTTCCCTTCTATAACTGTTTTAATTTCTTTTCCTGTGATACTATCCAAACAAGTGTAACAATTCATATTTTAAGTCTCCAAATTTGCCGTTCCCGGCTATTAAATTACTTTATTGATATCAAGCCCCATAAATTCATAAAGATTGATTATAGGGCTATTTTTGGACGTTATTTATTAATAATATAGACTGGTATTACTTGTAGGTAAGCAAAAACCTTCATTAATGGCATTCTTTAACTTTGCTTTGCTACCTTTGAATTTCAATCCTACTATTACATTCTTCCCATTTATTTTTTCATCAAGTCTTAAGTCCGTTTCGTCACCGTCTACAACTTGATATGCTTTTCCGTTCACGTTTAGACGTTTAGGTAATTTTTCAAACACTACGGCACAATTTAGCCCGTTTTTTAATGCCGTTGCCGTTTCTATGAAATCAGGGTTGTGATGCGAATACGTCAACTGATAATTTTTAGGGGTTTTTCTGTCGACTAATTTTGTATAGTCATAAAAATCCACTTCCGGAAATAGATCAAAAATGTTTTTCCCGTCCTGAATTATATTATTTTCATGCCTTATATCCGAATAAGCATTTAAACGAAAAGAAGGTTTCAAATTTTCTTTTTTACTTGCTTTGATGCTTAATTTTATTTCATGGATTAATTGATTATAAAAACTTTCTCTATCTACATAATAGGAAATAGTCTTTTTTATTCTGGATTCCATCACACTATTATGAATAGATGCAAAGCCGTTGTATCCGACACAAACGCTGGAACACGTGCTTTTTTTAGAATGATTTTCACCCGTTGAAATTTTGTTTGCCTTTGGACAAACGTTGAAACCTGAAATATCACTATGAGCAAAATTTAAACTATATGTATTATATCCCATCTTAATATTCTTTTTAATTTTATGGTTGATTTTTCCGTTGCTTAATAATATCATTTTTTTAATTTCCTTTATTTGTATTGTTTATTGTAAGTGCCAAAGGGCAAATAAATTTTCTTTTACACTTTGGTCTAATTGTTCAAAATTTAATGAAATTTCTATAGGATTCTCACCCATAAATTGCACTAAATAATCATCAATAGATATTAGATTAAATCTTTCTTCTATTGATATTCTATTCCAATGAATCGAAATTTTAATTTTAGTCATTTTTTTAATTTCCTTATTTATTTAGTTAAAAGTTGGATTTGTCCAGTTATTATTTAGGTAGGGATTCATATTAAATATTCTAAATACACTTCCAGTTGTATATACCTTAAATTGATTCAACACACATTCTTCATTCAGCTCATCCATCAAATCAATCGCATCATCCTGATGTTCATAGCCACCCACAATTAAATCCGAATCGGTACACACTACAAAAAATTTATATTTCTTATTAATATTCATCATGTTTTAATTTCCTTTTTTAATTCTGCGATTTCTTTTTTAAGTTTAACAATTTCGTCTTCCTGTAATACGGTCGTTTTAGACAGTCGAAAAACATCATCAGTAAGCATTTTAATTTTACTTATATAAAAATCAGTAAGCATTTTGTTAGTTGGTGTATTCATATCTATTTATTCCCTTCAGTTGTGATTATTGTAATTAGTGAAGATTGTATTTGAGATAGTAATTTAATGTGACGCTTATTATCCAAATTCAATTCGATTCCAATATTATTTAACGCCTCTCTGCCTGTGCTTATTGTTAGTCTTGTAAGGTCTTGTTCGGTGTATCTTGTTTTGCTGTCTGTATTCATGTTTAAATTTCCTATTTAATTAATGTTAATTACTATTTCTTAATGATGACTAATTTACTATTCATTAAACATTATAAAACAAGTAAAACTTTGTTAAATCTATTTAAATCTATTAATATATATTAATATGTAATTTCACATCCTCCTGAGACTTCATATTAGCCACTTTCATAGACTTTTGGAGTACAAGTACCACTTAAGGCATAAAGTCCCCAGAATGAGCTACCAGAGGCTTTAAAACACATTTTAATAATTTACCATGATTCAAGGTTTGCAATAGATCTAAATTCACAATCAATTTAAATTTATTTTATATTTTACTTGGATCATAACTTTATTTAATGTATGGATCAAAATTGTTACATTATTTCACTTATTTTTCAAGTTAAAAGGATCACTTAAAGTATCACTTTAAGGGGTAAGGCGTATGCACAATATGGACGTGTGGGGAAACCCTGTCACATTTTAAATAGTAAAAAGAATTTGAATATGTGTTTGCTTAGTAAATATTAGTATTTTGTGATAATTTGAAAAATCCTATTTGAATTAATTTGAATATGGTCATATATTATATATATGGATATCGTAAGGAAAAAAGCATCACAATTACTTGCAGTTGAGCTATTGGCATCAGCTCCAAATATGACAAATAAAGAAGTAGCGTCTAAGTTGGGAGTGTCTGCTATGGCAATTGGGGTATGGATGAGAGACCCTCTTTTCATTGATGCATTATATAAAAGATATATGGAAGTTGCAGGGATTGAATTGCCTAATGTTGTGGGTGCAATGATCAGGGAAGCAAAGAGTGGAAATGTCCAAGCAGGGCGATTAATCTTAGAGCATTTTGGTAAATTAGATACAAGAGTTAAGATCCAAGTTGAAAGTCCATTTGAAAAATTCTTAAACATAAGGGATGTGGAAGATGCAGAATTTGTTAACGATGATGAAATCACTAACGGAAGTATTAGTATCGCTAACCAAGCCTCTGATCTTATGGATGACGATGTTGATATTCCTGATCGTGACCCTGCCAATGATAAACCTGGGAAACGGAAAAAAGAAGAAAAAAAAGCATTAGAAGTAGCTACAAGACAAGCTCGTAGAATAGCATCAGATAAAGACCTCCAAAAGGAAATGTATCAAAGGAGAAAAAGAGCTAAAGCAGTAGGTTTGGAACTTTTACCTGCTGGTAGGAGTACTAAGGGAAGTCGAGATAAATGGTGGAAAGAATTAGAGAGATTAGAAATAAATAAATTTGGAGAGACTCAGGAGTGATCAGGTATTGTTGGAAATCTAATAATTGCTATATGGCTGGGAGTTATTACCAAATGGGGCGAGTATCTTGACGTATATCCAATGGGTGATTATTCATGTCCATCTTATTGCGAAGTCGATCATAAGCACACAAATGGAGAGGATTATTCTTTTATGACCTATCTTATCAAGGGTGACACTACAATAGTAACATATAAATATCGAGATGAGGAAATAAAGATTGAATGGATTTCAAGCTGGTAACAGCACTTTCTTTTTTTTACTTATCTTTTTTTTCTTTATATATACTATATATACTATATTTAATATATATATATATATTATATATATATAATATAAAAATAACCCAACTAAACTAAATATGCAAGAACTATTTTAAATGGATAAACATTTTTATGATTATAAGAGGGAATATTTCGAGTTTTCAAAGTATAAACCTCATATTGGGCAAAAGCGATTGCATTATCCTGACAGGGATGTAAGATTCTCTGTTGCAGTCTGTGGAAGAAGATGGGGAAAGTCTATCGCAGCAGCTAAAGAAATAGAAGTGATTTTAACACAGCCTAAAACAAGATCATGGGTAGTTGCTCCAAGTTATCAATTAGCTGAGAAGGTTTTTAGAGAAGTATGGCACGAATTAATCACAAACCAACAGATCCCCACAAGAAGAGCATCATATCGTGATATGGTTATTGAAACTGAATGGGGTTCAGTCTTTGAGGCTAAGTCAGCAGATAATCCCCCATCTCTGGTTGGGGAAGGGCTTGATTTCCTTGTACTTGACGAAGCAGCCAAGCAAAAAGCAACTGTTTGGGATATGTATTTGCGACCAACGCTCTCAGATCGAAAGGGAAGGGCATTATTCATAACAACGCCTGAAGGATTTAACTGGGTGTATGATAGATATCTGCTTGGTAAAAAAGATATAGATTGGAACTCTTTTAACAGTCCATCTTGGGAAAACGAATATGCATATCCACTTGGATTAGAAGATCCTGACCTTATTGAAGCTAAAAGAAATATGTCAAAGGAAGTATTTGAACAGGAGTACGGGGCAATGTTCACTTCTTTTGCAGGCAGGGTTTATCCATTTGACAGGATGCAGGATTTAGGTGATTTTCCTTACAATCCAAATCTTCCAACTTATTGCTGTATTGACTTCGGGTATAGAATGCCAGCCGTTGGGTGGTTTCAAGTGTATATGCTTGACGGAGTTGAACACGTCAATATGATTGATGAGTTTTTGCATCATGAGAGGGTAACTACAGATGATCTTATTGATCTTTGCCGAAGAAAGATGGCTCAATACAGGGTAATCTCAACATTCGGAGATCCTGCAGGAGTAGCAATGCAATCTGCTGCTGGTATGGGTGATATTGAAAAATTTCGTAGAAATGGAATGAATGTTCGTTTTGTTCGTGATAAAATTAGTCGTAAATTAGTAGAAGGTATTTCCCATGTCAGAGGCTTCATTGAGGCAGGTGATGGCACAAGAAGACTTCATTTAAATAAGAATTGCATTGGAATGGCTGAAGATTTAGAAGGTTATAGATACCCTGAGCATAAAGAGGGTAGAGACCTAAAAGAATTACCAATTAAGGATGGCTACACGGATCATGGTTGCGATATGTTGAGATATTTCTTCTTGAATCGCTTCCCAATCAAGCAGCAAGGAATCAAATTTGTCGATAGAAAAACACAAGGAAACCAATGGCACAATACGCTAAAGACTTAATCTCACAATCCATTCAAGATCATAAACTTAACAGGCTTAATGAAAAAAGAAAAGAAATTGAAGTTTATTTAAATTTCTATACAGGCACATCGATACATAAGTATATCAAACCTTACTTCGATGCTGTCCCTTTCCAGGAAGTTCCTGTCTATGAAATGAATATTACCAAAAAGTTCATTAATAAGATGTCCAAGATTTATACGCTTGGAGCAGTCAGGAATGTGAACAAGAAATATACTGCTTATACATCTAAAAAGGATGTCACATTTAAACATATTGAGAGAATGACACGGCTATTAGGAACTATAGCTACTCAGGTTACATATACTGGAGATAAGTTCTGTTATCATCCTATTTACTTTTTTACTCCACATTTCGATCCAAGTGATCCATTTAATCCGATAGCAATAAGCTATCCACTTATGAATTTAGTAGATGATCCTTCTAATGGTGTTGGGGAAGAGGCATTTGCATATATTGATGATGAATATTATATCGAGTATGATACAAAAGGAAATATAACAAGGGATGAAGCCCATAATCTTGGCAAGTTGCCCGTTGTATTCACTCATCGTGAGCATCAGGTAGATTCTTTCTTTGTCGAAGGTGCTGCTGATATAATTAATTGTAACACTCATGTAAATATTACACTTACCGAGATGCAGTTAGGACTTCGATACCAAATGTTTGGACAGCCTTATGCTACAGGCGTTCCTGAAGCAGAAATGACAGCAAGGGGTGGTAGTGATATGATTATTTCATTACCTGAAGGATCTTCATTTGGAATCGCATCACCTGGAGGTAACCTACAATCAGTAATTGAAGCATTAAAATTTCAAATAGAACTTGTAGCACAGTCTAATCATATGTTTGTTCAATTTTCTCAAGATGGTGGTGAGACTCCTTCNGGGATAGCTCTGCAAATTAAAGATTTAGAGAGTTATGAGGATTACAAGGATGATATAGAATTATGGAGGCAATATGAAAATGACTTTTATGAAGTTGAGCAAGTTATCGGGGATGCTAATGATATTAAGCTACCCAATAAGTTTGGCGTGGACTTCATTGAGCCTGAATATCCAAAATCTGAGGCAGAGAAAGTCCTTAGAGATGATTGGGATTTAAAAAATGGTCAAACGACCCTTGCAGAGATTATGGTACGTAATAATAAAGATGTTACCATTGAGGAAGCTGAAAAGAAAATTGAAAAGAATCTTGAAAAGAATGTGATGCAACTCACTTCTTTTGCTCCTCCACAGTTGCAAAATGATACAGGAGAGGAAAGCGAGAATGATAGCGATGTTAGAGATTGATGAAATACGAAGTGCAGTAGCAAATTTACAGATTGATTCTCATCAGTTAAATCAAAAATTTGGAATGATTGAAGAACAACTTGAAATATTGGAACTAAAATTGAATGAGATATTACAACACTTAGGCGTAAAATGAAAATATCTATAACAACCACATTTAGTTTTGCTAAACTTGCTAATTTTTTTGAAAGCAAAGTTGGAGGCTTCAGGGAGTCCGTAGCACAAGCTGCAGTAGACGCTGCTAAGGAAAAAATTCGATCTGGGGGTATTACTCCACCACTTACCAATGAAAAGACATTGGCGTGGAGAAAAAGTATTAATGCGTCTCACAATAAACCATTACTTGCTACAGAGAAACTTGTTGATAGCTTAAAGGTTAAGAAGACAGGGATTTCTGGAATGAAATATGGTAAGTTTCATTTAGAAGGTGATGGCGTCCCTGAAAGACATTTTTTCAATCAATCAAGTGCAGAATTTATGAAGAAAAGTAAAGATAAAACTGATAAATTTATTTCGGATTTAAGAAAAGCACTCAAAAAATAGGAGTTGCTATGTTTAATAAAACTAAAGAAATGAAAAGATTAGAAGCAAAGCTCGATGTTTTAGTTGAAGAAGTTATGGAATTAAGAGATATTGTTGATTCGACAATTATTATAGATGACCCCCCAGCATTTCTTGAGGAAGATATAGAATCATTTTCTATGTCTCAGGAGATTTATGATGAAATTTCTAAGTATTGTGATAGTGAAAACTTAATTTTTATGGGAATTGCATAAAATACTTGCAATTATTAAGTAGGTTAGTATAATTTTACCACACAAAATCAGACAATAATATCTGATTAATTCAATTAGGAGATTTTTAATGGAAACAGAAGTAGCCACTACAGATCAAGAAATGGGGCAGACGCCTCAACATGAGGATCAGTCCGATTCTAATGTAGATTATAAAGCCTTATACCTTGATGAAGTTAGTAACTCAAAGAAACTTCGTAAGAGGTCACAGGATGCAGAAACGAAAGTGACAGAGTTCACGCAAGCCCAAGAGACTAATAAAGTGAAACAGATGAAGGAACAAGAACAGTTCCAGGAATTATCTGAAGAACTTCAAAAGAAATTAGATTCTACTCTTCCTTATAGGGAAAAGTGGGAGGCTCATGAAACAGCTCAACGTGACAAGTACCTTTCAAAGCTCCCCAAGGCTGACAGAGAGAAGTTTGCAAGTGAAAGTTTGCAAGTCTTAGAATATATGGTGGATACATTGAACGATTCTGCTGCACATCCAACTCAACACAAGCCAGGGGCAACAAGAAGTTCCTCTATTGTTAAGGAGTATGCTGATATGACTACAGAAGAGAGAAGAGTTTACCATAGAAAGCATTTTAGTTAATTTAATAATAACTCTACTTGAAGGCTTAATTGCAGTTGATAGAGAGTAAAATATAAGAGGATAGTCAAATGGCAGGTATTCAAGACGCTTTAGACGTTAATGTCCATTCGGGTGGTACTGGAGCAGTAACACCAAATATAGCAAATCAATTTGTCCCTGAAGTATGGGGTCAAGCAATTATGGATGTATTCCAACAAAAGATAATGATGAAGAACGTAGGAACAAATCTTTCTTCAAATGTTGCTTCTTTTGGTGATAAAATACATCTACCACATATCGGTGTCCCTGAATTGACAGCCTTTACACAAGGTGCAGAAATTGCTGCCGATATCACGTCAGCTGCAAGTATGACTGAGCAAGAAACAACTCTTACTATTAGTGAGTATAATGTTGCTTCTGTATATGTCCCTGATATTGTAAATGTTCAGGCAAACTATGATTTGTTAAGTATTTACACTAAGCAACTCGGTTACTCAGTAGCAAGAGGCTTTGATAATTATATGCATTATTTAGTTGCAAATAATTTTTTAAGCTTATTTGCAAGTGATACAGGTGCTGTTGGTGCTGATTCTTCAGCAGCCAGTCATGTTCAGACAACTGCAAATGCATTAAGTGCAGATAATCTTTCATCTTTAATGGCAATCATTTTAGGTGAAACAGGCTCAACTGATGGATGGAACTTAGTTTTACATCCTAAGATGTATGCTTCGCTTGCAGCTCTTGCTGATTTCGTTAAAGGTACTGCTTCTCCATTAGGTGCTGCTTTCGAATCAACAGGCAACGCAGGGAATCTACTTGGAATGCCCGTATGGGTTGGACAATCACCATACATGGGTGGTACAGGTGCAAATGTAGCTGCTGATGCAACTAAAGGTATCTTAGCAGTAGATGATCTTGAAACATCAGGTTCAGATGATAATGATATCGTGTATGGCTATGCTATACATGATTCAGCTTTGTACTATGCTTTCTCAAAAGAAGCTAAAGTAAGTGCATCTTACAGACACGCATATTTATCAACATTGGTAACTTGTGAATCTGTATATGGTGGCGTTGCCATCAATGCATTAGCTGATGGTGATAGACGAATCATCGGATTAATAGACTACGAATAAGAGTCTATTTAAGTAACTAATGAAAGGGGTGGGCAACTGCCCCTTTTATTAATTAGAGAATTAAAAGAGATTAATTCTACTTTTTTTATAAATTTCCCCTTCTTAAATTACATACATGATTAACGAGATAAAAGAGATAGTAGAGTATGCACTATATGGAATGGACTCTTATAGTGATGATGCTTTGGCTATGGTGGTTCGCACAGGAATGGCTGAATCAGGTTACAGAGCATTAAGAGGTCATGGTAAAGGAAACCCTGCTATTGGATTTTGGCAGATTGAACCAAATACTCTTTTAGACATGATGAGAAATTATATTAATTATAGACCTAAGTATAGGGTCTTATTAGAAGATTTAGGTATGGAGTTTGCAGGGGATGATATTCAAATCTCCGTAATGTCAAACATGGCAGTACAGGCAGCATTATGTAGACTTCATTATCTCAGAGACAAAGACCCACTTCCTTCTTGGTCTGATTTGGAAGGTCAAGCAAAGTACTGGAAGAGGGTATATAACACTCACCTCGGAAGAGGAACAGTTGAACATTTTATAGAGGCAAACGAAGATATTGGATTCGATAAAGACGATTTTAACTAATCATCCGTTTGGGGGGATAAGTACAGCAATGAGTGGCTATTTAATATCTTTATCTGATATGTTATCGCCTCTTTTTAGATTCTTGATACTAACTTTTAGTACCATCACAGCAATCTCTGTTGCGTATGTTCAATACAATAAAGCAAGGAGTTTATACGATGCCAAAAGTGAACAAGTCCCCAGTAAAGAGGGCGATAGTAACTCCCGATAAACATTTTCCATTAGCAGATAAAGCTGCAATATCGGTATTATGTCAGGCTATAGAAATAGTAAAGCCTGATCTCTACATTGACTTAGGTGATGTAGGTGAATGGGAGGGAAGCTCTATGTGGAAGTGGAAAAAACGGAAACGTCCTCCCCTTGAATATCAACTACCAGCAATAGACCAGGATATCATAGATGTCAACAAAGGTATGGACATTATTGATGAATCTCTTGACAAGGCTAATTGCACAAATAAACATATGATCGAAGGCAACCATGATAATTGGATGAATTGCTTTAACGATGAACATCCTTATTTAAATTATAGATTCAAAGATGTTGTAGACTTGGAAGGTAGGGGTTACACTTATCATCCTATGGGAAAGTATTTTAAGGTAGGTAAGTTACATTTCTATCACGGACATCACTTTGCCTCTATGCATCACGCCAAGAATCACCTTATGAGATTAGGTTGTAATATAATGTATGGACATCATCATGATTTACAGCAGGCTTCAGTTACTAATATTGATGGAGTAAAGTCTGCATGGTCTATTGGATGTTTAAAAGATATGAGTGATGAAGAGAATAGTTGGCTTGGTAATAGAAAACATAATTGGTCTCATGCATTTGCTATTGTAGATTTCTTTGAAAAGGGTTATTTTACAGTACACGCTATACAGATAATTAAGGGTAAAACATCTCTTTGGGGAGAAATATTAGATGGTAATTAAGAGAGACGAGATGTTTAATTCAGTAAGATGGTTCAACTTCATAGTAGGTGTTTTAAATGTTTATCTATATGTTGTTGGAGGAGGATACCATTTATTAGGTTTAGGTATTCTAAATATTTCTTTATGGGTGTTTACAAGGAAGTAGATGAATTTTTTAAAAGATTATTGGGAACAATTAACGGCATTCATTATATTAGTTATGACACTAACAAGAATGCGAGTAGATATAGATGTTTTGAAAGAAAAGGTCAAAACTTTATTTGATCTATTTAACAGGGAGAAATAATGCAAGTAATTTTAGTTAAATTATTACAATCAATATTCACCGAGAAAGTTTTAAAAACAATTGTTTTAGGCTTAGGTGATTACTTGGTTAGAAGTTCTAAAAATAAATTAGATGATGTTATGTGGGCTAAAGTGAGAAATCAGCTTGGCTAATGAGGTAAAATTACAAGAGGGACATCCCTTAAGTAGTGACCTTCGCCCTTTAAAGGTTGGGGGAGAATCTTCTTCTTTAGAAATTGCTACTAAAAATGCAAGAGTATCAGGTGATATGGAAATCACAGGAGATACTTATGCTTCAATAGATAAAATGTATTTAGGGTTAATTCCTGCCTATTCAGGGATGATAATTGGATGTACAAGAATACAGAACAATTCAACATCTGCAAGTAGGGCAATAATAACAGTAAATTCATCCTCAATGACTGTATTGCAGACATATCAAGGTACTGATTTATCGGTTAATTTTATTGTTCCTCCAAGTGGCAATGTAGAAATTCAATGTTCTTTTTGGATGTTAGCTTATTCAGATGGTGCAAAATTTAGTTTATCAACAGCAGCATCCTATGCTGAATTAGATGAAACCCATACATACGATGGTGATCAGACTATATTTATAGATGAAACTGACCATGATATGCACACTATAAGATTTCTTGTAACAGGGCTTACAGCAGGAACAGACACCACTTATTATTTAGCAGGACTTGCAAGTGGTGCTGGTGTATATATAGATCATGGTAGAAATAGGGCAACAGGAAACCATTATCCTCCGATCATTATCAAAGCAGTAGCCTTACCATCAACTATTACAACAGGGGAATAGATGCCAAGTAACACAGGGAGACCATTTAATAGTTTTTATAAGAACGGAACACAGATAAGGCAGTCAGGGAATACAGGCTGTGATTCCACAACTCGTATTTTAGAAGATGGGGCTGGAAATAGTACTTCGGTTTCATTGTCTGATGATGTGCTTAGTGTTCAACCTGTAAGTGATGATTCAGTTGGTTCGCTGTTATGCAAAAATAATGCAGGAAGTAATATTCTTGCAGTAGATACCACAAACAAGGTGGTAAAAGTCGGGGCTTCTCAAGTTTCAGCCACAACCCAATATGCTTATTTCAATATAAATTCTGTCTCATCAGCAGGATTTGCAGCTGATACCCATACTGCTATTCCATTTGCAGGGAATAGTGGCTTAGCAATATTTAAAACTATGGGTTCTTCTACAAGTTCATCGTTCAATGATACTGAACCTGCATCAAGTTCAACAATAACTAATTCAGCCCATAAAGCTGTATGCTGTTATTGGTATATCATGGATGATATTACCATTGACAGGGTAGTTTGGTGGTCAGGAGCAGATACAGCAACAGGCGAAGATACTGCTGCTTATTTAATGGGTTATACTGCTGATGCAGCCAATGGATCAACGAGTGGTGATTTATCTTCAGGAGTTAAATTAGCATCATCAAGTACAGTAACCAATGCAGGTTATGAGCAAGGATATTATAATCAAATGACAATCCATAGTGCAGATGTGGATGCAGGGAAGGTTATTTTATTTACCTTCGCAAGTGACACAATAAATTCTGATTACTCAATTTCAGCCACGATCAAATTTTCAATTAGATAGGAGAAAGAAATGCCAAGTTTCACAACTACCACAACAATACAAGCAGGAGGCAACACTTTATCAGCTTCCAAGTCAGGGACTTATGAAAACATCTTTAATATTAGACAGGAATGTGATAATACTTCGGCTTTTATTACATTGGTTGTAGGTGGGGCAAAAGGACAGGGAACTTTAGAAGATTGCAAATCATTAATCATAAAGAATACTGGGGATGTGGGTGCTGAGATACAAGTAACTACGAGA
>JGI24006J15134_10001578_pt1 | contig 12937 bp, 11 predicted proteins | sample LinPmetageLP53_FD_15134 | JGI IMG/M metagenome (IMG submission 15134) | reverse complement strand
AAGTGTAAGGATAAAAAGCCATATCAACCTCTATTATTACCTAGTGTTTAGATTACTGGAGACGTTTAAATTAGTTAAATCATCGGCCTCAGATTTGCCAAACCCAGTAAAGCTTGGGGTTTGTAAGGTGTTACGTAACAATTCCAAGTAAGTTAAGTATTCACCACCTTGAATCACATGCCTAACTTCAGCAACCATCCACTTTCCTGAGGTATAGTGCAAGCCACGCTTAGCGTACAATTCCCTTGGCGGCGTAGGCCTATTGAGAAATATAGAGCCTAGTATACCTTGAGTCGAATCTACTAAGTAGTCCCAACCCAGAGCATCGCTTGAACCAGCCGGATTAAATACTTCGATGGAGATGTCTACATTCATACCAGCGCGTACTTTAGGGTCTCCAAGAACCACCATTTGAGCCGTAAGCGCAGCTAAAGAGCCGGATTGCCTGAAAGACTGTGCAGCACCTAATTGCTCTTCTTTATTTTTGTCAGGGCTGCTGTTTAAAGTAGTAGGGCTAACCGTTTTTGATAATACCCCTTCAGGGCCGTCTTCTTGATAAGTTGTTTGGGTCGGTAACGGGTTACCGGGAAGAGAATTGCTATCCGGGTCCGTCGATTGAGACTTACTAGAAATAGGCTGTTTACTAACCATATCAGTCCCAGCAAGGACAGCTGAAACGCCACCGAAGAGAGCAATCAACTGCCCGTTAATTACAGGCTCGAATCTTAATACCGTGCCTAAGCGACTCCTAGTGTAATAGTAAGATCGGCCAGCAGGGGCATTTAATACGGGTGGGTGAAAGTGTAACGTAGATGGCTTTGTAGAACTGTCTAAATAAACAGCATACGCACTTGAACCATCGTCATTTGCTGCGCTAGGCGCAAGTTTTTCTCTTAGGAAAGTTATGTCATCCTTACCTGTCTGAGTTATAGGCCTGTCAGCTAGCTCATTGTTAACCGAAGATTCATAAGAAAGTAGGGGTTTAGTCTTTTCCGTGCAGGCCAGCCAATTGTGCTCAGCGCAAATTGTCTCCACTATACCCAATTCAGGTAACGACATGTCACCATCACCTACCATGGATTGGATAACTGGGACTGTATCAGCTGTTGTGCCGCTAGCGATAACTCTACCTGTATTATCTTTATCTTTCACGTGTGTTTTAGTCTTGCTCTCTAGTGCCGCTAGCGCGGAAGAGTCTGCAAAAACTAAATCTATCTCTACCCCGTAACCTAAAAATCTAGGTTGATAGTTTTGCAAATACATTTCCCTTCGAGGGGCTACAAATTCTTTCAAGGGGTCTATTTTAATAGACTCAGATCCCATGGACCCCGGAAATATTGTCCCAAATATGCTGTCATCTTCAGCTATTTCAGCACTCGAAGGGGCATAGCCAAAGATAATTTTCACATTGTCGAGCGGGTCAAAGTCTGAAACAGCTAAACGGGTAGCGCTTTCCGAATCGTATTGAGGGTTCCCTACACTGTCTACCTCAGTACTGTTATCTCCACTAACTGCGTTAACTATTATGTCCCCACCAGTGTCGAAAAGCCTAGCTCTAGCAGTGGAGAGTCCACCCAACCTTTCGTGTAGTTCAAAGTAAGTTAACCATCTAGGCCTGCCGCCGGGGTCGCCAGACGCTAAGTCAAAGGACGCCGTGCCTTTTTTGGGCGTGTACATAATTGATATGTACGGGGAATAAGGGGATCTAGGGATATAAGCTGCGGATGCCTTATTGCTGGATGTAGTTTCCCCGTTTGTATCTTTGTTTGTGAGAATTGTGCAGGGGTGGCAATCTAGAGATGGAAAAGAGCTAGGGCTAGGTGGTGCGGGGGCCTCTTCTACAACTCCCCCCGATATTGCTGTATACTTAGCCCAAACTTTATCTACGTAGCTTTGATTTCTATAATTTCCGGTCTTAGGGTCGCGACCAATAACATTGCCAGCGTTGTACGCAGCTAAAAGGCACTTGTAGTCACCATTTGAACAACCTACAACAAGGCCCCTAGTAGCTAAGTAGGCTGTACCGAACTTAATTGATAGTTCAGGACTGGCGAGTGCCGGTGAGTAGTAAAACTCTCTAAAATCGTCTCGAACTAAGTCACTAGGAGAATAACCGCCATCAGTTGCTGCATCTAGGCTAACCTGCATAGGGCCGTGAGCAAAATGGTTATTATCCCAATTAACTTGATACGGCTTGCCGCCTTCTTGAAGGAAAACAGCCTCTACAAAGTTTGGGTCTAATCCGTACTCGGACGCTTCCTTGAGGATCAAGGATTTAGAAAAAGCATCGGCTCTTACCATGGCACTTAAAACGCCCCACCAACAATACTGTAAACCCTATTGAATGAAGGTATCCTTAACATCCTGCCCACTTCAGGGTCCATTATTGGGTTCTTTATTTCATTGGCCAAAGCAACTACCCACCAGAGTAGTGGGCTTTGATATTTTTCTAACGCAATTAAGTCTAACCGGTACTCTTGGCCTGTCGATACTTTATGGAAAGTGTCGTCTTTGGAAGGTGCAAATGAGTACTTATTATAGGGAAATCTACCGTAAGCTGGCCCTAAGTCTAGGTACAAAGAACTCCTTTGAAACCTAGAAGTTTTAGGTAGAGCTATATTATTTACAGCAGAAGATTTTTCCTTGTCAGCCATTTAATTTACCTAACTAAAAAATTTCCCCTGCGTCGATATTACCTATACCTAATAGCCCCGCTTCAGACTTATCTAAGAATCTATCGTTACCATTCCTGACTTCTCTGGAACCCGGAGGACCGCCACGTACGTTCAAGTTTGTCTCTTGTAGAGAGACATCGACTTGTGCCCAAAATGGGTACATGGAGTCATTTAAAAGGTAAGACAACGGGACATTAAACCCCGGAGGAATGTAGTCCAATAGCTCCGCAGGGTTTACAGATGCTTGAAACTCAATCCCAAAAAAAGATGCCGCTGCTGTAATTACAGGGAACTCTTGCGAAGAGACCGGTGCCCTACCCCAAGGCCCATGATATCGAACGTCAACTCTAGTGCACACGCAACGGCTGCTCAACCAAGCACCTACCTGCAAGACTAAAGTAGGTGGGGCTTTCGGAGTATCGACTTGCGTGTAGTCTGGATAGACCCAGCTTCTAACTTGACGGATCGGGTCAACAACATCAGTTTTTGGGTTGTTAGTAGCCGCAAATGTTAGAGGGAAATTAAAAATGCGAGGCCCTGAGCCTGCGTAACCTAGAATAGGCTCTGACCTGCCAAGGATTGGGGTGTTCTGATAGTTAGCCGCCTTACTTTCAGTAAACATGGTCGGCATGTACTTAAAATTAATCCTGTCGCCCGTGGTGAGGTCAAGCAAGAATGCATCATCATTATCTTGAACTGAAAAACTTAACGGGCCAAAGGTTACAGATCTATCAGGCATCAGTTAGCTCCATTACCAATGTTATTTAATTGAGTCATCGAGGGGGATGGGTTCCCCCCAACTCTGGTGCTATTAGCCTGAGACACTGCAATCTGAGACATCGTCTGTGTCTGTTGTTCTTGACCTTGCGCGATCTTATCTAAAGCGGCCACTATAGCATCATTGTCAGGAGCCATGCTTTGGCCGTTTTCAGACGACCCTGAGCCTTGAGGTTCCGGCGCATTATTAGGCCTTGGGCTAGGAGGTGTACTTGGCATGCCCCTTCTCATTGGACTGCGACTACCGCTATCCGGCATGCCAAGTGCGTCAGCCCTTCGAGACGCAGGGGTTGGGGCAGGATTGGGGGGGCTTTCAGGTGCGCCCTCATCGCTGCCTCCTGCAAAGAAGTCAATAACACTCCCAGCAGCGCCAACTACAGCCGAGGTTGCCGCCATCGCAGTTTCAAATCCGGGGATTTTTTGAATAGCTTCGACTAGCCAATCAACGACACTTTTAAGAGTGTTTTTTATACCTTCGCCAAAAGCCTTAAAATCATCCTTAAATGGGTCTATAAATAAACTCTCAAAAACAGCATAGACGTTAGTTGCGACTTTTGACATAGACTCACCAAATGCGGCCCAGTCGTAATTAGCAGCCCATTCGCCAAGCGAGGCACCCAGCTGAGCACCTATCATTGTGCCTATTGGGCCGAAGGCAGAACCTAGTACACCACCGGCAACACCACCAGCTACAGAAGCACCTCCAGAGATCGCGGCTTGCTTTGTCTCTTCGCCAATTTCACCCTCTCTATCATAGGCATTTTTAATACTACCAATCGCTTGAATCCCAGTTATAGCAGCACCAATAACTCCACCTCTTTTAGCGCCACCTCTGAGGTTCATCCCTACCTTCTCACGGAAAGTAGCACCCCTAGCTGGCGAAGTTTTGGAGACACCACTTTCAGGGTCTCTCATGGTACCCCCAGATCCGGGCACAGTTTGTGCACCCATACCAAGGCCTTTAGTGAGCAGACTAGCGCCCGGAATCATCTTTATGATATGTCCAAGCTTATCCGCGAACTTTGATATCCCAACCAAGCTAAAAGCAGCTGCTATTGCAGCACTAAGGGCTGGTGCTGCACTAGTAATGGCACCTATGAGATCTAGAACGGCATTAACACCATTCAGCATATTAGCTAATGGCCCAGCAACAGCTTCGGAAATTTTTTCAAATACTCGAAAAACTTTAGTGGCGATTTTACCTAAAGCACCGCCTACAGTCTCGCCCCACTCATTCCAAACTCTGTCTAGTATCTCTCCTCTTTCTTTGGCCTCGGCCATTCTTTTATTGTACGCTTCCATCTCTTTTGTGAGAGATGTGCCGCCCTCCTTCATCCGCTGGATACCGCCAATTAAAGCTTTTACGTCACTTACAGAACCACCGAATAACTCCTGAAGATGATCGGCTGGCATCGAAAGTACTAGTTTTTGTGTACCTTCATCCATCTGATCAAGTAACTTAACCATCCCTGTGGCGTCACCCTCAGCTAGATTTTTTAAAGCTTTCCCTAACGCTTCGCTGTCGCCACCTACTGTCCCAATAATAGTTTTAAGTCGGTTAAACGACACACTCAACGGATCTACATTTATTTTGGCGAGAGAGTCCGTGAGACTTTGGGCCATGCCCTCTGACACGCCACCTACTTTTCTGAAGGTACTCTCTATAACGAGTAATTGCGCCCCTAGCTTTTGTACCCCCGCCTCGGCTACCTCAGGGTCTTTTCCGAGTTTAATCATATTCTCTCGCATTTTAGAGAGAGCTTCTGAATTTCTAGAGAAAGATTCAGCCATTTGGTCAAAGCTAGTACCAAATTGCTGTCTAATAACTACAAAACTATCACCAAGAGACTTCGCTGACTCTTCAGTAGTTGCTAGCCCTTTTTGCCTAAACGATTCTAACGCGCTTTGAGCTTTCCCTGCGTCTACTCCAAAAACAGCACCCATTTTCGTAGAAAGTTCCGCGAAGCTACTTGCTAGTTCTAAGTTGTTATTACCGGCTTGCGCCGAAACTGCTAAAAGACCGTTGATCGCGCTCGCTGTTGAGTTAACAGCTTCCGCAGACTTCATTGATGCATCAAATATTACGTCTTTAGTTTTATTGAAGCTTTGCCCTACTTGAAAAAGTTGTTCGTCAAGCTCTACCGTTTTTTCAAATAAAGCCTCTATGCCAAAGGCGGCAGCTAGTCCTGCAAACATGCCCTTTAATTTAGGGCCAAAGTCAACCATGTCGCCAAAGCTTTTGTTTGTATCTTCAACTTCTCTATCAAGTTTATCGACGGAGTTAGTAAGCAGGTTAGTTTCTTTGTTCAGGTTAGATAAACCTTGACGGGACTCAACGAAGCCCTCATTCATTTTCTTACGCTGCTTATCTAACTCTTGATTAAGCTTCTGGGAAAACTTTACTGCATCCTTAGATGCCGCTCCGGGTATGCCAACGCCCGGATTCTTGTCTAGCTCTTTTACTAGCTCCCCTAAGGAGTCAAAGGTCTTGTTGAAAGTCTTTTGAGTTAACCCTACAGATTTTTCAATCTCAGAGGCTAGGCCCTTCATGCTGGTTTGAAGTTCGCGCAACTGGCTCATTGCTTCAGAACCATCAATACTGACGAGGAATTGCATTCCCTTGTCAGTTACATTTACGCCGTTAGCCATATAAATTCACAGACCTTTACACACTTATAATAACAGTTAGTTAGACCCTATAGTTGGATTTAAGATTACCCTGAGCTTGTTTTTGATGATGAGCCTTTACCCGGCCCCGGTACGAACTTCGCAGGCTGGCCCCCTCTTAGGCGTGCCGCTGGATCTTTGGACCCATAGGCCTCGCCTTCCATGGATGGCCGTAAGAGGTCATTTCTGCCTGATTTAAAGCCATCTGAGGGCTTCCCAGAGGCATCACCATTGGCTTCCTCCTGCTGCTCTTTTTCTAATTTTCTTTGTTTTAATAGTAACTCTAAAAATGCCCGTCTTTCCCAAGGGGGCATGTCTTCAACGTCCCCATAAGTGATGCCGGGTACGTTGTAGACCAAGGCGAATTCTTCCTCATAAATAGCGGACGCCTCGGTTCCCGCCGGGACGAAAAAACTCAACTTGCATTGGAAGCATCATAGTCCCAGTGTACCCGCACTTGGGACATCGGTACTCAATGTCAGTATCTACACCGCAGTCATTTTCAGAAAGCGCGTTTCGTATAGCCACGCCATCTCTAGCAGGCAGCTTTTCGTACAAAGCACATATCTGCTTCATAGACTCAGCGTCTTCGTTAACAATCTCAGCCTCCTCATCCTCGGGATTAGGATTAATTGAGACAATTTGTTTTGCTATACGGTAGGTGTAAGAAGGGTCGCCTTGTTTTTCCGCATTAATATTACGGTAGGCTCTCTCGGAGTACCTTGCGATGTCTTTTTCATCCGACCCTCTAAGTAGTCGAAGTTTCACGACCCATTTAGAGTAGGGTAATTCAACCGCAATAGGCTCTTCAAAACCATCCTTTAAAGAGATGACCGAAAGATCCTCTGGAATCTGCACTTCCTGTCTGGACTTCGTGTTGCAACTTTCGCATTGTAATGAGAACTCATAGTCCTCACCCAGCGACACTGCGCGAATGGCCATAATCAAATAAGCGCGGTCACCAACAAGAAAGTCATCAGCTTTCATTGTGCCAGCGCCTTCTACGCAGCGATTGATCAGAGTATCAATAATAGACATGCCAGCATTTGTGCCAGCCGAAGCTATCATTTTCTCTTCTCTGGTAGTCATTGGCATGATCTGAACTCGACCCCCAATGACCTGCCCATCATAAAGTAACCCTTTAGATGGCAATGTAATATCAGAACCTAAACCTAAAATTTCTCTATCCATAGTTATCTCCTTACTTCCATGGTTAAGCTTATATATGCGAAAAGGGCACTACGCTATTGTAGTGCCCTTTTCTTTAGAGAATGTAAAAATAAATACTTACTCCTTTATCAAGGCAGCTAGTATCTATATTTTAGAATACTGCTTCCGCTCTGTCGTAACGAACGGCTAACTCGATCATGACCTGTCCTGAAGAAGTCATGTCCAAGCCATTAGCTGCGGCGTTCACACGAATTGGCCAGCAGCCATGCAGAATCCACTGGCGTTGGAACTCAGTAGAAGTCGCTCCAGCAGACTCATCGTAGTTTGGCGGGAAAAGAACAATACTAGCTTGCTTCTTGTACCCTGAAGCTAAGCCAATGGCTCCGGTAGCCGGATCATAGACCTGACGACGCCACTCTAGAAGTTGAGCAGCAACGTCCTGATCAATAAAATCTCGGCAAATTAAACCACCGGCCTCCCAAAGGGCACGACCAGCAACGTACACTACTTCGTTACCATATGGGATAGGGACTTCTTCGTTATAACCTGTAGGTAAAAACCCTTGAACAAGTGAAAGGGCGAGAACTTGTGAATCAGCATCCCCACCAATCCCACTAACCTCAAAAGACCAGTTATGTTGTCTTTGAGGCTCGAACCCGCCAGCTTGTGTGGCTAAATGTTGAGTCGCTCTTGTATATAGTGGCATGACTTATACCCCCGTAATTCCTTTGTATTAAAGACTACCAGTAGTAGATGTCTCAGTGAACTCGCTAGACTGGGAAGTCACAATGAAGTTCAAGACAATAATTTCAGCAGTCTTGGTGGGCTTGATGAAGATGTCACCGACAGCTTGGTTCTGCTCGATAACATCTGGAGTGTTTGTCGATTCATCCATAACTACTCGGTAGTCAACGATGCCACGACGTGCTTGAACTCCATCAAGAACTGGGCTGACGATATTAGTAAACTTACGCCACATGGACGAGTCGTTTTGCTCAAAGACAAGGCCAATTGCTGCTTGATCAATAACTTGGCGTAAGAAAATAAGTAGCCGCCTTACGTTAATTCGATCTAAAGCAGTTGGGAGTCGCTGAAGTGTACGCTGACCCCAAACAACAATTCCCGTACCACGGAAAGTAGCAATCGGATTGATTGCATTACCTTGAGAGTAGAGAGCGTCACGCTCACCCAAAGTTGGACGGAATTGAGCTTGAAGAACGTTCTTAACAGCACCGCGATTAAGCCCTGCTGGAGCGTACCACTGCTCACTAGCATAGTCACTCTGCGCGATAGTTTCCGCAGCAATAGCCGAAGGTGGCAGATATAGCTTTTGGGCGTTCAACCCGTCCATTACCTGCACCCAAGGCCAAAACATCGCTGCATAGCTTGAATTAAGTGAAGTTGTAGGCGCATCGGTTAACCCAGACACACCGTTGTGCCATTTGATTACGCCATCAGCAGATTTAATGCCGCCAGTGCCTGCACCGTCAATACCACCCTTCGAGGGAGGGTCAACCAAAGCCAAGCAATCGCCCCGCTTTTCAGCAACGTCGATTAAAGCTGTTACAACCGATGCTGTTGACACAGCTGGCACTGCCAAAAGGTTCACATTGGTAACTTCTACATCTCGGTAGATCTGCAACCCTGTGGCTTCTTGAACAGCGTCCTTAGGTTGTCCGACATATAAAGCGTCTTTTTCTGAGGTTGTGGCGGCGGCTGGAGGTAACCCGTCCAATCCACCGGTAAGTGTGTGGCCTGAAATACTAGCAGTATTAGCTGGAAGCTGCTTACCCGGTAAAGTAGTCAGTACCCAAGTAGGGTTAGCGCCAGTGCTTGACCACTGAGCAACTGGGATTGATTTAATCAAACGAAGGTCAGCAGTAGAAGCCCCCGCTTCAGTAGGAGAAACCGATTTACTTAAGTAAATATTAACATGGCTAGCGTTAGCAGAAGCCACTGTGGTACTACCTACTGTAACTGTGACTTGTCCACTGCCACTAACGTACACACCTTCGGTAGTCCAAGATGAGGTTAAACCGATTGCCGCGCCAGAGTCTAGAACAGTGGTTTCACCGCCGTTAGCGCCAGTGAACGAAACTCCGCAGCGCACCCAACCGAGCTTTGAGGTAGAGCCGTCCGTAGGCGCATCGCCATTAAAAAGCCCCAAACCGAGAGTTGCAGCGACTGTAAATGTGTTCGACCCGCCATATATTGGTACGTCGCTGGTTGTAGTCGCATCACTTTTCTTAGCAGTGTTAGTAGCTGGACCACTTATTAGGTCAAAAGAGATAAACTCACTAGTGCTTCGAGTAATTCTCTTAAGGGCATCGTCACTCGTACCATCAGCAGACTTATCATAAGGGTTAGATGCTACCCCATCAAAGACCTCAACCTGACTAACTATGGAAGTAGTTACAGGCGATATCAAGCTAACCGTGTACTTCTTGGTAGGCTTGTCAGCGGTCGTGTCGCCACCAGCGGCAACCCCTACTTTTAATCGGTTACCAAGTGTGCCTTTGTACTTAGCAGATACTTTGTAAACATTTGAAGACGTGTCGAACGGTAAAGTTGTAACGTTACGCTCAGTCTCCATATCACTTTTACTTTGATTTGAGGAAAGCAAACCATACGTGCCACCAGCAGTACGCATGTAAATGTTTGCGGACGGCAGGTTAGCGCCGGTATGAGGATTCGTTGGCCAAGTTCCAGTGAAATCAAAAGTTAACTTGTTAACAACACTGCTACCCGCCGCAGTTGCTTGCGATACTTCGGTAGTACCGATAGTGGTCTCACCACCGTTACCATCGTTAAAGCTAACAGCAAACTGGAAAGTAGTACTTGCAGGCAAGAAACCACCCGAAGGGCCTGTATCTGTAGTAATCGACTGATCGGTGGTAGGGTTGGGAATATTAACTGGGCTAGTAGTATTAGTGCTCGGGGGCGCGATATTGGTGGCTCTACCCTTAATAAAACAAGTAGATTTAGCAGCCGCGCTGGTAGGGTTAGAAGTAGCGTCTAAATCAGCCACTCGTACAACATAGCAACGACGGCCAGACCTAAGGTACCGCGAAGCCGCATAAACCATTGGCTGCGTCGGGTACTGATCGTTTGTCTCACTATAAGAAGAAACAGGCACACCAACGGCAGGGCCGAAATTCTTGGACAATTGACCAGCATTAGTAACTAAACTAGGTGCCGTAACATTATCAGCAGGGTCGCCCGCAATAGGCCCCCAAGTAGCAAAACCAACTACCCCAAAAGGCGTATCAGCGAGAGCAGGGACGAATAAAGATTCATCGATCTCTCTGATGTATAAGCCGGGGCTTACATAAGATGCTGGCATTTTATGATCTCCTTTACTGTACTAGCAACGCACATCAGCGTGAAAGACAGTCTTTGATTCTATTATCAAAATCTTTTATGAATCTTCTTTGCAGTTTCTCCGCAAACTCAGAGTGCCTATTTGCGAATTCTGCTCCTGTTGGTCCCCAGTGCGGCCTCGGGGGTATATTTCTAGAAACAGAACCTCTCTCTAAAACGACAGATAACCAGCCATAGGTAAAATCAGCAGTATTTTGACCAATCACCGTCTTCTTAGAAGGCTCCACTATGTACGTTACTTTTTCACCATCTACGCGAGGCAAACGAACGCTAATTTCCTCTAGGTACTTCCCAGTGGCAATTAAAGTCCTATTATCTAATCCTAGCTTTTCTTTTCTAGCCGCATAAGCCCGATTAAGAGGTTTCCATTCAGCAAAACCTCCCCCGCCTTCTTTATATTTCTGCGCTTTTACGTTTTTTACTAAGGTTGACTTATAACCCTCGGCAATAAATCGCCCCTCCCAAGCGGCAGCATCTAAAAATGACCGCTTAAAAGCCTTATTCATACACTTAAAAAAAGATTCGAGTTCCATATTTCAGGTCCACGTGCCTTTAGGCGTTAAGGTTGGGGGAGGAGTATCTACAGTATACGTAGCCAAGACCGCGTTCGTTGAGGTCTCGATTACCCTTATTTTATTAGTGTGCACCACACGATCTCTCGTCGTGAAGTTATCTGGATAGATACCCCCGTGAGGGATATCCGAAGGCCTCTCGAAAGCCTCGAACATAAAGGCCTCAACTACACACGGTATCGTATAACGGTAATACCTAAGGCCCTCGCCAGCCTCTATATCGGAGTTATCTTCGATACGACTAAACTTCAGGGTCACAAAACGCTTCCCCCAAGGGTACTGGAAGTCAATTTTAATCAGCCTTACCGGGTCAGTGTAATACAAAAACCACTGAATGGCGCTTTGTATATCATTCCGAAGTCGAGCAACAATATCTATCTGGTAGTTAAGGTTCCAAGGACGAGGATACTTGCTTCGTATCGACATCTTTTTCTCTTCATCCCACCAAGCCACACCTCTAACAGTGTTAGTGTTATTACGAGCCATGTCTATATCCATGTTAGTGCGGATTAAAGACACTTGAGGCGTCATAAGCATGTTAACAGCACGCTTTGTATCAATAGTGCCGTCATCAGGGTTAGTAGGTATCTCAAACCCAAATGGACGTTCAGGCGTGGCTACGTGATACCCTAAGGTATGACCATCAACAACAATCTTCTTCTTCATCCAGTTGAAGAGAGCCTTGTCGTAAATTTTTAGTATTTCTTGACGCGCCATACAGACTTACCCGCTCGCCTGTTAAAGGGAAATGATACTATCCTCCATAGGATAGCTTTATTTTAGCGCGTCCAGATAGGCAATGTGTGACACATATCACCTAAATGGTGGGCGCTTGTCTGGGAGACCTACAGGCATATGGCTGTTGTGAAAGCGGGGGCCTTCATAACCAGAGTATTGTCGATTAACTGTGGTTAGGACTTTATCTGAAGTACCTGTGGGTTTTTCTGAATTTTTCCAACGTTTGACCACGGAAACGTAAAGGTCATCAGCTAAAAGATTATTGCTGTCTTTACCGTAGTTGTAACCTCTCCAAGAGTCACTCGCCTCATCGTGCCCAATAAGCACCGGGTACTTTGCGTCAGGCGCATAAACCTTATACTGAGAAAGATTTCCTTTACTTGGAGTGTGCTCAATACGGTAAACTGCTTCTTTGGGGGCACCCTCTTGTAAAAAAGAGTTTAAAGCATCAACGCCTACGCCAACATCGGTAGGATTTGAGTTTCCCTCACCGAAGCGCTCCCAGATAACCCTTTGAAGGCTATTTGAGTACGATACCTTGACGCGACCGCCGTCTGAGTGATCGTACCAAACAGCTTCGCTAGACTCGCCAAGATCACGAACGTAACCATACGCAAGGAGAGGCTTCGAGGCCTTAGCCGAAAGCTCAGAACGCTTCACTTTTGTACCCACCCTCGTTCATCACGTAGGCTGTATTCTCGGAAGGATCTATGACTAAACTTTCACCTGTCTTACTGCGGTGCCAAAGCCATTCTAATATCTTAGGCATCCTGTCATTAAAGGTGCGGCCATAAGATGACAGGCGGTGCTTCACTGCTTGCGCCAAAAGGGGCCTATCGTGGACCGTAGAGGCTCCCCCAGCGCTTATTTCGACGGAGTCTGGGGTCAGGCACTTAAACGATATACAGCCCTGCTCGCTGACGCTTACGGGGCCACCCGGCACCCGCACGTAACCCA
>JGI24006J15134_10001577_pt1 | contig 12939 bp, 24 predicted proteins | sample LinPmetageLP53_FD_15134 | JGI IMG/M metagenome (IMG submission 15134) | reverse complement strand
CCACAAGATGTGGAAGGAACTTGAAGTATGTTAATCACAAAGAAAAGTTTAGTGACAGGTAACATCACCACTAAAGATATAGATGTATCTGTCCAGCAACTGGATGCATGGCAGAATGGTTTGCTTATTCAAGATGCCATGCCTCAAGTCTCGGCACCTGATCGAGAGTTTATTAAATCAGGTATTACAAATGAAGAATGGAATAACTTATTTAAGGAGATTAAATAATGTCAGCAGAAAGTAAAGTACTACGAGCCTTGCGTAAGCGTAATCGAGTCACGCGCAAGACTGCTATCGAACGTGGATGGGCAGAGAACTTGACAGCTACCATCTCTCGCTTGCGTAAGATGGGACACATCATTGCCGCTATCAAAGCACGTACACCAGAGGGTGAGACGTACACACGCTATCGTCTAGTAGCTTAACCTTATGACCTGGACATGTCTGTAAACTGTCCTTTACTTTAGGAGAAGTAAAATGTCATCGCCTTTTGAAAACCTAGAAGTATCAGCTACAATTTATAAAGTATATCCTCATGATAGTTTGTATAATGAATTAAAACATGAGTTTCGTAATAGAAATATTAATAATACTCATGTGATAAGGATAAAAGAAAATATTAAAAAGAATAATTTGCTACATCTTCAACCCATTATAGTTCAAGTAAGAGAAGAAGGAAATATATTTATAATAGACGGTCAACATCGTGCTGAAGCTGCGTTATCTTTAGGATTACCTTTTCATATCTTAGAAGATAGTAGTACAGAAATAGTAAACCTGATAAGTTTAAATACTTATCAAAAAAATTGGAGCTTATCAAACTTTGTAGATTTCTGGGCTAACAATGAAGAAACTTCTCATGCATACAATATGTATAAGCAATATAAGAAAGAGAACTTAGTATCTAACAGTGTTCTTATTGCCATCTTTAATAAGTCATCTCAATATGTTCAGGTTACTTGGGAGTTTAAAGATGGTAAGTTAAAGTATGATTCTTTTAATAGAGATCATATTAAAGATACGTTACTTAAAATTAGGCGAGTGCAGAGATGTCCTACTAATCCTACTTTAGATATAAATGTTTTAGATAGGAAACCTTTTCAACTAGCATTATTGGAGGCGTTTGAGAACACCACCTTTGACTTTGAAAAATTCCTTGACAATCTTAAAAGATCAAGGCATAGGTTTAACATACTTGCTAAGAAGACAGACTACACAAAAGAAATCTTTCGTATTGAAAGGAAAAGGAAAAGCTAATGACTACCAACAAAGAACTTGCTGATCTGTTTCGCTGGTGTGAGGACATAGGACAGTTCGCCACTGATCGACCCATCAATGATACCTTAAACCATCGAGGATCATGCGTACACAAGACAGAGTTCTGTGCTGCTACTTGTTTCAATAATAAGTTATATAAACTCTATCCCAAGATGCATGACAGAGATGATAGGATAGAAGGTATCTGGCAGAACCTTGATCCTTTTTCTGTCAAACCTTTTCTTCAACGTAAACGTAAGCAAACCAAGCGAGTACGTCTAAAGACTAGAGGTGAAGCCTTTGCTAACATGGCAGATGTATTCAAGGTTAAGGAAATGGTAGAGGATAATCCTGATACGCTTTGGTGGGTGCCTACTAGAGCATGGCGTCGTCCTCATCTCAAGACTTTGATAGAAATCTTTCTATTTCCTATCAAGAACATTGCTATCAATGCAAGTGTTGATCCATCTAATACTACAGAAGAATGGAAGATGCTGGAAGATGATGGCTGGAACATCATGTACTATGGAGATGATACCTTGACACATAGTCCAGCCACCAAGAAGAAAGTATTTCTATGTCCCAAGACACATAAGAAATTGAAAGGACATTGCGATACTTGTAAGGCTGGCTGCTTCAGTCAACTTACTATGCAGCGTCAACAGATTGTACACTTATCACAACATTAGGAGCAGTCACTATGTGGAAAACAGAAATACCTTTATCCGATACGCTTAGAATGGTAGACCTTATCAAGGAAATAAATATTGATAAGTATTCTCAGCCAGAGTACAGAGAGATTGTTAATTCTTTAATGATTTCTTTCATCACTGACTATGAAGATCATGAAGTACAAGAAGCAGCTATCTGCTTTTCATAGACGATTGCATTCTATATAATTATATGATATACTATCTACAGAAAGGAGAAGTATGATGTATAAATATAAGTTTCATGACCATGTTCAGATAAATTTATCTGCTGATACACTATGTGGTGAGGCTTTAGACACAGTTATACTGCGGCATAGTGACGCAACATCTATTACTGATGTATCTGTAAGGGATTGTAATCAAATATTAAATAAAGAATTAGAGGAATGGGAACATGAATACAATCAGTACATCGATTCCGTTAGAGTATTTAACTAATAAGCGACGACGTGTCGAGCGTTTAAACTTTCGTGATCCTTACTGGGAACAACGAAGGAAGCATCAAGTTGTGCCTAATAAAAAGAAAGAAGAGAACAGAAATAAATGTAGGTCTAATGATGTTTATCATAGTACAGATTGAAGGTGAACCTATATTAGAAAATCTACATGTCATGCCTAATGCTGTAGGCAATAAGGTTGAAGTGTTCTCTTCCAAAGAAGATGCATATAAATTACTAGAATTACTATGGGATATTGATCCTGAAGAACAAGAAGAAAATGATATCCATATTTGGAGATTGCACTAAGGAGAAAATTATGTCAGACTTGTTAGCTATGTTATTTGAATATTTAATACGTCTTATATAGGAGAACAAGATGACTCTTACAAATTTAGTTCATTCTTTACAAGACTTATCTACTACACTAAGTATTGTTAATGAAAATTCTATTGTTAATAAAACACTAGGAGAACGAGAGTATATAAATAAGTTAAAAAATAAAAGTGTTATTGATTTAAACAATATAATCAATGACTTAAAAGCTTTACAAAAAGAACGAATAGGACTGGAGATGGGAGCATGGCGTGTATAAAATTCATTATAATATTAGGTATGATTTTCTTTTCTTCTATAGCTTATGCTGAAGAAGATACAGAACTAAATTGTTTAGTAGAAGCAGTCTATCATGAGGCTCGATCTGAATCTTTTATAGGACAGTTAGCAGTAGCTAATGTAATAGTTGAACGTGCTCATCTTGCAAAGTTTCCAAATACAATATGTAAAGTTGTACATGCAGGACTATACTGGAAAGGAAACATTATTAAAAATAAATGTGCCTTTAGTTATTACTGTGATGGTAAAAAAGAATGGATGAGTATTAATAAAAAAGCCCTGGACACAGCCTATCATGTAGCCTCACTAGCTTTAAAAGGAGTGACGTTAAATTCTACACTGGGTTCAACTCATTACCATGCTAGTTATGTCTATCCTAGATGGGCTAACTACATGGAAAGATTGGAACAAATAGGTACGCATGTTTTTTATATTGACTAACCAAGAATAGCATGATACTATCCATTTAAAAGAGGTAAGCATGGGACGTATAAAAAATATAGTATACAATGGAGAATATATTATGGGTCATGAAGAAGATTTAACTAGAGAGAATGTAATATTACATAAGAATGTTAGAGACTTACAAGAACAATTAAATAAAGCACACATAAGAATTAAACATCTATCTGATAAAACTACTTGGGCTGAAATAGAAGATGAGAATCAAATGAAATTAAAATTAAATGACTGACAAAACTATATGTAAAATTTTTGATTTTACTGCTATTAAAAAAGCAATAGAAGATAAACATAAAGTTTATATAGAAGTATCGACTGAAGAATGGGAAGACTGTGTGTTTACATTGTTTTGTTTTATGACTGAGCAAGGTTACGATCCTCACGAACAGTCAGAGATAATAGAATTTGTAAAAGATTATTTCCCTGACTTATCTAGTAATGATAATGATAAAGGAACGGACGATGACTAAGAATCTATGGGATAAAGAAGAACGCCAAGTGTTTCGTTCTCTTACTCGACAGTATAAGCAAGAAGGTTATGATGTAAAAGAATCTAAAAAGTTAGCAAGACAAGAGACCAAAGAAATAATGAGTGACAAGATAGAGTTCGCAGAAAATTTATATGCAAAGGCTCTTGAAGATTTTGATTGAAGATGTAATAAATAAAATAATACTTTGTAAGTCATTGAACTACACTGTATATTTTAAATTTCTTAAAAACAAAGGAGCATTATTAAGTGTGTTCGACTCTAATAAAATTATATGGATATATCCTTATGATTGTATTTTTACAGAGACACATACTAGAAAAATACTTATATCTTATTTTGGCAAGTCTGTTATTAGGAAATAATTATGAATGGTAAGTGGTTAGATAGAGGTGAGTGTCCTGAGTGTGGATCAAGTGATGCTAACGTGACTCATTCAGAAGGATACTCTCATTGCTTTGCTTGTAACACACACTTCAAAGAAAGGACTGACCAAGTGGTTGTACCTATGCAGAATATAAAAGAAGGCTTTACTGTAGGAGAGCAACGAGGTATTGATGATCGTAAGATTAAAGTAGAGACTTGTAAGAAATATAATACGTTTGTAAAAGCTAATGGTAACACTATCACACATCACATCTATCAATACTTTAATACTAAGGGAGAGTTTACAGGTAATAAAGTTAAACAAGTAGAAGGTAAAAAGTATTGGTCAGAAGGTGATATACAAAGCGCCTGTTTGTTTGGTCAAAATGTTTTCACTCCTCGTGGTAAGTATGTTACCATCTGTGAGGGTGAGTTAGATGCTATGTCTGCTTATGAATTACTCGGATCAAAGTGGCCATGTGTTTCTATTAAGTCAGGCGCTCAAGCTGCCTTGCAAGATTGTAAACGATCCTTTGAGTATCTTAACAGCTTTGATAATGTGGTGCTGTGTTTTGATTCAGATGCTCCTGGTATAGAGGCAGCGGCTAAAGTAGCACAACTCTTTGAGCCTAATAAATGTAAGGTTATTCATCTTGAATACAAGGATGCTAATGAATATCTCAAGATGAATAAGCGACAGAAGTTTACAGAAGAATGGTGGAATGCCAAGCCCTTCACACCAGCAGGTATTATTAATCTAGATTCTTTACAAGATTCTCTCTATGATGAATCGTTCTTCGAGACGTGCTTGTATCCTTGGCAAGGTCTCAATGATAAGACATATGGTATGCGTACTGGAGAACTTGTTACCTTTACTAGTGGCGCTGGCATGGGTAAGTCTAGTGTCATGCGAGAGCTAATGCATCACTTACTTAAAAGTACTAAGCATAACATTGGTATCTTAGCTATGGAAGAAAGCATTCGGAACACAGCCTTTAACATTATGTCAGTGGAAGCTGATGCTCGATTGTATATTAAAGAAGTTCGTGATCAGTATTCTCGTAAGGATTTAGAAAAGTTTCAGAAAAATACTGTAGGGACTGGAAGGTTCTTTGCCTTTGATCACTTTGGTTCTATAAGTAATGATGAAATTCTTAGCCGCATCCGATACATGACTAAGGCTTTGGAATGTAAGTGGATAATCTTGGATCACTTGTCCATCCTTGTATCAGGTCAAGAAGATTTTGGTGATGAACGTAAGTCTATTGACGTTCTTATGACTAAGCTTCGTAGTCTTGTAGAAGAAACAGGGTGTGGATTACTCTTGGTATCTCATCTACGTAGACCTTCAGGTGATAATGGACACGAAAATGGGAAAGAAATTACTTTGTCTCATCTCAGAGGGAGTGCCAGCATCGCTCACCTCAGCGATTCAGTTATTGGATTGGAGAGAAATCAGCAAGCAGGTGATGAGACAGAAGCTAACACAACTGTACTACGTGTACTTAAAAATAGGTACACTGGGGATACAGGGGTGGCTAGTTATCTCTTCTATGATAAAGATACTGGAAGATTAACCCAAGTTGATAATCCTTTTGAAGTGGTGGAAGATGAATAAATGTATAGTAGATATAGAAACGGATAGCTTAGATGCTACTAAGTTACATTGTATTGTGGCCAAAGATATACAAACTAATGAAGTATCTTCTTGGCAAGGAGAAGAATGTAAAAACTTTATACCTTGGTCAGATAAATACGATCAACTTGTTATGCATAACGGTATTAATTTTGATGCTTATTGGTTAAACAAACTACTGGGTATGAAGATTAAACTAAGTAAGATAGAAGACACACTGATAATGTCTCAGCTTTATAATCCTATTAGAAGTGATGGGCATTCTCTTAAAGCATGGGGCGAAAGATTAAAGATGCCTAAAGGAGATGTTGATAGCTTTGAACACTACACTCCAGCAATGTTAGAATACTGTAAACAAGACGTGAACATTACATCTAAAATGTACAGTGTTTTATTAGAAGAAGGTAAGAAGTTTTCTACTAAATCTAAGTTGCTTGAATATAAAGTACGTGCTATAATCGATCAGCAAGAACGTAATGGGTTTGCTTTCGACATGCGTAAAGGACAAACGCTTTTAGCTACACTAGAAGACGAAGCTAATAACCTTAGTGATGAAGCACAAGAAATGGTTCCTCCTACCAAGGTAGAGTTAAAAACGAAAACAAAATATATTCCTTTTAATATAGGTTCTCGTCAGCAAATAGCTGCTGTCTTACAAGAGAAAGGATGGAAGCCTGAGACATATACAGAGAAGGGAAATATTATAGTCAACGACGATGTTCTCTCCAAGATTGACATGGACGAGGCTAGAATGTTCAGTCGCTATTTGCTTTTGCAAAAGCGTATAGCCCAGATTCGATCTTGGATAGAAAAGTGTGGGGATGAAGGCAGAGTTCATGGAAAAGTAATGACACTTAAAACAATCACAGGAAGAATGGCACACAACAGCCCTAATATGGCTCAAGTGCCAGCCTCTTACTCTCCCTATGGTACTGAGTGTCGTGAGCTTTGGACTGTTAGTAATCCCCACACCCATAAGTTAGTAGGTACTGATGCTTCAGGACTAGAGCTACGTGTGTTAGCTTCTTACATGAAGGACAGTAACTTTATTGAGGAAGTTATTAATGGTGATATACATACTGCTAATATGAAGATGGCTGGATTAAATGATAGGTCTCAAGCAAAGACATTTATCTATGCATTATGTTATGGTGCAGGTCCAGCTAAGATAGGTAGTATAGTTGGTGGGTCTTCTAAGGAAGGACAGGTTCTTATAAATAGATTCCTCAACAACATGCCTCGTTTTAAAAACCTGCGTAACCAAGTCACTGAAGCTGCTGAGAGTGGTGTAATAAAAGGTCTTGATGGTAGGCTTCTTTATATTAGAAATAGTTTTAGTGCTTTAAATACTTTACTTCAAGGAGCAGGAGCTATCATATGTAAGCAATGGCTTGTGCATATAATGTCAGAAGTATACATGGTAGGACTGGATGTTAAATTAGTAGGGAGTATTCATGATGAGTATCAATTTGAAGTAAAGAACTCTGACGTAAAAAGATTTACAGAGATTACTAAATACGCTATGAAAAAAACTACTAAAACTTTAAACCTAAACTGTCCCTTAGACAGTGAACATAAAATAGGAACCACATGGTTACAAACACACTAAGAAAAGATGAGAGTTTTAAAGTAGGACAACAAAGCGAGAGCGACTTTGAGAAAGCAGCTAATAAAGAAAATTATATAGTAAGTAAGGCAACCCGAGAAGAAAATATGTTTAAGCATATTGATTTCTTTTTGGGACAAGATCATTTTAAATTTGGTGTTGACGTTAAAGCTAGGAAGAAAACTAATAGGTCTGACTCTTCTTTTAATGATGACTGGACTTGGATTGAATTTAAAAATGTACGTGGTAATCCTGGATGGTTGTATGGCGAGGCTGATTTCATTGGCTTTGAAAGAGAGGATGATTTTCTATTGGTCAATCGACAAAAGCTAATAGAGTATTGTGATGAGAAAGTTGACCTAGAAACTATAGTAGACAAAGCCTATAGTGCTGAGTACAAAGGGTATCAACGTAAAGGACGAAAGGATTTAATTACTAGGATTCGTATGGATGACTTAAATTATTTAGAAGGAAATATTATTATCAGTAAATAACTATTGACTCTTAAATACATGTCATGTATAATTCGTATGAATTAACACAGTAATATTCTGTAAACTTTAAGGAGAATTAATATGGGCGTTGTAAATGGAACAGCTTACTGGGCATCAATCGTTACTCCTAATACTACGTATAACGAAGATGGGGAATGGAAGATTGATGTAGGTAATCTGAGTGAAGAGGCTATGAATCTTCTGGTAGCGGATGGGTTGGAGGACCGCATCCATAATAAAGATGATGACCGTGGTAGTTTTATTACTTTTAAACGAAAGGTTATGAATGCTAAGACGCGACAAACTAACTCATCGCCATCTGTTTTGGATGCTCAGAAGCGTCCTCTAATTAATACTCTTGTAGGTAATGGCTCTATTGTTAATGTACTCTATCGTCCATATGATTGGACGTATCAGAAACGCCAAGGCCGTTCAGCATCTTTGGAAGCTGTCCAAGTAGTAGACTTGGTTCCTTATGGTGGAGATGGGCTAGACTCCTTTGAGGTGGTTGAAGAAGGATTCTCTTCCTTTACAGATGACGAATTGATTCCTGTTTCATCCTAACAATTAGGGAGAGGGGGCTTTGGTTATGCTGAAGCCCCCTATTTATATGAAAAAAATAGACACGCTGGTATCAGATATATATTCTTTATTTGAAAGCTCTCTACCTGATATGAAAGAAGAAGAAGCAGATGTTATCATAAATAAGTTTGGAGATTCTTTAAAAGTTCACCTAAAGAAATTTATATACGAAGACGAAAGAAAAAGAAGTTCTCTTAGACTATCAGCTATAGGTAAACCAGATAGGCAGCAGTGGTATAGTTCTTCTCCGCACTCTACAGTTAAAGAAGTAATAGATTTAAAAGCTAGTGATAAGGTTCGCTTCCTATATGGTTATATACTAGAAGAACTTTTACTATCTCTATCATCCTTGGCAGGACATACNGTATCAGACGAACAAAAGGAAGTTAAGATTGAAGGTGTAAAGGGACACCAGGATGCTGTTATAGATGGTGTGCTAGTTGATTGTAAGTCAGCATCGGGCAGAGGGTTCGATAAGTTTAAGAACAATTGCGTATCTACAGACGATCCTTTTGGATACATCGCTCAGATATCTTCTTATGCTGAAGCTAATGGTTTATCAGAAGCTGCTTTCCTTGCTATCAACAAACAGTCTGGAGAAATTTGTTTATCAAAAGTTCATGAAATGGAAATGATTAATGCTTCAGAACGTGTACAGTACATTAAAGAAGTGGTTAGTAAAAAAACTCCACCAAGTAAATGCTATGATGATATACCTGACGGTAAGTCTGGTAACTTTAAGCTGGCTATTGGTTGCGTCTATTGCTCTTATAAGTTTGACTGTTGGTCTGATGCTAATAACGGTAAAGGATTACGTGTGTTTGATTATGCGACGTATCCTAGATTTCTTACGAAGGTTAATAAGACTCCGAATGTAGAAGAGATTATTAATTAGAGATGCATTGGAAATACTTTAAAAAAATAGACATAGAAAATAAGTTTGGATTTGTATACTTCATTACTAATAAAAAAACAGGTAAGGCTTACATAGGATGTAAACAATACTGGAGTTACAAGAAAGGAAAAAAACTTAAACAATCTAATTGGAAAGTTTATATGGGGTCGTCCAAACATTTGACAGAAGATATTAAAAAAGTAGGAAAAAGAAATTTTAAATTTGAGATCGTAGGAGAATATAAAAATAAAAGAAGTTTAAAATATTACGAATGCTATTATCAAATGAAACATAATGTACTGTCTTCTGTGTTAGAAGGTACAGATGAACCCGCCTTCTATAACAACTACGTAGGAGGTAAATTTTTTAGACCTGTGGAGAGTTATGAAGAAACATTATAGAAAATTACTAGATGATTTTATAGATAATAAATCTATGAGGTCACCTGTTACTTATAACAAAAGCCATTCCTTATTCATGGGTGTCATACTAAGAGCCTTATTAGATGCTACTAAACCTGAGTTACTAAGGGAAAACAGTAGAATAAAAGTAGATAGGCAAGCAGCTAAAGCTTGGTTCTTTGCTTCATCAGGAGTAACATGTGATAATTTTGAAATGATATGTGATGAAGCAGGGGTTACACCTAATGTAATGCGTACTATTACTAAAGAAATTTTAAACTACGAAGACGTTAAAGAAGTAAGAAAAAAAATTAATTCATTCTTTGGAACTGAGTAATAAGGAATATATAGATGTCACCAGCAGCAAGCAGTTATCAAGTAGGCGGTACTCATTATAAAGATTGTAAGATACAACCTGTAGAATATATACATGCAAATGATCTTGGATTTCTAGAAGGAAATATAGTAAAATATATTACCCGTCATCGTGCTAAAGGTGAAGGAGCTATGGATATTTATAAGGTAAAGCATTATGCTGATCTTATTCTACAGTATCATTATGATTTAACAGAGGAAGATGGTATCCTCCTATCACAGGAGTCAACGAATGATTAATAATCAAGTAACACTACCTACAAACTATCAATCTTTCATACACATGTCACGGTACTCTAGATGGCTAGAAGAAGAAGGTAGGCGAGAGACATGGGAAGAAACCATTGACAGGTATCTTTCCTTTATGGTGAACCACCTGAAGGAGAACTATTCTTACTCTCTCTTTGGTACAGAGTTAGCTGACATTCGGAGAGGGATGCTAAACCTAGAGGTACTAGGTTCTATGAGAGCATTGATGACTGCTGGTCCTGCATTGGAGCGTGAACATGTATCAGGTTACAACTGCTCTTACTTGCCTGTAGATTCTCCTCGTTCTTTTGATGAGTGCCTATATATTCTTATGAATGGTACAGGTGTAGGCTTCTCTGTTGAGCGTCAGTATATCAACAGTCTTCCTACTGTACCTGATCAATACTTTGAGAACAGTGATGATGTTATTTCTGTTGCTGACTCTAAAGAGGGTTGGGCTAGAGGACTACGTGATCTTATTTCTCTCCTGTATACTAACCGTGTACCCAAGATAGACACCAGTAAGCTGCGTCCTGCTGGTGCAAGGCTCAAGGTCTTTGGTGGTAGAGCATCTGGTCCTGCTCCACTGGAAGAACTGTTTGACTTCACCATACAGACGTTTAAAAAAGCCAAGGGGCGTAAGCTCACCTCTATTGAGTGCCATGATATCATGTGTAAGGTAGGTCAAGTAGTTGTGGTAGGTGGAGTCAGAAGGTCTGCCTTGATCTCACTCTCTAACCTCACTGATGAGCGTATGCGTATGGCTAAGTCAGGCGACTGGTGGGTAGACAATCAACAGCGCGCCCTCTCCAATAACTCTGTCTGCTACACAGAACGTCCTGACATGGGTATCTTTATGAAGGAGTGGCTCTCCCTCTATGAGAGCAAGAGTGGTGAGCGAGGTATCTTTAACCGTGCCTCTGCACAGGTGAAGGCAGCTTCCAACGGTAGGCGTGACGGTAACATAGAGTTTGGCACCAACCCTTGCTGTGAAATTATTCTGAGACCTTATCAGTTCTGCAACTTGTCAGAGGTTATCTGTAGGGCAGACGATACCCTGGAGACTCTAAAAAATAAGATCAAACTGGCTACCATACTAGGTACGTTTCAATCTACACTGACAGACTTTGGATATCTACGTAAGCGTTGGAAGGATACTACAGAAGAGGAGAGACTACTGGGTGTATCTCTGACAGGTATCATGGACTGCCCTGCTGTGTANGANGCTTCTCCCGAGGCTCTTCAACAGCTGAGAGATGTAGCTATTAAGACTAACAAGAGGATGGCAGAGAAGCTGGGTATCAACCAAAGCACCGCTGTCACCTGTGTTAAACCTTCTGGCACTGTGTCTCAACTTGTAGACGCTGCCTCTGGTATTCATGCAAGACATCACCCTCACTATATTAGAACTGTTAGAGGAGATAACAAAGATCCCCTGACCATGTTCTTGAAAGACAAAGGTGTACCCTCAGAGCCTGACTTCACAGCGCCTGATAATGTAACTGTGTTCTCTTTTCCTATGAAGAGTCCCAAGGGAGCAGTTACTAGGTATGACATGGGAGCATTGGCACAACTGGAACTCTGGCTCAAGATTGCAGACAACTATTGTGAACATAAACCTTCTGTCACTATCTCTGTCAAGGAGAATGAATGGCTAGAGGTAGGAGCATGGTGCTGGGAACACTTTGATTCTCTCTCTGGTATATCTTTCCTTCCGTTCTCTGATCATTCTTATAAGCAAGCCCCTTACCAAGACATAGACAGGGAAGCTTTTAAAGACTTGACAGAGAAGATGCCACCTGCTATAGACTGGTATGAACTACAAGAATATGAAAAAGGAGACACCACTACTGGATCACAAGAACTTGCCTGTGCTGGTGGAGTATGTGAGATAGTAGACATTGGAGTATAGGGTATATGACATACACAATTAAGATGAGTGAGGAAATGGCAGAGAAAGTTACCGCTGCTGTTCTGAAACAGATCAGAAAAGATACTACTTCAGGTAGAGTGATGGAAGCCTGTGCTATTATTCTTACTCACCTTGATCCTATACTTATGAAAGAGTTCAAGGACTCAGGATTTACAGATGACTTCGGAGTACATATGGAATGAACATGAATGAATATCAACGTAAGGCTCACCTCACCGCTGTATATCCTAAAGAGAAAGCCTTTGAGTATCTTGCAACTGGTTTAGCCTCAGAGGCAGGTGAAGTAGCCAGCATTGTATCCAAGTGGATCAGAGGAGACAGGGGTACTGTACCTAACATGAAGATGCAGAAAGAACTAGGAGATGTTCTCTGGTTTGTATCTGAGTTAGCTGGCATGATAGGTACTAATCTGTCCATGGTGGCAGAGGTC
>JGI24006J15134_10001575_pt1 | contig 12946 bp, 5 predicted proteins | sample LinPmetageLP53_FD_15134 | JGI IMG/M metagenome (IMG submission 15134) | reverse complement strand
TGTAGACGTAAACTTGCAAGAGTCTTTGCCTACTGAAGAGATTGTAGCAACAAACATCTTGGCAGTTCCTGGGGCAACTAACACGATTCAGTTTAGGAACGCCGTAAACGCTGTTAGTTATAAAATATACAAAGAGTTAAACGGCATATACGGCTTTATAGGAGCAGTTGACGCTACGCCGGGAAATGTCTCAGCTTTTACCGATGACTACATTGGTCCAGACATGAGCGACACTTTGCCGCTTCAAGACGAGCAAGTGGCTAGTGGTTACCGACCAAGAGCCGTAGCAAGTTTTGAGCAGCGTCGTTGTTTTGCAGGGTCTAACAATCTTCCCCGCACACTCTTTATGAGCCGTTCGGGCACGCAGTCTTCATTCACTTATCAGATGCCTATCCAGGCTTCAGACAGAGTGTCTGTGCAAATAGCGTCTCGTGAAGCGCACACCATTCGTCACATGGTTGGCTTGCAAGACTTGATCATCCTTACTCAGCAAGGCGAGTGGATGGTTACTGCGATTAACAGCGATGCGATTGGGCCTGAGACAATTGCTATCCGTCCGCAGTCTTACATTGGCAGCAACAAGGTGCGCCCTGCTGTTGTTAACAACAAGATTGTGTTCTGTGCTAACCGTGGAGGTCACGTTAGGGAGCTTGGATTCCAGACTCAGAACCAAGGCTACTTAACTGGTGACTTGTCGCTTCGTGCTACCCATTTGTTTAACGGACAGGAGTTGACAGACCTTGCGTATTCTAAAGCACCTACTCCGCGCCTTTGGTTCGTTTCGACTAGCGGCAAACTGTTGTGCCTTACTTACGTCCCCGAAGAGAAAGTCTTAGCTTGGCAACAGATTGTCACTGACGGCACCTTTGAAAGCGTATGTGCTATCCCCGAGGGGAACTTTGACAACGTCTACGTGGTCGTTAACAGGACTGACAGCACAGGTGCAACTGTTCGATCTGTTGAGCGGATGGTTGCAGTTGACACGGAAGACAGAAGTGACGCGGTTTACTTTGACGCAAGCGTCTCGGTGAACGGCACCAACACTGGTCTTCGCACGCTAGAGGTTACAAGTTCCGGTTTATACAAGTCTGGTGACGTTGTTAGCGTTATCTGTAACGAAGCCGGGGTGTTTGCAGAATCTAACGTGGGCGAGGAGATCGAGTTTACTAGCGGCACCAATGCTTACCGGATGCGTGTTACTGTCTACACAAGCACTACGCAGGTTGAAGCGGTTCTTCTTGCTGATCTGCCAAGCACTTTGCATTCAACGCCTACGACGGTTTGGGCAATCGCCTCTAAGACCATTACTGGTTACGCGCATCTAGCAAACCAAACGGTGTCAGTCTTAGCCGATGGCGAAATGCACAAGGATGTCGTGGTATCTAGCCTTGGTGTCCTGATCCTCGACAGAGCCGCTGTGAAGGTCTGTGCTGGACTCAAATACACAACAGAGGCTCAGACTCTGCCTGTCAGTTTGCAGATGGAGGCAGGCGGACAGGGGCGCACAAAGATCATCAACAAGGTCTACCTTCGAGTGAAGGACAGTTCGAACCTCAGCGTTGGTTCTGAAGCCTCAGACATGATCAACGTGGGCGACCTTAGTTCGACTAAGTTGAGTTCAGGCGAGTTTGAAACCAAGATCCCTGACTCATGGGATCAAGAAGGACAAATTGTGATCCAGTCTACTGACGGTCTTCCTTCCACTGTTCTTGGCTTAACAGCCCAAATATCAATAGGAGACTAGTATGGGCCTTTTTGCATCTCTTTTTCAAGGACCGCAAAACCCTAGCGTTCCTTTTGCCGCTCAGTATGCAGCGCAAAATAATGTGTTTGCTGCTCAATACGCGGCTCAGGCTGCAAACTCATCTGGCGTTTTTGCTGCTGAGTATGCTGCCGATGCAGGCGAACCTTTTGCTGCTGAATACGCGGCTCAAGCTGAAGCTGAAGCTTCTAAATCAGGTGCTGCTGCGGCTCAACAGTTCCAGAACTTTGGGCTAACCATGCAGGCTGCTGGGGTGATTACCCAGTCAATCGGTGCTTACTACCAAGCCAAGATGGCGCAGCATGAGGCTAGATCAAAGGCTTCATCGATGCGCTTTAAAGCGGAGATAGCTGGCATTAACGCAAGCATTGCTCGCGACAACGCTGGCTCAATTCGTGAAGCCGGTCAGTATGCCAAGGCTCAACTAACCATGCGTGCAGGCATGGAGATGGCAAAGAGTTTGACTCGGCAAGGGGCTAGAGGAATCACAATGGGCGTAGGCTCTGCTGCCGAATCTATGGCTAGCGAAGAACTCATCAAAGACATGGATGCCTTTACGGTTGACTCAAACACAATGCGGCAAGCTCAAGCCCAAGAGATGCAGTCAGTTAATCTTCGCAACCAAGGACTGCTAGCAGGCGTGTCTGCTCGGAACCTCGAACGATCAGCTAGTTCAATTGACCCTGGTGGTGCTGCTTTCACAAGCCTTATTGGTGGTGCTAGCAGAGTTGGAATGAACATTGGAAGCGTAATGGCTTACCGAAACCAAGCATAAGAATGCCTAAAGTCCCTACTGTTGGCTTGAATGCCTCACCGTTACCCGGTTTCCAAGCACCAGGAGTTACAGCATTTCGAAGTGCTGTTCCTCAACAGATCCAACAGTCTGGCAAGGCTATGGAGGGGCTAGGCAAAGCAGTAACCGAAGTTGCTTTTAAGATTGAAGACGACATTAACGATGCCGCAACTTTAGAAGCCAACAACGCTTTTGAAAAGTTTACTCAAAAGTCGTTTCAAGGATTCGGACAGTTAAAAGGCCAAGAAGCAATGCGGGCTAAATCTGGGGTTTTGAATGACCAAGATTTTGAAAGAAAAGCCATTTTTGAAAAACTAGAGAACAATGTTCAACGAAAGCAATTCGCAAAGTTTGCTGATCGGTTACAGAGCAAGTTTACTCTTAAAGTAGAAGAGCATTACATTGGTGCTGTTGCCGAGAACAAACAGCAGCAGCTACTTAGCACTCAAACTACTATTGAGGATGACATTAAGGCAAACCCCCTTAGCCCTGAATCCATATCTAGTTTTCTTCGCTGGCAAAAAACGACTGAGCAGATAATCGCTGGGCAAGGCATCCAAGGAGATCTTGCTAAAACCGTAATGACCAAGAGGTCTAGCGATTTTATCAAAAGCATCTTTAACAACTACGTTGACGCAGGTCGTGAAGAAGATGCGCTTAAGTTTGTAGAGGCAATTCAGTCGTTTGAAGAAAACATCGCATACGACATGAAGTCGGCTAGAGCAGCGGGTCTTGGTCCTGATGAAACAGGGCATTACCCAAGCAGAGACCCCAAAACTGGTTTAATTCTCAAGTCACAAGATCACCCTACTTTTAATAAAACAGTTCAAGGCGAAATTGAAGCTGGCTATGAGTTTTGGCAAGACCCTAAAACAGAACGCTGGTACACGTTTCCTAAAGGCGTAGTCGATAATCCTGAAAGCAGAGGTCTAGAAAAAAAAGACCCTCCGTTGCTGCAAGGAATGACTAGCCCAGAGCAAGTTAGCCTTCTTGACGGAGAGACCCGAATGCTTCTCCGTCAAAAGTCGGAAAAGGTGTCAAGAGATGCTTGGGTTATAAAAACCGTAGATAATTATGAGTCTGTTAGCGATGCGCTTGAAGATGCCGAGGCTAAGTTTACAAGCGGCGAATGGACAAGCTCACAACGTGAAGCTGTTGAAAAACGTGCTGTTACTGTTTTTGACCGCAATAATACTTTGCGTAGGATTGAGTCTAGCGACGCTTTAGAAGCGGCAAAAAGCGAATACATAAAGTCCGGCAAAATTAGCGAAGACACTCGCGACGCTCTTGACGGTCTTTTTAAGCTAGATGACTTTTTAGGATGGGTTAGCCGTGCTTCTAATGGAAAAGCATCAGATCAAGGGGATGCTTTATTGTGGGGCGCATTTCAGTCTGCCTATAACAACCCAACTGGCATTGCAGGAATTGCGTCTACTATTAAAGACCGTGAAGGACTTATGCTTGTCTACAAGCAAGCAATAGAAAAAGGCGCAACTACTAGCGAAGCCAGAGAGTGGGCCGTGAAAATTGGCGAACAGTCTAAATACGGCGAGCAAAAAGATCTAGAAAAAGACCTGCAAGGTTTGTCAACGTCAACAGATGTTGAGCAATACGGTACTGACTGGTTTGGAGGCCAGTGGGGTTCTGTTATTGAAAAATCTAAAACTGGCGACAACGAAAAATCTAAAGAAAAAGCTGCGGCTACGTTGGCTTTGAAGGCAGATCGCACCCGGCAATTCAAACAAGCCTTTAATAAAAAGGTCCGAGACCTTCAGAAATTAAATCCAGATCTAAACAACGAAAAATTGTTGGAAAGAGCGCGATCCGAAGCTTGGCAAGACGGTATACGAACTTACGAAGTTGATGGTCAGGTTCGAAAGATTAACACTTGGACGGCTTCCCCTTCGGATATTAAAGCGGCTGAAATTGCGTCTAGCCCTTCCGGCACTAAAAACACACTAGAAGCCTACAAAACCGCAACACGCATTGTGGGAGAGCCGAATGACGAACGCCGCAAGGTTACTATTTTTGAAGAGGCAACTGTTCGGTTTGCTAAAGAGAATATGTCAGCAGACCTAATCCTTAAATACAGAGACCGTAGGGATCAAGTTTCGCAATACAATGCAGCGGCACTTCGTATGATGGGTTTGCCTTTGAGCATATCTAAAATTGCGGGTGCGTTAGGCGCGGCAGATTCGTTTCGTTTACCACAACCTGGGGTAGCGATAGATTCACCAGCAGGTCAATTTAGACTTCTTCAAATTGCTCAAGAAATCCAATTAGAAGACACTGCTTCTTTAGAAAGCAAAGAGCGACAGGATCAACTTAAACGCGAGCTTTGGTCTGCCATTAACTCAGACATCGAGATCGACGACTGGGCTAAAGAAGCTTTGTTTGAATACACTGGTGGTCGCAACATAATGAATCCGGGGAAGGTGTTTCTTTTAGAGACACGTTACACCAACAGCGAAGGTCCAATACGTGATGAGTGGAAGGGTAGAGGTATGACTCTTGAGTCGTATATGGAAGTGTTGAAGTTGCATCCAACATTTGCGAAGTCGCGAGATCGAATACCTACTCGTAATTACTGGACTCCTCAGCCTTACCCAGAAGGAAATAAAGCTCCTAAAGCAGTAGAGGCAGGACGATGAACGACTTTACTGGGGCACCATCTTTGTTTGACCAAGCTCCTAGTCTTCCTGATCAGATTCGCACTAACTTTTTGGAGCCTCCAGAGCAAGACCCCAAGAAGTCTCGGGAACTTAAGACGTTGCAGGCTGCGGGTGTAGACCCAAATCTTAATGTCGAAAGAGCTAAGGCTCGATTCTTAGCTGATACGTTTAGCGACACTAATTGGATGCAACGCCATCCTACGCTAGCGGCCAAACTTGCTGATCGCGAGTATGTGCAGATTGCTCGCGACGACTTGGGCAACCTGATTGAAACAGAGGGTTTTTGGAACCAGCTATACAACGGTTGGAATATCGCTCGCGACACAGTAGCAATCGGCAACATGGGCACTCGTGCCATGATGGAAGGTCGCGAACTTCGTCCTTATGAGCGTCAAAAAATTGAGCGGTCAAGGGAACTGCAACGCGCTCACACTCAAAGTATGCCTGGATTGACTGCTGCTGCTGCCGAACTTGCAGGCACTATGCTTGAAACAGCAGGTTATTCGGCTGTTGCAGGTGGATTAGCAAGTGCGTTATTTACTCCGGCAGTACCATTTGTAATGGGGGGCACAGCGTTCGCTACAAGCTTTAACCTTGAAGCAGGCAATCTCTACGCTGAATTGATTATGGACGGTTACACGGCTTCTGAGGCCGTAGGGATTGCTGCTGGGTATGGAGCCTTAATTGCTGCTGTAGACACTGTTGGTCTTAAATACGCAACCGCAGGTGCTAAAGGTCTTGGCAAAGAATTGCTGCCTAACCTTTTCAAGAATGTCCGTAGCGGAGCTTTACGCAAAAAGACTCTTACTGAAGCAGCCAAAGATCTAGGCAAAAACTTAGGTGGGGCTTTAATCGTTGAGCCTACTACTGAAGGGATTCAGGAAGTCTTTAATGAGGTTGCAAAATCTCAAGCATCTCGCTTTTACCGTCCAGAAGATCTTTACGAACCTGAGTATGCCGAAGTGTTTGGTAACGCTTTCTGGCACACCTTCAAAGGCATGGTGATTCTTGGAGGGATTCCTTCTGGGGCGCGTTACGTCAGAAACGTCGTTAGATCTGCTGAGGCTCAAGTTGCTGACACGCAGATTCAAGAAGGCTTGGAGCAGCAGCGAAGGTCTGCTAATCCAGAAGTCCGCGAAGAACTAAATGAAGCGGCTGGAGAGACTACGCTTCACTCAAATTACTATGTGGATGCCGAAGGGTTTCAGCAAACTGTTGATCAAATTACCAATGCTGATCCTGACTTTGCTGAAGCACTAGAAGCAGAACTTCCTGGTTTTATGGGGCGGATCAAAGAAGCCGCTGAACGAGGAGGGCGGGTATCTATATCTAAAGCCAAGTTTGAAAAGGTCTTCGCTCGAACATCCGCTCAAAAAGTCGTGTCTCAGCATGTTGCTGTTGAAGAAGACGGCATGACTAAGCTTGAAAGCGACTACTTTGAAAAGAACAAAGACAGGTTTAGCGAAGAAAACAAAAAAGAGACTGATGAAAACCGTCGCACTCAGGAAAACTTCGAACAAGAAATCAGAGAAGTAAGAGCGGCTTTCAAAGAAAAAATACAAGAGTCAATTGGCGTTCAAGCAGAGTCAGGAATGACTGCAAATGCTAACGCTGACATCTTAGTTGCTATTGTTCGCCGCAACTCATTGGTCATGGGCATTTCACCCAAAGCCTATGCTGAGAAACATCTGCCTCAGATCGCGCAGCAACGATTGAACAATCAGGCAGCACAGCAACAACAAGCAACTCCTTCTGTCGCGCCAACCCCCGATACTGCACAAACGTCACCGCAAACTACTCAACAGCAAGCACCCGCTCAACAAGAGTCAGAGCAAGCAGACTCTTCTACTCAGATTTTAGACGTTGTCTCGCGAGTAGAGAGTGGCAGTCCTACAACTACCACTCAGCCTGCGAGCCAGACGCAAAGCGAACAGCAACAAGTTGCGCCTCAAGAAGCGGAGATGAGTCCTGTAGAACAGTTGTTGCAGCCTGATTCTGTTGCTCTTGAGTCTCCTTCAAGCCAAAAGGCACTGTTCAAAGAAGCAGATTTCAGACCTGAAGTTGTTCAGTGGGCCAAGAATCAGTTTGGCAACCGCATTGCACCTAATGGAAACCCTGTATGGCAGAACTTTGTAGAATGGTTTGGGGACAGCCAAGTAGTTGATGAAAAAGGAAATCCTAAAGTCATGTTCCATGGCTCTCCTCAAAGCGGCTATAGGATATTTGACTACAAGTTCCTTTCTCACGGTTTGTTTGGAATAGGCATTTACACAACTGACAACACGAGTGTTGCAAGCGGTTATCAGTCAAAGAAAAGAAAGCCCAAGTCCCCAGACGAGCGCAAGGGTCCGGGCATGTATCCTCTTTATGTCAAGGTTAACAATGCAATAGACATGGATGCAGAAGCAGACTTGTCGCAATGGACTGCTGCGTTTCCAGACGTTGAGTTCCCAATACCGACTGGCTTGTTCACAAATGAACGCGCTTACCGCATTGTTGAAGAACACTTTAAACTTTCACAATGGAAAGCAAGCAACAAGAAGTCAGGCCGAAAATCTAAATACGTCGCGATAAACTCTAAACTTAGAAGCTCAAATGACTCTAGGCTTTCGCCATCTGAAAGAAAGGAGTTGGATAAAGTTGACCTAGATGCAACAGAGCGTGTCCAGGAAGTTTTAATTTCAATGGGATACGACGGCATCAGTCACTTAGGCGGTAACCGTAAATCTCAAGGCAGCGTTCGCCATCGTGTATTCATTGCGTTTGATCAAGCCCAAGTCCAGTCGGTTAACAACGAGGGGAACTTTAGCCAATCTGCCGATATCCTTGAAAGCAAAGAAGGCGGCACAAACACTCTTGGGAAAGCAACTGTTGTAGCGGACTCGATAACAAAGATCCTTTTAGACCCAGACGCAAAGCCAACGACTCTGATGCACGAGTTGATGCACTGGAACTTAGAAGAGATGGCAAGGATGGGCTTAGACATTGAGTCTAAGATAGGTCAGAAAGGCTACGAGGCTACGCTTGAAGAAAAGCGGATGTTAAGCGACATCAAAGCTCTCCTTAAATGGTCAGGGTTTGAAGGCACACTGACTCAGTGGGAGTCAATGACGGTTGACCAACGTCGCCAATACCACGAAGCCATTTCTGTATCTTTTGAGAAGTATCTCTACGAAGGCGTTGCTCCTAGCCCTGAACTCAAAGGGATCTTTAGTCGCCTCGCGACTTACGTGCGTAAGATGTATGAGTCTGTTATTGAGAAGATCAATGCTGACTACAGGGAAGAGTTTAAACGCGACCTTCCTTCTTTAGACAACGGTGATATCCGTGCCGTCTTTGGCCGCATGATGTCGTCTGATCGCGAGATTGAGGGCTACCGCCAAGTCTACGAAGCAGAGGCGATGACAATGGAGGAGTGGGTCGAGTCGCGAGGAGGCAAAGATCTAGACGATGAGGAGAAAGCCGCTGCTGAAGCAGAGTGGCGCAAATACAACCAAGAGTTCTTAGACTCCATCAACGAGGCTAAGGGTGACTTAACTAAGAAGAGAATGGAGGAGGTTGGGTTCCAGCAGCGTGCCCGTCAGCGCGTCAATGCTGAGATCAGCAAGGAGCGCAAGGCTGCTCAGAAGCGTCTAAAGGAAGAAGTCCAAAACGAGTTGCAAGTCCAGCCAGTGTTCCAGTTGCAAGGAATCATAAATAATAAAGAAGGCAAGCATCACACAGAAGATGGTCTTGTTAAGTCTCCCAAGACTGGCGCAACCCGCAAACTAAACAGGGCAGAAGCCGAAAGACTTATTAAAGACCCCGTCAAGCTAAAGAATATCGATCACCTCTTGGCTGCGGATGGAGTTTCATTCGAAAGTTATGTTGACTCTCTTGGTTTCGAAAGCATCGAAGACCTCGCCCAACAGTTAGCTGACTCTCGCAAACTGAATCGTGCTGTAGAAGTAGAGGTCGATCGCCGAATGCTTGAAGAGTATAGCGACCTGACAGACCCCATCTTAATTGAAGAGAGAGTCAGGGCTGCTGTCCACAACAAGACCCGACGAAGAGTTATTGCTCTTGAGTTGCGTGCGCTTCTAAGGAACGGAGTTAGAGAAGCAGAGCAAGTAAGGCTGATGAGAGCTTTGGCTCAAGAGATCATTGGCAAGGAAGAGAACGGCAAGATCAACTTGTCCGAATATAGCCGTGCTGCTGCACAGGCTCGTAAGAAGTCTTTGAGGCTTTGAAGGACGGTGACATGGAAGCCGCTGCCTTTGCAAAGCGTCAAGAGTTGCTTAACGAGTCGCTAGTTATCGAGGGGCTAAGGGTCAGGGAAGAGGCTCGCAAGATGGTTCGGTTAAACAAGACCATCTTCAAGCAGAAGAGCGACCAGAAGTTAGGCAAGACTCGCGAGATCGAGATTGTCAAAGCCTTACGTGCTTTGCTTTCTATGTTCGGCGTTGGCAAGGCGACTCAAGAAATCAGTAAAGCCTTGTCGGATTTTGCTGCCAGAAACCCTGAGTATTACAGAGAGGTTCAGGTCCGGCTGAATAGCCTTATGGGTTTAGCCGCTAGCCTCAAGGGTCCAGAGACTGGCGACCGGCTTACAAAGCTAGAAAGAATGAAGGTCGAAGATCTTCAATCTCTTTACTCCCTAGCCAGGGAGATGTGGAAGTATAGTGCTTACGTTCGCAAGGTAGAGATCGATGGTCAAAAGGTCACGGTTGAGGAAGCCAAGGCGGCAGCGATGGCTCCTCTTGCTAGGNTCAAAGAGCAAAAGGATGGTGGCTTCTGGAGCTTCCTTCAGAACACTGGCTCAAGTCTTCGTCGTGTAGAGCATTTGTTCCGTTTCATTGACGGGGGCAAAGACGGCCCTTGGACTAAGATGTTCCGCACCATCAAGGATGCCGCCAACAACTACAGGTCTGAGTTGCTGCTCTTTATGAGCAAGGACAAGAGGACTGGCAAAGGCTTTGACTACGAGGGCAAAATCAAAGCGTTGGACTTGAAGATGCCAAACGGCATGAAGACTGTCTCGGCTAAGTTTGGAGGTGAGGCTGTTGTCTTCGGTTCTCAAAGTCTAAGTGCTAAGTCAGAGATCATTCATCTTGCCATGCACTTCTATGGCAACCCTTCTAACAAGGAGAAAGTTGTCTCTGGATATGCCGACGCTAAAGGCAAGAACAGCGCAGAGGTTGAAGCAAGCATCAAGAAGTTCTTAAAGGACATGATCGATTCGGGTGCCTTGACTAAAGCAGACTTTGCTTTCATGCAGTCGGTCTTTGATCAGTTGAACTCGAACAACATGCTTGGTCGCGCACAAGCTGTGATGCGTAGGCTGAGAGGATCTGGTTTTGAATCGATTAAGTCTTCTAGCTTTATTGTAACCTTCCCTGACGGAACGTCGAAGGAGTATGGCGGTGGCTATATCCCTGTTCACTTTGAGAAGCAGGAGTTAGCGGGTGATGCTGTAACGGACTACGCCAGTCAGTCTGTAGACATGATGACCGCGACCATGGCTGGCTACCTACCTGTAACGACCCCAGCTAAGTTCGCAACTGAGAGAACTAAGACTCCCTACAAGGTCCAGCTAGGGTTGGGTCAAGTGTCTCGTCACGCTGCCGAGGTATACCGATACATCAACATGGCCGAGGCTTCCTCCAATGTGAGCAAGGTCATTGAAAGCAAAGAGATCAAGCAGGCTCTAAACTCTCGGTTTGGCGAGGACACTGGTAAGTATCTGAAGGCTTGGCTAAACAGGTCTACGCTTCAGCGAGCGCAAGAACCTACGACCAACAAGTTCTACAAGTTCATCCAGTTCATATCCCGAAGCGCAAACATGGGGATCATGTTTCTAAACGTGGGTAACTCGATCCAGAACTATGCTGGGTTAGTGCTGCCTATGAGAGAGGTGGGAGCAAGAGGCGTGGTTTCGGCTCTTGTTAAGTATGCGGCGAACGGCACGGCTGGTCGCAACAGCATCATCAAAGACATTGTAAGCAAGTCGAGTGAGATGAAGGGTCGCTTGGAAAAGCAGATCTTTGACATCTACACTGAGCAAAGCAACATGCTTGCTGACACGACTTCAAAGACAGCGAAGGGTCTTAATTACGCCAGGAGCAAAGCATACTTCCTTCAGCAGATCACTCAGAACCATGTAGACATTGCGGTTTGGCAGGCTGCTTATAACAAGGAGACGAGCAAGGCGTTGTCCGAGAACATGTCTGAAGCAGACGCTGAGAAGAGAGCAGTAGCCTACGCTGACAGCATCGTTCGCCGGACTCAGATGGCTGGCAACCCTGAAGACATAAGCATGTTTGAAGCGGGCGATTCCTTAGCTAAAGCGATGTTCCCCTTTAAATCTTGGTTCATCAACTGGCTAAACAACGCTTCAACTCAGGGAAGGCTAGACCTAGACAGTGACGGTAGGGCTAAGGCCGCCGAGTTGTTCTCAAGTTACGTCTACCTTCTGATGATCCCTGCTGTGCTTGCTCAAGCAGCGACAGAGTTGGCAAGAGGAGAACTGCTCAATGATGACGATGATGATGACGGGATCTCTGATGACCTAACAGAGATGTTCTTTATGTCTCAAATATCTCAAGCGGTCGGAGGTATCCCAGTGTTGTCTGAATACTTGCAATTCACGACAAGCCTGATGGACGATAAGTATTGGAACAACCGATACCCAGCCCTGCCTTACAAGAAGGCACTCGAAAATATCTCCAAGGCTCCTTTCAAACTCTTCGAAGACCCTTCTTCCGGGGCTGCTTTTGACTTTGCTGGTGCAGTCGCCACAGTTACCGGCATCCCACTGGAAGCCATCACCGACAGGGCTTCGATCATCGTAGACCAGATGACAGGCGAACTTCGAAGTGAAAGCACTTACGACGCAATCCGAGCGCAGATCACCGGCAAGCGCAGTGCTTCCCAAAGGCTATAAGAAAAGCTATTGTTATCCCCTGAGTTAGATACCTGACATGACTACCACTATTGCCAACGCCACATTGACCGTGACGATCACTGAAGCTGTAACCTTGAATGGTTATGATCAGGGTTCGGCTAACTCATTGGTTATCCCGAGTATCGACGAGGTTGTTAAGCGTATTGCTACGGTCTCTACGACAGAGACTGGCTTGCTTAGTTTCTCGGCTGCGTCATCTACTGCTGTGGCTGCGACGGCGGCTGCGACATACGTTGCGGGTCACTTTGACCAAGCCAATGTTCGCTACATCCGCATCACGAACAAGGACGACACTAACTTTGTAGTCCTTCGTTTCAGGAGTCAGGGTAACCACGAGTATGCGGTGAAGGTGGATGCCGGTAACTCATACATCTACGGCTGTGACACTGCCGGTGGTGGCGGGACTGTGGCTACCATGGATGCGAATACTGCTGCCTTGACGGTGGCACTAGATAATCTTGCAGACATTACAGCAGACGCGGATACCGCAGATGTGGATGTCGAAGTGTTTGTTGCCTCTGTTTAACCTTGGATTGAATATGAAGAAGTCAGGATATAAGAAGCCGATGTCTGCTGCTAAGAAGCCTATGGTCAAGAAGGCTGCAAAGAAGGCAGCGAAGAAGACCATGCCTGCTAAGAGGAAAGGCTATGGCGGCTAAGAAGAAAGGTCTTTACGCCAACATCAACGCGAAGCGGAAGCGCATTGCGGCGGGTAGCGGTGAGAAGATGCGGAAGCCCGGTGCCAAGGGTGCCCCTACTACTAAAGCATTTAAGCG
>JGI24006J15134_10001570_pt1 | contig 12954 bp, 7 predicted proteins | sample LinPmetageLP53_FD_15134 | JGI IMG/M metagenome (IMG submission 15134) | reverse complement strand
AGGCGGTATTTGCGAATACTGCAATAGTTAAAATATAAAAAGGGGAAGTCGTAATGACCTCCCCTTTTTTGGTTACAGGAACTTTGGGTATGGTGCCCAGTTTTTTTGTTCCTAATTAAAATCTACTACAGCACCAGCGCTTTCTAGCCGCTCTTCCTCTTTCTCCATCCCAGCTTTTTGATCTACTACAAAACGCTTTTTGTCTTTTATAAGCTTTAGTACCTACTTTTACATCACATTTTGTTACGGCTGTTTTAAGTTTACTACCAGGGTTTTTCTTTCTATAAGCTTTAACACCTTTAGCAGTCATACCCGCGCCTTCATCTGTACTTCTAAAGTTACGACCTTTTCCTTTTGTAGTTTTTCTTATAGCCATGGTTTACTTTTTTTTACAAGATTTATCTTTTTTGTGACTATATCCTTTTTTCTTAAGCTTTTCATGATCTTCTTTTTTAAAAGCCATTTCAACTTTACAGTCTTTATACATTGGGTGAGGTTTAAATTTCTTTTCCATTACTTATTTTTTCTTTTTTCCTTTAACAGGTACACAATTAGGCACTTTTTTACCACCTTTTTTCTTCATTCCTATAGCTTCATATCCTTTCCAACAAGGATTTTTCATCTTTTTATTTTTTCTTTTAGTTGCCATGATTATAATTTTCTTCCTTTTTTATCTACTTTAATTTCTTTTACTATAACTCTAGTACTAAGTTTTTTGTTTTCTAATTCTTCTAATTGTCTTTGAAGTTCTTCAAATTTACCATCAGCCTCTGTTCCATCTTGTAACATGTCTGATGTTATTTTAATTTCTTCTTTTAATATGTAGTTTGTTTCTTCAAGCATTTCAACTTTATCTTTAAGTTGTAATATCATTTCTTCATTCCACTCCTCTTTTAGCTCATATTCTAAGCGAGTAACTTCTACTGGCGGAAGCGTCTTTGCTAAAGCTATATCTTCTTGTAGCGTGTAGTACATGCCAACTAAAGTTGTAGTTAGCATTATTATGCCAATAACTGTTTTTAAATCTATTTTAAACTCTGTGCTTTCTGATATTTTCATTTGTTCATTAATTGTATAAGTTTTGCTACTCTATCTTTTTCGTATTTTAAAGACTTTATCTGTTTCTTTGACAAGCCTAGACTATCTAGTTTTCTTACTTGTTCTGCTTGATTTAATTTCTTATATTTAATTCTTTGTTTTTCTATTTTCTCTTCTTCAAACTGTTTAGTTGTCATTAGATTCTTAGGCATATATTGTCTAGTGCCTTTGTTTTTCATCTTTTTTCTATAAGCAGCTTTAGCTTCTTTCTGTGATGTGACATATTCTTTTCTTTGTTCAGTAGAGTTTAATTGATAATCTCTCCATCCTAGTATTAAAGAAACTCTTTTCCAATTTTGTTGCTCATCTTCAATAGCACTTCTAACATTTTCTGATTTAGAAATTAATCTATCAAGTGGAACATTAGTTAGCCCTGATATTACATAGGCAGCTGATTTATACGCAGGATCATCTATACCCCAATTAGCTTCATCATGTTTATATCCTTCATACTTCCAAGTTAAACCAGCTTGTCTTAACTTACTTAATTTAATATCTATTGGTGGTGAGAAGTTTAACATTTCATTTGCAGCATCTTCGTAGTTAGGACCAGGAAACTGACCTTCTTTAGCAGACTCTTTATAAACTTTTCTACCTACAGATATTAATGTAGATGCAGCAACACCTACCATGCCCGTACCATTTAAAAAAGTATTTAACATGCCGTTAGCTACATTATAATATCTTTCTTTTTCAGCTTCTTCTTCTTCGTCATCAAATGCTAAAGCAAATAAAGCTTGTTGTAACGCACTGAATATAGCACTTTGAACAGCAAAATAGTAAGTTACTCTTGAAGCATTACTCATATCACTTTGAAACTGTGTCATACCTGGTCTTTTTCTTCTATTTTTTAAATCTAAGAAAGCTTTTTTACCAAGCCTATTCATTTGCATAGGTGTATTTTGAAAAGCTAATATCAATCTACCTAATACACTAGCTTGCTGTTGAGATACTCTATCAGGTCTAGAAGACTGCTGTGATTCTTCTGCTATTTCTCTAAACTCTAAAAATGCTTGTTTTTTAGCATCAGCTTCACTCATGCCTTCTTTCATTAAAGCATCTATTCTATTTCTATAGAAAGTAGCACCACCTGAAGCAATAGCAAAACTATCAGCAAACTGAGTAGGTAAATAACCTTTTTGAAGTATATAAGCAACAGCAGCTTTAGCTTTGTTCTTGCTAGTAGCAGCAGCATCAGCTATTTCAGATTCACTAACGTTTAATTTTAATCCATTACGTCTTTCAACTAAAAACTCAGAGTTCATTAACTCCATGAAATCTTTCCAATATTGAGGTTGATTTGCAAATGCCTTAGCCGCTTTAAATACATTGTTGCTACCAAAATCTATAAAGTTAACAGCTGATATAGTTTGAAGTAAAGCAGATCTCATGTTGAAGAACATAACTGTACCAACAGAGTTGTTAATATAATCTAGCAGCCTGTTTTCTAATCTACCCATTTTGTTAGATCTGTTTCTACCAGACTTCATTCTACCTAACATATCTTCCATAGCTTCTCTGTACTTAGTACCAAAAGCTGCTTCCATCTTGTTTAAGTTCTTAGGTGAGAATATTAAATCAACATTCTCTTGCCACTGCTGTAAATACTTACTACGTTTACCAGTTCTTAAACCATCTAATAGATCTGTAGATATTGTACCACCCAACCAATCAGTGTTTGGAGCAGAGTAACCATCTCCTTTGTTTATATCAATTAAGTTTTGAGCAAACACATCTATAGCAGGGTTTTTCTTAGCATAATCTAATATTTGTTTTAAATCAGTTTTAGAAATACCAGGCACATCAAAGCCTTGTTTATTCCAAGCTAATACTCTAGCTACATCTTGAAGAGTATATTCACCAAAAGCTTTTTTGTTTAAGTCTTTAGGAATTAAACCTTCTTTAACTAATTGATCTTTCAATGCTTTAAAATCGTTGATCATTCTGTTTTGGTCACGAGATAAGTTTTCCATTGCTCTACCATAAGGATCAAGTAAATGCTCTTTGAAAAAATCCATTTGCATATTACCTATCTCACCTTTACCTAACATTTTATAAAGCAAACCTACAAAGTCTTCAGCTGATGGAGGTATAAACATTTCAAATCTACCTTTTTTTCTACCTTTTAATCTAGCTTTAACATCAGAATATTCAGACTCAGATTTAATACCAGTCTTATGCTCTATTATATCATTAATAGTTTGATCAACTGTTTTACTAAATTTAACTTTAGCTTGTTGAACTTTAGATTTAACATCTAAAACTGACATAGCTTTTCTAACTGCATCAACATTTTGCATAGCATCATCTGCAAAGTAAAAATCATTATAACCCTCAGCAGCTTTACTTACTAACCATTGGGCTTTAGCTTCACCAGTTGAATTACCTAAGCCAGTTATATTCTTTAAAGGTATATTTAATCCTACACTATCTAAAAATTCTTTAATAGCTGCTTGAGCTTCAGGTGCTCTAGCAGTTAACACAAACACGTCTTCTGTTCCTCTTGCTGCTTGTATTTTTTTAGCTATGTCTAATAATGGACCTGGCTTACCTTTAGTTACTTTGTTAAATTCAGAAAAATCAAATTTATAACCTTGATCCAATAGCTCTTTACCTTGTGTAGCAAACTCCTCTGCGTTTAGCTTACCATTAGTTCCATCAGGAGCTGTATATAAAACATCAGATTTAGTAGTAGCTAATGTATCATCAAAATCAAATACTCTAATCTTTTTAATAGGTGCTTTAGGATCTCTTGCTACATTTAGAGCTTTATCTACAGTTCCTAGCTCTTCAATGTTTTCTTTATTAGTATCTTTTGTTTTAGAAAACTTAACTACAGGAGCGTTTTCACTTAGCTTGTTGTTTTCTTCATTACGCTTTTTATAAGACTCAGAGTTTTCAGTTATCAAGCTTAACTCTATAGATGTTTTATCTATGTTATTGTCTACACTTGGATTTATATTTTTTTCAATGGCTTCACTAAGCAAGTTGTTGTACAGCGCAGCACCATCTGGTATTTCATTTATAACGCTTAATAAATCTTTATTTTTTAATATATCTTTACCAGTAGGTGTTTTTTCTATTTCACTCTTGAGCCTTGAAGCTACGTCTATAACAACGTTGTCTACTAAGTCTTTAGCAAGCTTTCCTTGCATTTGGTTAGTTAAAACATCTGTATATAACAATCCTGATTTAACATGCATAGTTTTATCTGCCAAACCAAAAGGCAATATATTATTAACAACTGTAGATTGAGAAGGATCAAAGCCAGGTTGAAGTTTAGTTCTACCAGCTACTTTCTCTATCATTTTTAATCTTTCAGGAGTAGCCCAAGCTTCACCAAACTTATTTTTTAAAACATTTAGACCTTTATTATAAGCTTCACTTCCAGGTTTAGAATCTGCAACAGCTTGAATATCTTGATCTAAAAGCATCATATTCCTTTCACCTAATTTATATATATCTCTTATTTTTGTTTTAAAGTTATATTTATTTTTATTTAGTATAGCTTGAGCATTTTTGAATATTTGAATTTTAACATTTTGCATAAACCTAGTGTTCATAACATTATGTTCCATTTGAAAAGGTTTTCCTGGGCCAGTAGTAGTACTTATTGCCTCTAACCCGTGCATCATTCTAAATATACCAGTGCTAGCATTTGTTTGTTGAGTTAAAAATTGATTTGCAAAATTAAAAGCTTTCCACCAACCGTCAGTAAAAGGTTTATTAGCTTGAACCATATTATTTAAAGCTTCAACAACTTCAACACCAACATCTTGTATTTCTTGTATTTTTTTAGGCGAAACTTGGTTATCAACTATTTTTTTAATTTTATTAATTTGTTTTTTATCTTTTGGATTAAAGTTTGGATCGTTTAAAATATCACTTATAGAATTAGAAATTTTAGCCCAGTTAGGTGCTGATATTTTTGTATTTAATTTAGACTGTATACCACTTTTATTTTTGTTTAATTCAGACTTAACTTCTGTAGCAGTAACAGCTCCTTTATCCTTTATTCCTTTAACCTTAAGGCGACTACCCATTGTTAAAGAAGATGTCAACATTCCAATGTTTCTAAAATTATCAGGTAAGTATTTTCCTAGTTCTACTAATCCTTCTTTAAAATCTTGATACTGCTTTTCTGTTAAATTTTTAGTTGTTGTTGGAGATAGTTTATTTAAACTTTCATTTTTAATTTGACTAGCTACCCAATTAGAAAAGTCGTTACCTTCTACTACGTCTAAGTTGAAATCAGCTATTCCTTCTATTCCTTTTCTAACAGAAGCCTCAGCATTAAACGCTGTTAACGAATTAGGATCAATAAAAGTTTCATTAGATATTCTATTTATTTCTTTTCTTAAAGGTTCTAAATCTAATTTTTCTTGAGCACTTTGTTGATTATAAAAGTCGTTAAATATTTTAATTACAGGTACTGGTTTTAAACCTACTTGCCTCTTTTCAAAGTAATTTTTTAACCTATTTATTACAGGTTTTTTAGTTATACTAAACTTAGCACCAGGCTCTCTATCTATTTCTTTAGCTACTTGCTCTATGTAGTTTTCAGCTTGTCTTAATCCTTGTGACTCGTAAATATCTTTTATTCTAGCTTGTATGTCTGGATCTGATATAGTTTCCATTGTAGCATCAAAAGCTAATTCTTGAGCTATAGCAGAAGCTAAAGCATCTTTTCTAGTTCCTTTAGTCGATGCACCTACTTTATCACCTAAGAAATACTCAACCCATTGCTCTTTAGTTATTTTCTTTTTAGTAAACAAAGGATTATTATCAGGTCTTAACGGTTTGCCTGTCTCAGGGTTGATTAGAGGCTCTATAAACGGCTCAAATCTTTTATTGAACGTAGACTGTGATATGTAATCATATAACATCTCCCAGCGCGGCATTGTTTTTGTATTGCCATCTGCGTCTTTAAAAGTTATATCACCTTCAATAAACTCTTTATACTTAGCTCTAGTTCCTATATCATTTTTAATATCTTTAAATAATAAAGTATTAAAATCTTTTTTAAGTGCTTCTTTAAAATTCTTATTAGATACCTCAGGTAGTTTAGCTCCAAATACTTTTTTAACAGAGTCAACTACTTTGTTATATATCTTACCACCTTTTTCAATACCTAATCTAGTTCTAAGATTATCAATACCTTTTTTCTTAGCATTTAATGATCTATCAACTGCAGCTTCTATATCACTAGCAGTATCACCTTCAATAGTTTCAGCAACTGTTCTACCTTCTTCACCTATCTTTTGATCTGTAGATATTTTTGTACCTGGTGTTTTAGCTTTTTCTCTTTTAGCTTTTTTAGCAACATCACCTACTTTTCTACTTATATAAGAATTAACCCATCCAAATAAGCTGTCTTGCATTTGTGGGTCAAAGTTAAGCATGTGTTGTCCTATCTTATCTCTAGCATCACTTATAAACTCTTCTCTAGCTTGACCGAATATATCTTTACCAGAAGCCATTTTAGCTATTATAAGACCATCTAAATCACCATTCATAAGCGCATTGTAAGCTTTACTAAAAGCTCTGTTCTTGTCAGCACGCCACTCTGCNTTAGTCATGGTATACTTACCATCTTTATTTCTTTGACCTGGAGCATCATTTAAAGTATCTTCAACTTTATTTTGCTCAGCTTTAGTCATAGANTTTTTAGCTTGGCTAGTTTCAGAAACAGCAGGAGCACTTTCAGCTATAGTCTTAGTTAATCCGCTTAGCTCTCCAGTCTCAAAAGATTGATTAAAACTAGTTANCATGTCAAATACATCTTTACCAGTTTTTATTTGACCAGATCCATCATTAAACTTTTGGAATCTACCAAACATCTTATTGTGTAAAGTTCTATCAGCTTGCAAATTATTTTGCCTCATAAAATCACTTAATCTAGCTAAGTTTTCTTCAGCTACTAAACTTGGATTAGATAAGTTACCTTTTGAATCATACTCGCCATAAAGCTGTTTTGTTTCTAAAAATACTTCATAAGCTTTACCATAATTCTTTTTAACATAGCTTTCAAGATCTTTAACTAATCCAACAGCGTCTGGATTATTTTCCATAAACTGCTTGAATAAAGTATGATGGCCTATTTCATGTGATTGAACAGTGGTATTACTTCTGTTTAAAGCAAATGTCATCGGAACATCAATATTCTTAGTGCTTTTAGTTCCATCAGGGAGAGTTGTCTCAACAGTTAAATTGTCACCAAAAGCAAAACCATTAACAGTATATTCACCTCTTGAAGCTTTCTTAGCGTCGTTAAAGGTCATTTTCATTTGCTCTTTAACTTGGTTCTTTTCTTCTTTTGTTAAATCTTTTCTAGTATCTACATAATCTAAACCNGCTTGTAATGCNTCTTTNTTGTTNTTNCCAACAACCATTTCAACATCACCTAGTAGATTGTTTTTAGNTCTATAAGCATTTGAAAACTTTCTAGCTCTAGTCTTATCTGCGTTCCATTCAGCATTACCTATTATAGAATTTTTAACACTTTCTGCTACTACTAAAAGTTGCATTTGTTCATTTATAATTCTTTCGGCTACTTTTGGGTCTAGAGTTTTCTTATCATTTATAGCATCTATTCTAGATCTAATCTTAACTTCATAATTATATGTATCAATTAAAGCTTGTCTATCTGCTTTAGTATACGAAACTATGTTTTTTCTAGTTTCACTTTGACTGTCTAGTTGTTGTTGAGCTAAATCATGAAGTTTTACTTCTAATAACTCTTTAGTTGAAGTCAAGTCAGAGTGAGCATCAGTTCCTAAAGTTAAACCACTAATTTTAGAATCAATATTTTTTATTTCATTGCTAATATCTAACATCTCCATACCTCTAGCGGCTATTTTAGAGTTAGCATCTGGGCCTCTAAAAGCGTTATATGTTTGTGCAACTAAACCAGGTGACTGCATAGTACCTGACATAACTAAACCAGACATCATAGATTCAGTAACTCCATCTAACAATGAAACATCATTATTAAACAACAAATATTTTTCAGCAGCATTTTGAGATAAAGTAACTGCTCCTTCACCAAAAGATTCACCAGGAATACCTTTAGCAAAATCTTTACCAGCTTCTCTTAAATTAATCCATCTTTGGTTAATCTTATTAGTAATAGGCATACCTTTTTTAATACCTTTGCTTAAGTCAAAAGCTTTTCTTAAGTTTTTTGCTCCTAGTTTAAAGTTTCCTAAAGTAATTCTTTCACTAGCGTATTCTGCTATACCGTATATACCTGCTGTTCCATAAAATTGCAAAGCATTTATATCTTCAGGTTGTATTTTATAAGTATCGTCACTACCTAAAGGATTAAAACCAAATTCTTTTTTAAAGTCGTTAATGTATTTAACTTCTGAGTCATTCCACTTTTCACCTTCCATCCTAATCTTCATGTCGTGCATCTGATTACCGGATTCACTCATTGCAGATAATATTAATCCACCGCTTCCTGGTATAACTATAGACATTCCTGTATTTAGTATTTGACCAGTTAACATTTCAGTTCCCCACCTAAGACCTTGGCTAATGCCTTTTATTTCATCAAATCTTTGAGCAGGTCTGTTTCTATTAAGCAACTCTTCACCATATTTATATGTTTTTTCCAAGGCTTTATCCATGGTTTCATCTTTCAAGACTTCTACATTAATTTTAGCTTCAAGTATTTTACCACCAGTTTCACCTAAAACATCATTACCCCATTCTACCCATCTTTGGTTGACAGATCCATCTTCATTTTTTAAATTAATACCAGCATGTTCTAGCAAGTTAACAGTACTTAATTCATTAGCTAAAGAGCCTAAACCAGTCATTATCCTAACACCACTGTTTTTAAATATATTTTCATGAACCTCTAAGAAATTATAAGTTTTTACAGTTTTATCTATTATTTCTTGTGAGTTACTTCCTTGAAACTGCATGTCTCCAAGGTACTCTATATCAGCTTGCATCTGATTTTGAGTATTAATTAAATTACTTTTTATACTGTTGTATTGTTCAACATCTGCTTGAGTAGCTTTAGGATCATTTTCTATTTTTCTTCTTAGTTTATTAAGCGAAGCTTGTCCAATAAGTAGTTCTGCATTTTGTTTTTCAATACTGTTTAATATTTCAAAAGTCTTAAAATCATCTCCAGCTTTACTAAGTTCTAATAGCCTACCTAAGTCTTTTTTATTTTGTTTATAATCTTCTCTAGAATTATCCAGCCCCATAATTTCATCTATATCAGCGTCAAAGAAGTTTTCAGCTACAAAAGCAGGTATTCCTGTAACAGGATTAAGCTTTATGCCCAAGTTAACTATATCGTTTAATACGCTAACACCTTGCTCATTTTCAAAAGTACTTAAAGCTTCATCAATATCGTCTCTTACCTTTTTAGATTGTAGTTTTTCTTTTACTAAAGTATTTTTTACAACTATTTCTTTAGCTTTTTGAAAAACTTCAGGATTTCTGTCTATGTTTAATATTACATTTGGATCTTTTTCAAAGTCTTGAAGTTTAGGTAAATAAAACAATTTGCCATTACTTTTTTGAGCTTCTTCAAAATTATTAGTAACCTTAAGTCCAGAAGCTTCTGCTCCATTTTTTAATTGAGTAGTCATTTCTTTAAACTCCTCTTTGGCTGTAATGTTTTCAGATTTTTTAACTTCGTCTAATGTTACATAAAGCGGGCTGCTGGTTGAGCTTTTAGTAGTTTTTCCAATTGATTCATTGTATTCTTTTTCTTCATCGCTAATCCATCCACCATTATTACTTAAATCAGCATCAAATTTTAAAGCTCCAGATAATTTAGCTTGAGTAAGATAAATGTTTTCATCTGTAGGTAAATTTAAAAATTCTATATCATTATTTTCTAATCCAATAATATAATCACTAACAGCTCCGCTCTTTTCTTCAACGTACTCTTTTTTATCGCTTTTACTTTCTAAATACTCCTTTTGATTTCTTTTTATTTCGTCATCTATTTCCTTATCACTAGGTATTGTCGATAATTCTATTTTTTTTAACAAGTTAGCAGCTTTTATTTTATCTTGAGCTCCATCAACTTTTAATAAATCTAAATTCTCTTTTTTTAAAGATTCTACTTCAGCTAATTTAGCTAGTCTTTGAGTTTCAGTTTTTACATCAGTATTTGTATATCCTTCAGTTTTTAATAAATCTATATATGGATCATATTTATCGTTTATAGTTTGTTCATCAAACAAGTCAGGATCTTCTACATCAAACCGGCTAACTATTTTTTCTTTATCTTTATCACTTCCTCCACTTTTCTTACCTTTTTTTAATTCAGAAAAATATTCAACTTCAAAATTCTTTTTGTCACCAATATATAATTCTTCTGAAATAGCAACATCAGCAACTGAATCAGCATAGCCTTTTTCATTCTCTAGCCTATTTTTAAATGTGTCAAGAGTATCAGTTGTAATGAACTGCTCTTCAACTAAAATTTTATATAATCTTTCTAGCTTTTCTTCCATTATCCAGGGTTATTACTGTTTAAAATACCTGTCGTTTTACTAGAATATTTTCGCCCCGTTTGTCCAGTCTTATATAGTCCGCCTATAAAACTTGTTAAACCAGAATTTAAATCCGCCTGTTTAGTATCGTTCCAAGCGTCTGTACTTGATATATGACCATCTCTTTTCAAAAACTCCCATAGTTCTTCCTCGTTAGGAACAGACCCACTGCCTGTTAAGTTTTTAAAGCCATTGCCCATATTCACGTCTAAGTATTCTTTTATTATTTCTTTAGATCCATCAGGATCTGTAAAAGTAAAAGAACCTGTAGATTGTATAAATTCAGGAGCACCAGCTACCTTACCGAAGTCAGGGTTTGGAACTTTTTTACTTTTAATACCATCATACTTGACTTCCATTTCATCTTTTAAAAAATTTGCAATTGATTTGCCAAATTCTACGGTTTGAGCTTCCATATTTGGGTTTATTGACTTCCAACCACCAGTACCTTTTTTTCTTAAGTTTTCAGCGTAATCACCTATAACTATCTCGTGTTCTTTTTGACCAAATTTATGTTTACCTGTTATTTGGTATTTACCGTCTTTGTTTTTAGATAACAAAACGTCAGAGTCACCGTTTGTTATTCCGTATTTAAATAAATCATTATCATCATCATAGGCACCTATTAATCTTCCCTCCTCTTTGGCTAGATCATAAGCCTCTAAATCAGTATCCATAGCACCTATAGCCATAGTTAAATCNTTTAATTGNCCTGTCAGGTTGTTATCTAAAGTTTGAAAATATATCATGTCTTCAGGAGTTCCATCTGGACTATAAGCCTTCATATAAGCATCACTAATTTGTCTAGCGTTGTTTTCTATTTCAGCTATTATTTGTTGATCTAAGCTAGGATTTACTTTAGATATATCTTTAGCTATATCTCTATATGCTTGTGACTCAGCTAACGCTTCCTTGGTAAGTATTTTCATACCTAGCTTTTTAGCTAATGAAGATTTTGTAGCTTGATCGTACATTTTAGAACCTTGATCAGCTATATCTTTAGTAAATTTAGCAGCTCTTAAACCTCTAGGATCTCTTATAATTGCTCTTTTACCTATTCTTCCGCCTGATTGTCTTTTTGTTGCCATAATTTTATTTTTTTAACCTCCAAATAATCCAGAAATCTGACTCATAGCTTCTGGGTTAGACATAATACTTTGTGCCATTTGCATTGTTCCGCCAACACCAGCTTGAGCTGTGGCCATTTGAGCATCTCTAGCATCTATTTCTTTTTGTTCTAATCTATCTAAATTACCTACTTCAAAATTTATTTTATCTAAATCTTGTTGTACCATTTCGTCTTGTCTTAACTCTTCGCCTTTAGCAAACAATTGTTGATTAGCAGCTTCTTGTTTTTGTATACCAGCTGATATACCTTGTTTAGATTTAGCAGCTTCTCTAGCTAAAGCAGTAGCGCCACCAGCTCCAAAGCCTCCAGCTTGCATAGCATCTAAAGTATTAGCAAGTGATTGATCTGCTTGTTGAGCTTGAAACTCTGCTGCTTCAGTAGCTACAGCTAAATTAGCATAAGGATTTCTTACTTCTGCTCTATTAGCCATTAATTTTTGAACATCTTCTTCTTTAGCTAATCTTTGTGTTTCAAGATCTTTAGCAAGATTTCTTTGTTTGTTACTTTGTATAAAGCCCATGACCATAGGTGTAGCAGCTGCAGCTAATTGCATATAACCCATCATATTCCCGCCTCCACCACCGGTGTCCATAGGTTTAGGACCACCACCTAGTGGATTTCCTAAATTATAATTGTCATCACCTTGGGTTGCTGAGTTTAAATCATCAAGACTTATAGTATAACCTGTATTTTGCTTTCTTAAGCTATTTCTTTTATTTCTTCTGTTGTTATTGTTATTTAATAAACCCATATTTTAATTTTAATAAGATGACATGACATATTCAGATCCCACGGCAAATAATTCTTTTGAACCACCTAGATCTGTAGTTACATCTGTTGTTAGTTTAACAGTTGTAAAATATCCTTTAATACCACTAGCTTCTGAACCTATTATTATTTCACCAGGCGCTGGAGGTGAATTATTTATAACATTAGCTACATATCTATTTTCTTTCAAATAGAATCCTGCATTATAAGTTATGCCATCTTCTACATAAGCTCCTTCTTCGTAGCTTTTTATATTATTTATTGTGTCGAAGCTGTTTAATGCTCCACCAAAATTAGTAGGACCAGTTGGATCTGACTCCATTTTTTCAACTTGCCAACCGCTAGAACCTTCATAATTAACAGTTTTAAAAGTTTTAACAATATTTGGCTGTGCATTAAATATAAATTCTATAGACGATTGTAGTGGTTGAG